>Ga0105162_1001132_pt1 | contig 15865 bp, 21 predicted proteins | sample JNZ201metaG_FD_81532 | JGI IMG/M metagenome (GOLD analysis project Ga0105162, IMG submission 81532) | Hot spring microbial communities from Jinze hot spring, China to study Microbial Dark Matter (Phase II) - JNZ 20120812A | ecosystem: Environmental > Aquatic > Thermal springs > Hot (42-90C) >...
AGGTATTTACCCGCTGAAACCCCTTGGCGTTGTCTGGGCTCTAAGAAAAAGGCAAATGGAAAGATGGGTAGAACTCGTCAAAGATTACGACGTCAAGAATTGGATCGATCAGGATCCTGCCATTTAATTTCAAAAAAATTGTAATAAATTTTTTATTTTTTTAGGTTCTTCTATAAAATCTGTAACTCTCAGACCTCCCTACTCTTGTTGCTATTTTTTCAGATAGCACTTTCATGTCTTCTGAAAGCAGAACTGCAACAAGAACGACCACTGCAATTAGCAACGACGTGATTTCCCCTGAGATTGCTGAGACGAGCATCAGTATCGCTGAGAATAACGCAAAGTAGTATGCGAACTTGTATTTGAGAAACAAGCCCGCTCCGATCATTAGATTCAAAACTCCAAGAACTGCGAGCTCGATTCCGCTTGTTGCAAAGGAGATCACTGAACTGCCGAAATAAGCGAGAAGCATCAGTGCCCCTACGAGAGTGAATAAAATTGCTGTAACTGTTCTAAACAATTGCTTTACTTGCATCATAATCTCCTCTTGTAGAACCTCATACTGCTTACTTCGTTCTCCATTATCGCACTCTTAGCCTTCTTTCCAGAGACGATCACTATGGCGATCAGTCCGAGAGCAACTACACCAATCAGGAGCATCAGATACATTGGCTCGATCACGTATGCAGACTTGTAGATCGCTTTAATTGTTACGTCATTGGAGAAGTCAAGCGAGATCGTTGTTTCGTTTGTTTCCGTTCCGTCAACGACTATCTTTTCGAGCTGGAACTTGTAGACCCCAGTTCTCGTCTCGTTCGGATACGTCATCGTTGATTGCAGATTCGAAGCGTAAATCGTCCAGTTTGTCGCAAAGTCGTAGGTAATGTTTGTGTCGCTTATTTTGAAGCTAACAAGAGCCGTTGGGGTTCCAATGTAGGTCTTCGGAAACTCTGCAAGAGCTTTTGCAAATTTCATTGTAGTAGCGTCTACACTGATGTCGGTAGTAGTATCGGTAATTGTGATCGGACTGACGACTGTTTCGTTCTTTGTTATAACAAACAGGTAATAGTCTCCTGCAGAAAGACTTACAGTTACGCTTCCATTTATGTCCCCACTCTTTACAGTCTCTCCTGCCTGATCAAAAATCTTATAAGTTCCTTTCGCTGGGTTTCCTGCTGGATCAGTGACAGAAATATTTACATTTACGGCTCCCGCTGTCGCTGTAATCGCTACCAGCAACACTGCCAAATACACAAACCACTTCCCAGACATAATAAAAAATTGCTTTGAGAGTATATATGTGTGTCGTGAATACTATCTTTTTCCTTGCTTCAGTCATCAAGTAAAATCTGATGAGTTGAACCGATCGCTTCTGCAAATTCGATTTTTGTAACAACGTGCCCGTGCTCGAGAAGAGTTTTATAACCTATACGAGCGATTTTTCCGAGCGTAGGATTTTTTATTTCGGTAAGTTTGCGATAAAAAGCTTCGACTACGTCTTCATCTGCATACTTTGCAATTGCAGTAGCTACTACGTTTCTAAATGCGGTAAGAGGGTCTCTACCTATCACCTTCTGGATTTCCCAGATCCATGAGCGGATATCTCTGAACGATTCCACTCCTGCAAATCTCATGAGAATCTCCTTCGTTTCCGAATCTGCAATTCCTCTCTCACTTAAGTAAACGTAAGCTATAGCTGAAGCAAGCAAACGTAAGTTCTTCCCTCTTAGACTTCCAAATTTGCTCCTTGCCTCTAAAAGGAAGATGAAAAAGTCCTCTGTAATGTTTTTTTGCTGTAATAAGCTGTAAAGTTCCTCGACTACTTTTCTCCAACGCATATATCTTTGTTCAAGTATCCTATTCGCCATCTCTGTAAATAATACGCTCCGAGACTATAAATAAGTTTGATTCTTTGACTACCGTGGACACTGTGGTAGACCGTATCCAGTTATGAAATCTTTCCAAAGCGGGTTGTATGTAAGCCCATAGTTTCTAACAAAGGTTATAAAATCCTCTTTTGTCGGATATCTGCCGTATTTCTCAAGGAAAAACTCGTAAAAGCATGCATAAACTCCCGCAACCGACGGAGTAGCCATCGAGGTTCCTGATGCAACGAGGTAAGGATCTCCTTCAAGAAATCTCGTTCTCAGTGAGATCACGTTCACTCCTGCTCCGACAAAGTCTGGTTTTATCCAGTCCTGCGGAGCGATTGGCGGATATGGCTCGCCAACACTGCTAAAAATGGCAAGCTTTCCAGTGTAAGGGTCGATTGCTCCAACGGAGAAGCATGAATAATCCCTGCTCGGACTGAGAACAGTCCCAAGAATTGCTCCAGCGTTTCCACTTGCGAAGAAGAAAACTATGTTCTTTTCAGAGGAGATTTTCCTCACTGCAAGCTCCGTTGGCGTTGGCTTCTTGGATCCAGACGCAGAACCGAAACTCCCGCTTACTACCTTAATGTCGTATTTTTCAGCGTTATCATAGATCCACTGCAACGCATCAAGAATTGTTTCTTCCGTCGCATAGCCTTTATCGTAAAAAGCCTTTATCGAAATTACTCGAGCTCCTGTGGCTATTCCCCTGTAAAGCGGGTTTGCATTGCCCTGCCCAGCGATAATGCCGATTACATGCGTCCCGTGTCCGTTCATGTCTTGAAATATCAAATCTTTCTTCTCAGCGACTTTTGGAAGGTCGTATAGTTGAAGTATTTGCTCGAGTTCACTCTTTGTAGCGTCTACTACATTTATCTCAAGAGGTTTTCCGCTGGAATCCTTGTATATTGTCGAGACGAGGGCTTTTAGAACGGTTCTATCAGCATAGAAAAGATCCTCGTGGAGGTAATCCACTCCTGTGTCTATCACTGCGATTGTAACTCCTTTTCCAGTGTAGAGCTGGTTTGCAAGATGTATATATCGCTTTGCGTCGATTTTCGGATCAAAAGGATACAGCTCGGAGGTTTTAAAACTGTGCGGAGGAAGATAAACCTTTGTCTGTTCTCTATGATCACTAAGGGACACTACTCCCCATCCGTAGATGTAAAGCAGTCTTTCATCCTGCAAAAGCCTTTTCGCTTCTTCAGCAGAGATTCTTGTATAGTATATCGAAAGATCCCCAAAATGCCACTCTCTTAAAGCGTTGGAAACAGAAATACGTTCTCCGACGACTGTTGCATAAAAATCCTCGTTGTTCTGAATTGCTTTAAGAACGAAGGGGTCTGCTTTTTCAAGAGTTGTTGTGTGAGGAGAGAGAGCTGTTAAAGCAATAAACAAAGAGAAGAGAGCGAAAGGTGCAATAACGAGAGAGGCTTTTCTCTTTTCAGCATAGGTTACTCTCGATCTGTAGAACCTCATACTTTCCTCCTGTAGTGTTTAAATTGTGTCCTTCCGATTGAAAAGGTGTATTTTGCCGAGGAAGGAGAGATTAGCCACTTTGCAATTGTTTTTATTGCTTCTGAAAGATCCTGTAGTGCAGAGAACAGAATGATCAGCGATACGACAAGCATAATCAAGATTGTAAACGATTCGAACCACCAGTAGTAAATAACGCTGTATATCAGCATCAGAGAAGAGGCAACTACAAGAATGCCTTCGAAAATCACGTCGAACGGAATTAGCCAAGCAGGAATCAGTCTGCGGTTGTAAACGAGTTCGTATGCATCTTCGAGCTGATCGATTGCCGAAATGAACACTATAAAAGCCCAGACAGTGTTAAAAGTGAGTAGGTAGTATCCTGCGATCAGCAGAAGAAAAAAAGAAAAGATGTTTGCAGTGATTCTAAATAGTTTTAGCATATCACTTCCTCTTCTTCAGCACTGTATAAACTGCAATGCCTGCAACTGCGATCGCCAATGCGTATAGTATCGCTGTCAGCGGAAAAGTAGTTCCTACTTCAAGAACGAGTGGCAAATAACCCTTCGAGATTAGTCCTGTAAGGATTGCCGTCACTCCCATAACGAGAACCATGAAAGCCATCGCTGTCTGCCCTGCGAAAATTCCCCTCGACTCGAGGAACTGTGCAAACAGGAACAACGCAGAAACAAACACTATAACCAACCCTGCTGTGAGTGGATCGAACCACTGTGCCATCCCCCCTGCGAGAATAAAGAGCGCCATTGCAACGATACCGAACAGCAGAATTAGCTCCGCATTGCTAACCTCGAGCGGTTTTCTTTCTGCCATAGTTTAAGTCTATTAAGCCAATATAAAAATGTGATGCTTTCCACAAAAAAAGTTAAAATAATCGCTTTAGCCTTTCTATTACCTTTTTAGAGAGATTGATTGACAGGTCTCCTGAATCAATAACAATTTTGTCCTCATCTTCAATGTAGGTGCCTACTCCATGAAAAGACCCTTTAAACTCGTCTCCCTTACAAATTATCCTGAATGCTCCTCCCACAACCCATGGTGCTATCTCCTCGTCGGTCTCTGCCTCATAATAATACTCCGCAGGATGTATAGTAACATAACAGCTTTCTGGAAGCATGTTTCGTGCTTTCAATGCATCCTCGATTATCCCTTCGAGAGACTCCGTTACTCTGTCTCCCTCGAATTCATAGTAGTCTGCATTTTCAAACTCTTCATACCTCTCACGCATAACAACTATCTGAATAAAGAGTATAAAAATGTGAGCCTTCAACGATTATACCAGAAAATCCAATCCTCAGAAACCCTTGCAACTGATTTTGTCCCAGCTGGTTTCTCTACTGGTTTCTTTTCAGTTGTCTTTGTCTGTTTCTTTGAAGTATCTGCTACTTTTCTGTAGAATCGATCGCTTATTTCGTATTCTGCCTCGAGTTCTTCATCAGAGATCGAGACGGGTTTCTCGTCTCTGAAAAACCTTTCAACCATCTTCTTTTTAAGCCCTCTATCTTCTTTGAAAAATTCTTCTCTCTTCCAAGGTGCTGGGAGTTCCACGTCGCTCAAAATCCCTGCAAGAACCACGAGGAAGTTATGACCCATGTGGAAAAGAATTGCGAAGAGCGGATAGCCCTTGAGCCAAGCGTATGAGAAAAACGTCCCTGCACACGTATAGTAGAATGCAGTGTTCAAAATGAAACCGAACTGCGTTTTTAAAGGTAAATGTGTAACGTATCTAACCTGCCACGCTGGATGCATCAAAATCCAGACTGCATTTGCAAGAATGAACCCATATAATCCTGTGAAAGCAAGAGGAGCACCACGAAAGACGATCTCCTCGAACAGAGGGTAAAACAAAGCAGTAGATACTACATTAGAGTAAAAACTGTGGAATTTTACAGAATTTACGGTATTGGGGGGGAGATCGAAAGCGGATTTCGGGATCTTCAGGACTACTGTGTCTATCACGGAGCGAATAATCGCTGGGACAAGAACGAGAAGAACGTAAAGGAACAGATACTCGATCAGGAAGGCTACAGTCTCAGTCATAGTTATATATTCTCAAATGGAGTATATGAATATGATTGTAGAGGCTTTGTTCTCGATTGGGGGTTTGATAACGCTCGCATACTTACTGAGTATAAAGGAAGAAGATGGAAACGATCGGAGCGAGGAGAAAAGCTATTGCAATCCCGAGAATCGTGCTGAAAATCGGATTTTCCGCAATGGAGGGGTTTATGACAGAGTAGACGGAGAGAATAATGAAACGAATGATAATACTGAAAAAGAACGCTATTGAGTAAATGTAAAGCCCCGTGGAATCAAAGAGATTTGTCGTTGCAACAAAGACAAGATAACCGATTATGAATGCACTCACGACTCCAATTAGCTCTTTGTCTTTGAAGTATCTAATAGTATATACTACTGGCAACCCGACCGTCGTGAATATCGCTGTCGGAAAGTAGCCAGAATTCGTGAGTATCGACACCAAAAACGACAGAAAGGTAATCGAGAGTAGCAGAGCGAGCGTTCTGCTATCGCTGTCGCTCATTTCAGATCAGATGACAGAATTTGCGATATTTTCTCTCCTTCATCGATGCAGATGAATAAATCTTCGACGTTTTTGGCGATCTTCGCACAGGATAAAACAATTTGCTTCTTCAACTCCCCAAGTGGCTTTCCGTCGGGAGTCTTGACAGTATTCAGCTCCTCTATTACTTTATTGATTACTTCATCGTTTACTTCGCTTTTCAGCATCGATGCCATCTCTTTTCTCAGATTTGCGATCTTCTTTCTTGTTATTTTCGCCGATTCGCTAACGCAATCGGAGAATTTCGACTGAGTGCTGGCAAGAGATGCACATACACTCAGAACGTCTTTGTGCAGATTGAAAACGGGCTCTCCAAGCGTGTTCTCGAACTGCGAGTATAACTCTCTCGCTTTCTCAAACCACTTGTCTTTCATAAAAAAAATGAGATTGCAGAATATTTAAATGTGAGTATCACTTAAAAAATTCTCCCGAACCCTCTTTTTTAAGCCTGATAATCGCAAAAACAAATGTAAGCATGCTCGCAAAAAAGATTAGTCCATATGCGAGGACGGAATAGGCAAGATACAACCACAGACCGCAGTTCATCCCTATTAGAGACATAGGGATCAAATATTTTGGAGAGACGTCGAGTTTGTCTCCTTTCATTCTCGAAAAAGAGAACCCCGTGTCAAAGACGACAGCAATAAGTAGTATCCACTGCATAATGCTCAGCTCAAACTCATATTGTTGAACCCAGTCTGGCGGAAGACGCCATCCGTGCTTTACGATATCCTCTACCGTTTTTCCGAGATCGATTTTAAGCGTGTCCGTGAGCAGAGAAAGGACTACCCAGAAGTTTAGAATTATCGCAACTACCGTGCTAATCGTGGTTGCATGCTTCGTTATTGTTGCAACTCTCTCGTATTCTTCCACTTCCATAACTATTATATAATGACCAGCTATTTAAAACTAAGAATCTTCGGGTTCACTCCAAAAACAGAAAGGGCTTTCCCTCTTTTCTTCACTATCGACTCCTCTATCGACTTCGAAGTTATTATCTCATAAACTCTTGCTATTTTCCCTTCTCTATACCTTATAACCCTGCCTATGCGTTGAATAAGCTGTCTTACAGAGCCACTGCCACTCAGGATTATTGCAACATCCGCATCTGGAACGTCGACACCTTCGTCGAGCACAGTTGTTGAAATAATCGCTCTAATCCTTCCATTTTTAAATCTTTCAAAGATTTTCCTTCTGTTTCTTGTTGAGACTTCTCCTGTCAGCAATGCAGAGGGAATAAGATGTCTAATTGTCTCGTATGCTGTCTCTGCCTGATCTATGTATTGTGTAAAGATCAGCATTTTTCTTTCCCTTTCTCGCCTCACGATTTCCTCAAGGGCTTTATATTTCTCTTTTGTAGTATATGCTACTTTCAATTTTTCAGTCAAATTCTGTTCGTCAATTGAAGCATACATCGTTTTCTCGTTCAGATCCATTTTAACGTAAACTCTGTAGAACTCGAGCGGGCTAACGAGTCTTTCTCGTAGCATTTCGGAGTATCTGGCAAAATAAACGATCTTTCCGCAGGTGAAAAACAGAATTTTTTCGTTTTTGTCTTCTCTGAATGGGGTTGCAGAAAGAGCCATTCTGAACGGGGATTTCAACGTAAAAGACACTTCTTTAAACGTATTTGCTGGAACGTGGTGGGCTTCATCGAAGATTGCGAAAGCAAACCTGTTCCTCAGCTTTTCGATGTTTTTAACTGCGGAATTGTATATCGCAACCGTTACATCGTCTATCTCGTGCTCTCCTGCCCCGAAAATGCCAACGTTTGCTCCAAGCTCCTCAAGTCTCGATTTCCACTGGTTTGCAAGTTCTACTGTCGTGACAAAGATAACAGATGGTAGCTTTAGCAATTCTATTGCCTTCATAGCAATGAAGGTTTTTCCACCACCAGTCGGAATGACTATCGTTCCCCTTTTCCCATTTGCGAGCCATGCTTTCAGAGCGTTTTTCTGGAAAGAATACAGTTCGACCCCTTTTTTCAATTCAATGCTTTTGCTCGGAATTTGTATCGTCCCCTTGACATCGTATCCAAGAGAGTGAAAGATTTTTACGAGATCAGGATATAAAAAAGGATAGGCGATCAAGATGTTTCTTTTGATCTCTACAGCTCTTATTATCTGTCTTTCGTAAACTGAGATTCCTTTCGGGACGAAATACTCTACACTAAATCTTGTTCTCACTATATTCATTAGCTGATCGTCGATTTCGGGCAAGGTGAAGATGACTTTGTCTCCTGCATCCTTAACTACGACAACTTTCTTTTGAACCTTTTGAACCACTTCATCTTTAGTTATAGAAGCCCGTCGCTGGAGAGGGAGAGGTATGTTCAAAATGTGAGAAACCAGATTTAACAACGAGTTGTCGCATGATTTTGCTTTTTCGGGGCTAAAAACGAGGGTTCCGTTGACGAAATCGAAGACTTTAACAAGTAGTGATGCGTGTTTTCTTGCAAGAGCGTCATCTATTTCCCATGTCCGTCCTTCTACAAGTATCTTCACAAAAACAGTAGTTTGAAAAACTTAAAAAAGTTAGATTGACCACTTACTCAGACGCATTTTTGCAGAATCGAGAACCCGTTCAAGTGTGTATTTCTCCCCACAATTTTTGCACATAAGGTAGTTGTAGGATCTACTACTCTCTTTATCAAAAAAGATCTCTGTGTAATAAACAGCAAAAAGAAGAGAGAGCTTTAGATTTGTATCGACGCTCGCAACGATTGCTCCGCATCTGCATTTCAGTTTCAATTCCTTCACATTCCTCACCTTACAAGCTTAATCAGACCAGCTTTCGGGAAGAAGACTTCTCCGAATTCACGCATCTTGTTTATGATTTCCATTGCTTTTCCTCTCGGAATTCCCTTCTCTTCGCACGCTTTCAGCACATCCTCCTGCTTCGCTCCTTCTCCGTTGTCAAAAGCGTCTATTACTGCTTTGATCGTCGAAATCCTGTCTCTCGTTCTTGCTCCCACTCCTGTGAGCCCGTAGGTCAAATCGAAAGCCCCTGTCTCTGGATCCACTGCCCACGTTGACATTGACGCTCGCATGAGTCTTATCGCTCTTTCTGCGTCCTCCGCAGTTGCAACGTCTCTCAGCTGGACTTTTGCGGAAGCCTGAGCAAGCCTTCTCAGGGCTTCGAGCTGTCTTGGAGTTATTGTGACGTTTTCTTTCGCAGACAATCTGAGCTCAACGTAAAACTTCTTTATCAGTTCTATCGCTTCTCTGCTGAGCGTCACATGCTTAACGTGCTCCTTTGCATAGAGAATGTATTTTCGTATGAGGTCTTGATCAAGCAGAGGCTTCTCGTTACCGCTTTTCTCGAGAATGAACTCTGCAACAAGCTGATCTCTTTCTTCACTTGCTTCGTCAAGCAAAACGAAAATTAAATCGAATCTCGAAAGGATGTTTGGTTCGAGCGTTATCTGATCTGCAAGTGGCTCAAACTTGTTGAATTTGCCGTATTTCGGATTTGCGGTCGCAAGAACAGAAGTTCTTGAGTTTAAGGTTGCGTAGATGCCTGCCTTGCTCACTGTGATTGTTTGCTGTTCGAGAGCTTCGAGGAAGTGTTCTCTGTCTTCTTTTCTCATCTTTTCTATCTCATCGACAAGCGCAATGCCTTTGTCTGCAAGAACGAGAACTCCTGCTTCAAGGTTCCACTTTCCGTCCTCGTCCTTCACGATACTCACTGTAAGCCCTGCCCCCGTTGTGCTGTAACCAGTGCTCAAGACAGCTCGTGGAGCGAGAGAATAAACTGCTCTAAGCAAACGGGACTTTGCAATGCCAGGATCTCCGACAATAAGAATGTGGATGTCTCCTCTCGACGGAGAATCAGCTGTTTCGACTCTTGTTCCTCCAAAAAGCTGTAAGATTATTGCAAGCTTTAGATCGTCGTATCCGTAGATTGACGGAGCGAGAGATTTTGCGAGTCTCTCGTAGATGTCAGGACTCGAAGCAAGCTCTCTGATCTTTCTCTCGTCTTCAGGGGTTATGTTGATCGTTCTGATGTCTTTTTCGAGGAATTCAATTGAATTTACTTCTAAATACATTCTTTCAACTGCTTCTCCTCGTTCGAGTGGAATTTTTTCAGTCTTTAAAACGCCATTCAATATGACTTTATCACCAGCATGTATTTCATGCATTAGACTTCCGAAAACCCATGCGTCGAGAGTTCTCGGGAGCTCATTCGCTTCAAGGAACTCGGGTAGGTCTTGGATTTTGATTTTACTAAAAGGAACACGAACTACACTCTTTCTGTCAATCTTAAGAGTTTTTTTCTTACCACACTTCGGGCATTTTCCTTTTTCAAGCGTTTCGTCGATTGCATAAACTGTTTCTGTTTGTCCACACTCTTCACAGATTACGTTTGCGGATTTTACATAGCTATGCTGTTCACTAACTCTTTTTACTACCCCTATCACACTGAGAAAATGACCCACATCCTTTACCGAAACAGATTTTACAAGCTTTCTGATTGTTTTAGGGAAGTTAACAAACTGTAACTGAACCCTCTCTGCGAGTGGGACGCTGTAGATGTTTGTAGTTTTTGCAAGACCTTTTAAAGCATGAGAAATCACCAATTCGGGGCACGATATAAGCTCTTCATAAAGTCTACATTCTACAAAAATTACGAGATCTTTCAAAACATCGACTCGAAGCACACCTTCTTCACCACTTGCGACAGTGAGGGCGACCTTATTCAATTCATTACGGTAATATTTTTCAAAAAATTCAGTCCAGAGTTCAGGACAAGAGAGCATAACAATCACCTAACAATAAATAACGCTTTGATGCGTGGGCTTTTTTCTCCATAAAGCTCTACAAAGATCTTTGTTAGATCTTTCACTGGGACGTTATACATTTTAGATATGGATTCGAGTCGGGTAGTGACTTTCTTGATTAGTTCTCCGTTTTGAGATTGAGCAATGAGGATGTCTAAATCATCGAAAAACTTCATTATTTCAGATCTGATCATTTCATTTCTCTGTTTAAGCACCTTTACGTAGTCTAATACTTCTCCAACATTAATCTTTTCAATTTCCTCGTTGAGTTTATTGAGTTCATTTTTAGCCTGCTTTAACAGAATTAAAATTTCTTTTTTCCTTTCTTCCAACTCCTGTAGTTCCAGCTCATATCGTCTTATCTGTATCTCCAGTTTCTCCTTTTCGATTTGAAGCTCCTTCTTTCTATTTTCTACGAAATCCTGATCAATCTTAAGGAGTTTCTCGATAACTGCGTCTCTGATAAATGTAGAATAATTCTCACCAAGTCTCTGTATTGTATTTGCGACAAGTTCAGGGAGTCTAACTCTGAATATCATCTACGCTCCCTCCGTTTTCATCCTCCCATTCAATTATCAGCTTATTTTTTTCAAGCAGGGAGACTCTAACTTTTCGACCTATCAGAAACCTGAACTCTGCTGGCAGTGAGATTCTGGGATACTCTTTTCCATTCCTCTTCCTAAAAGAGCCCACACGAATACACCAAGAGATCATGAGAATAGTATGGATACTATTATTTAAACTTTGTGGAGCACTATGTAATTTTCGCCAAAAGGGCTTGTCCTACGGGGTAGTAGGACAGCAATACAATTTCAGAGATCGTCCTACGCTTGCGTCCTACTCGCATGCCTTATTATTATAGAGTAGGACACAATAAAAATTCTATGAAAATTTCGTTTTTTTTATTAATTTTCTTTAGTTTTTTGTTTTTTCTTTATTCTCTTTTTTAGGAAATTTTTTTCAGGTAGGACACACTATAAAGTCCCGTCCTACCTCAAGAAACGCTTTACAATATAATCGTATAAAAAAAATTAAAGTAAAAATACAATAAGACATTAAAATCTTCTAAATTTTTATTGCGTCCTACACATTCTCAATTACAACAAGAGTAGGACACTTACGTCCTACGCTTTTCAATTTTTGTATGACAGTAGGACACATGCGTAGGACACTTTCCTTTCAACCAGCGTCCTACGTGGTCCTGCTATTTTGAAAAAGTGAGAGGGCACTTCGGGATCCATGTCGAAATATAAAATTCAAAGAATTAGACAACTGTCGAATTGCATTTTTGTAGTATTCAGGAAGGCATCTAAAATTTTTCTATTCATCAAATAAAGTAGTAGCTACTACTCATCCCAGAACCTCATTCTGCAATCTTCTATTCATCAAATAAAGTAGTAGCTACTACTCATCTCAGAACCTCATTCTGCAATCCACAACAACATCATATCGCCTGTATCTATTGCTAAAATATTATCATATCGTATCTAAATAACTCAATCCCTATCGCCATTCTTAGATTTATTAACTCCGAATTACTAAACCAGATTATGGTGCAATACTGCACTTACTGTGGAAGACAGTTTAAGAACATTGCATCAGTAAGAAAGCATCTACAATTCTGTCCAATGAGAGCCCAAGAAAACATCATATTCGAGAAGCTTAGACTCGTTATTGTAGCATGCAGGGCATTTTCCGATCCAAATTTTCAATTGAAGTTAGACGATAAGCAGAGAAAGGAACTGATCGGGATAAAATACATTCTAAAAAAGCAGAATGAGAGGGCAAAGAGCGGTTCGGTTGCTTGGTTTCTGGAGAGATTAGATGAGATTTTGTAAGTGGTTTGAACAAGGCTTTACAGAAACGCAGACATTGAACAGCAGGAAAAACTCGTGAAATTTGCAACTCTACATTCTGGACTGGAAGTGATTCTTACTTTTAAATACTTTAAGAGATTCATTTTTTTATGAGCTATGCACTCGGTTTGGCAGTATCTCTGACGTCCTTTATGCTTGGTGTAGTTGGTGGATACGTTCTCTCGATGAAATATCAGTATCCCGAGCTCACAAACAACCTTGCGGGGCACATACTCTTCTTCTTCAGCACGACATCTTTCGTTCTCGGATTTCTTATAACTAAGCTCAAAAAAGAGGCAAAATTTAAGCCAACAACGCTTGGGGACGTTAAACCAATCCCTGTTTCAGAAATAAGATCCATTCTGGACGCTTCAATAAAAAGAGCGGGAATGCAGGTTAGGAGAGGTGGTAGTTGATGTTTAAAAAAGAGGAAAGTCTTGTTGATGCGGTTGCGAAAAAGGTTGCCCAGCAGTATGCGGACGAAATCTCGAGACTTGTGAATGAGAAAATCTACGCTGTTCTTGAGCCCTTCAGAGAAAAAATCTCGGAAATCGATCAAAAAGTGCGAAGAGTCGAGGAAATGAATGATGAGAGGCTAAAGCATTATCTTAAAATTCTTTTTGAGTCCCATTCTGACCACGTCGTTGAGCAAGCCCTGTCGAAAGCCCTTACCAGGCTCGAACTTGGCGTAGTCATCTCAAAGCTCAAAGAGATCAACCAGATCATGGACAAGGTCAACACGATTGAAAACAATCTGAGAACGACAAACAGTAATTTGGAAAACGTTCTCGACGATCTCAGTAGAAATGTGGAGGAAATTGAGGAAAAGATGAATAAAGCGATACAGAACTTTTCGTTAAAAGTAGAAGAAGCTACCTCTACGGCAGTGGAGAGAATAAAGGAGAACGTGGTAATCGACAAAACCCTTCTTGTTCGTGTTTTCGAAGAAGTGGCATCGAAAGAGCTCGCAAAGATAACTGAAAGCGTTAACGAGGCATTATTCAGCTATATGGATAAATTCGAACAGTTGAAACGAGAACTAACGTCTAAAATAGACAACATTCGATCTGAGCTTCAGTCAAGGCTTTCTGAGCTCGAAGCCCGTGTTGGATTTGCTATAGGAGTAGAGACAGCAACGACAGATGAGGAAGAGAGATCATGATCAGCGGGGAGGATCTGAGGAACGTATTTTTGAAAGCAGTCCATCCTACAGCTGAGCAGTTCGAATCATCTTATTTTAGGCAACCAGAACTTTTTGGGGTTCCTGTTTTTGTGGTTGGCTACAAGGGACGGACAATCGCTTACGTGGGAGAATACATCTCCCATAAAATCGAGAAAAAAAGAGAAGGAACGAAGACCGTTACGAAGTGGAGAATTCTCGTGGGAAAGACGAGGATCTTTGCAGTTCACAAAAACAGAAGTATAATCGACATTTTTGTTAACGGAGTAATCGCCACAGGGGCTCTTGATGTGATCTCGGTAAAGGGAGAAGATTTCAGAATTTACGAGGACAGGGCAATCTTTACAGAAATCGAGTGCAACGAAGAAGACATAATCAATCTCGGAAACGTAATGAGACTCGAGGATCCAGTTCTTGTTATAGACATGACTGGTTTGCTCAAAGGGGAAGCTGTCGACATCGTTGGGAGATATACAGAATTACTTTACGTCTACAGAATGTTGCAAACACAGCTAATAAAAATGCAGGAAACACTCGAGGCTCAGAGCATAGAATACGAAATAATCGCTGGGGAAAACATGGCGTTAAGATCGCAGATCTCGTCTCTGATTTCAAGATTAAATGTAGTAGCTTCTGCTCTTGCACAGTATAAATCTGAGCTTCTCAGACAAAAGGAGCTCATGGCGTTCTACATTAACAGACTTGAGGCAGTTAAGGAGGGCAAAGAAAAAGTAGAGAGTGTTTTGATGGACTATCGTGATTTTGCAGACACGACATCCCGCATAATTGCTGAAATGAGTGAGAGGATAGAACAGCTCGAGAAATTGAAGGAGAAAGGAGAAGAGATTAAGAAAGAAATCAAAAAGCAGGAGGAAAGGAAGGTGGGAGGGGAGAAAGATGTTAAGCCTGAAAAGGAGGAGGGAGGAAGAGGAGGAAAATGACACGATGTTTGAGCTGAAGGAAAAGAAAAAGAAACTACCCAACTGCTGAGGGAAAATTATGGGGCATTTAATAGCTGAAATTACGTATTTCTGTCCTGCGAAATGTGGTTTTTGTATAGTAGAGAAAAGCAATGCGAAAATGTCATTGCAGGAGTTCTGCGAAGTTCTCAGCGTTTTTTCAAAACTCTGTGACAAGCTGACAATAAGTGGTGGCGAGCCAAGCACAGTTGTAGATCTCAGCGAATATGTTTCCATTGCGAAGGAGCTTGGCTACACAGTAACGGTTGTCACGAATGCGTTCAATCCGAAGATAGTTCTGTCAACAGAGGCAGATTTGATCGAAGTCTCGCTTGATGGTTTTGGAGAAAATCATGAAAGCTCGAGAGGTATCGTGGGAATTTGGAAAAACGTTCTAAAACTCCTTGAGGATGAAAGGAGCATCATTCGTTTCACTTTAAACGATAACAACCTTCAGGATCTCGTTTTATTGAGAAAAACGTTTAAAGATAAGGAGATACTCGTTATGCCTCAGAAGGGCATTAAAGTTTCCCAGAAAACCATTCTCGAAGTTATAAACAAGGATCTCGGAAAATTGCCTGTAAGATGCCCAGTAGGGAAGCAGTTTGTTGTCACTCCTTACGGGGAAGTTCTGCCATGCATTTTTTACAGAAAATCGCTTGGGCATTTCAAAGAGCTTGATCTTGTTTTGAAAAACCTTACAAACGTCAAAAAGTATCCGTGTAGTAGCTACTACTGGTGGTCACAACTCTAACTCGCACAATCACATCTATATACTCACAAAACAAAAATAGATTATGTATCTAAAACCGAATCCCGCTCTGTGGGTAGCCATACTGGTTATAGTAGCATGCTTGGGGGTTGCGGAGGCTCAGACGGTTCCGTTACCAGTCTGGAATGTAACATACGATACCTATACTGCTTTATTCATCGGAGAGGACAGAGTTGTCGTCTGCACAAGCCACTGCGACATCGATCTTGGCTACAACTATCTCTCAATTTATCCAGGGGCATATGCAAGGATCTACGATGTAAGGACTGGTGCTTTGCTGAAAGAACTTAGCGGAGGTTCAGACGGGGCAACGTATCGTCTTAGTGATTACTCAGCAGTCTGGAATCGCATGGTATTTTTCTCAGGAAATGC
>Ga0105162_1001133_pt1 | contig 15862 bp, 12 predicted proteins | sample JNZ201metaG_FD_81532 | JGI IMG/M metagenome (GOLD analysis project Ga0105162, IMG submission 81532) | Hot spring microbial communities from Jinze hot spring, China to study Microbial Dark Matter (Phase II) - JNZ 20120812A | ecosystem: Environmental > Aquatic > Thermal springs > Hot (42-90C) >...
AGTCCACTTTTTGATGATTCTGAATTTTTTTTCTGCCCTTGTAAAACTTTCTCAGTTATCGGCGGTTGTCCACGAATTGAGTATTTGTTGTATTCAAGAACTGGAAGATATTTGTCAAGGAAAATTCCAAATGCAAAAAGTGTTGCAAGCGAAAATAAAACAACGGAGCGAAGTAGTCCAATTATGTTTTCCTTTTTCAAAATTTTATCAATCAAATAAATCAAAAAGTAAAGTCCAACAGCGAGATAAACATAAAACATCATCTGAATGTGCGACGCCGAGAAAATTATCCATAAACAAATGGTCAGCAATGATAGGTAAATAAGTTTAAATTTTTTTGTTAGTTCATCAATTAGCAATAACACATATGGAAGAATTGACATCGTGATAATTTTCGTTTGATGACCAACTGTAACCCAGACGATAAAAAATGTTGAAAACGACATTGAAAATGCAACTATAAAAGACACAAATTTAGTCATTCCCTTTTGCCTTGCCAAAAGATAAGCACCTATGGACATAACGACAAGATAAATAACCATATAGAAAACTATGTCAAAAACCTCACGATGCGGGAAAAATAGAGCGAAAAATTTCATAATTGAATCTTTTATAACACCAAGCAAATCAAAAGGTCTTTCAGGTCCGACATTTAAACTTGCATATCCGGGCATACCAGAAAAGATATATGGATTCCACAAAAGCGGAACTTTTTGATTCTTTGCATCTTCTGAAAGAGCGCTCCAGCTTTTAAAAGCAATTATATCACCTGAAATAAAAATTTTCCCTTTTAACAATGCTTCGTTGAAAAAAATCAGAAAGGCAAGAATTATCAAAAAAACATAAATAAGTGAATGATACTTCGGGTTGATTAACTCTTTGTCTTGTTGTGGTTGCGTTTTTTGAGGATGCTTTTTCTTTTCAGGCATAGTGTAAAGAATTTGTTTTGACTTTTGAAAAATTAAAAAAATTAAGCGAAAATTCAAATTTGAGGGAGGTCGGAAAATAAAAAAGCGGGAGCAAAAGCCCCCGCTTTGTGAATTCATAAAATCAAAAGAACAAAGCAATTACTTCAACAAAACCATCTTCTTGAAGTCGCTAAATTCGGGCGTTGTTAATTTGTAGATATAAACTCCGCTTGGTAAATCGCTTGCGTCAAAATTAACTCTGTGAATCCCCGCCTCGTATCTTTTGCCAGATACCAATGTCTTAACTTCAACTCCAATCGCATTGTAAATCTTCAATGTTACATTTGTTGCTTTCGGCAGATGGAATTCAATTGTTGTTGTTGGGTTGAATGGATTTGGATAGTTTTGGAGAAGTTTAAATTCATTTGGAACAAGCGAAACATTGTCTTTAACGCTTACTGCCATTGATAACTTGTTCATTTGATCACTTGTTAACGGGGCAACATAATCGCTCAATTCTTGTCTTAAATCGGTTCCAGATTTCAAAAATACCCACTTTGTTGGATCAGTTGCTGAATCAACTCTACCTGTATAATCAACAAAATCAAATTCAAGCGATGTCATCCAATTAGGCGGAACTGGGATAACTCCTTTCGTATTGATAAGTTTTTTCTGTACAGTGTCCCATTTGACAACATAAATTTTTCCAGTTTGATTATAAGTTTGAATATTCTGATTGTTGTGGCACTCTGAACATTTTCTTGTTGAATCCTTGGGCATGATGATATGCGATCTGTAAGGAGCAATTGTCACAAATGTTTGATTTTGATACTTCAATGACATAATCGTTCCAGAATAAACCTTCCCCTCTGGCATCCTCCTTACAAGGAGAACAAAATCACGGAGAATTCCATAAGGTCTTTTGATTTTGGCTTGCAATTCACTTTCAAAGTGGCAGTTATAGCAAGCAATTACTGTTTTTGCGTGGCAAGCTGTGCAATGGACTTTAGCAGAGTGAATGTTGTGCGCTTGATTACTGGCAAGTGAAGTATGGCAATTTTCACATCTTGCTTCTGTTGCGCCTGGGTCTAACCAAGATGCGTATGATTTACCATCACCGTGCATTTCTTTCTTCGTATGGCAAGTCATACAGGTGAAACCTTTTGCAAAATGAACATCAGCACCAGCATAAAGCGTTTTTTCATTTTTTTGTCTGCTGTGGCATTTCAAACAAATATCATCTGGAACTTTTGTTCCTGTGCTAAAATTGTGGCAATCATCGCAATTAGGATCATAAGTAGCGGGATCAATTTGAGTTCCATCTGCCTTTGTTCCAGGATGACATTTCAAACAATTTACATTCTCAACGGGAATGTTCGTAATGTTCTCAAATCCGCCTTTTGCCTTGCTATACCAGGTTCTCTTCCCTTCTCTAGTTTTGTGTAAGCTTGTTGGAAAGTTTGATGGATCCTGCGAAAAAAGATAAGAAGCGATGAATGAAATTAACAGAGCCAAAAATAGTGCTTTTTTCCTCATGGCTGTTTTTCCTTTTTTGTTTTTAAAAATGCTGGAAATTTAAGTAAATTTTCCAGCTCAAAAACGTGCTTTAAGAGATGCTCATTGTTTGTTTTTTTCTATGTAAAATTGCTTCAGCCACGAGGTCAACAACACCTTTAACCTGAACATTTAAGCCATAATAGTTGTTTAGATCACCGAGTTGAAGTTTACAATTTTCACACGCAGCAGCTACAATTTTTGCTCCTGTTTTTCTTATTTGCTCTGCTTTTGGTTTTCCTGCTTTCATTCTTTTTTCATAGTATTCGGGCAAAGCAACGAGACCTCCACCTCCACCACAGCAATAATTTTCTATTCCATTTGGATTCATATCACGAAAATCTTTCACAATTGCTCTCAAAATAAATCTCGGTTCCTCAAAAATTCCACCTGTTCTTGCAAGGTTACAGGAATCGTGGTAAGTCACAGGTTCATCATGAACTGCTTCAACTTTTAACAAACCTTTTTGAATGTATTCAGCGACAACTTCAACGATGTTTCTTATTCTGAAGGGAAAAGTTTCAGCAAACCAATTTGGAGCTTCCCATACAAGCGAAGCACATGCGTGACCGCATTCAGCTATCACCACTTCTTGAACTTTTAATCTTTTTGCCTCATCTATAATTCTCTTTGCAATTTTTTTCGCTCTTTCAACATCACCGAGAAAAACACCGTAATTTGCTGCTTCATATAAGCTCAATGTCCAATCTTCACCAACTTCGTTGAAAATTATCGCTGGTGGTAAAATTGTATGCGCTCCCGCAAGAGCAACATATAAAATTTTTGCTCCCTCTTTTTCAACAGGTATCTTCGCATCGGGATTACCTGTTATCTCTTGAAGTTCTTTTTCAAGTTCTTTTATCTGTTGAATGAACATATCTTTAAAAACTTCGGGATTTTCACCCTTTGCAATTGCAGCATCAGCAAGCATAACAAGTATTTCGGGCGCTTTTCCAGTTGCGGTTGCCATTGCTCTTATTGTCCTCATAACCAGCGGTGTATCAACACCAAGCGGACAATTAAATGTGCATCTTCTACATAATGTGCATTCAGAAAAAGCCATTTCAACAAGTTTATCAAAAAGATTTTCATCAAGTTCAATTGCGCCAACAAGTTCAGGCAAAACCTTGCCGAGAAAGTTATGTTTCTTTCTATAAATTTTTCTCACCTGTTCAGCTCTATATGCAGGAACATGCTCAATTTTTGGTTCGGAAACATAATAATGACACGCTTCAGCACATATTCCACATCTTGCACAAACTTCAAGTGCTGTCTTCAATGGTTGATTTAATTGCTTTTCAAAAATTTCAATCGCTTTTTGAACAGTTCCATTATTTGCCATAGCTTACCTCCGTAAATCTGTGGACAATTCCTCTTTTACCAAGATGAAGACCGAAGAAAAATCTTGAGAAGAAGAAATAAATACAATGTTTTATCTTTCCAAGTGGTGCATAAATTAAAGTCACCGCCGAAGTTAAATACATTGCTGTTAAAAATTTCTCATTTAAAATTGCCAAAGTTAAAAATGTTAAAAACAAACTGACAAAAGAAACCGAGATATAATCATCTGGCGTGCTTATACTTCTTAAATTTCTCTCAACAAGTCGCATCACAATACCCGCATAACCCATCAAAGCACCTAAGCCAGTTAACAGTGCAACAGCCAACAAAAATGTTTTATCCATTTCTTTAAAAAACGGGCTCACAATCAAAGCAAACAATCCCGTGAAAATTCCGATATGGAACATTACGCCCCTTAAATATGCTATCCAGTGTCTCCTTGTGCTTTCTTTTTTCCACGGAAGCATTCCAATTGTAAAGGAATAAAAAACACCTACTTTCCACGAACCTTTCGGTCTTGCGTAGTCAGCGGGAAATTTTAATTTCTTTGTGCTGAGATAATGATATATTACGCCACCTATAAAAAACATCAGCGATACAAAAGCGATTACTCTTGCTAATTCAAGTGTCATTTTTGTTTCTCACTTTACTTTTTTAATCACAAATCTGTATTCTTTGCCCTGTTGCTCAATTGAAATTAATTCCTGTCCACTTGCTTTTGCCCACGCTGGGACATCTGCCATAACCCCAGGGTCAGTTGCAACTCCTTCAATGATTGCGCCTATCGGCAAATCTTTGATTGCTTGAGATAATTTCACAATTGGCAATGGGCAAAGTAATCCCTTGAGGTCAAGAACGAGATCTGCTTTTATTTGCTCGGTCATTTGTCTTTCTCCCTTTTTAGTTTTTAAATGAACAATGTTATTTTTGAATTTCTTGCTTCTTCAAGAAAAGTCGCTACTCCAGCTGGAGCTGAAACCTGTGGTATAAGTTTGTCCTGTGTTAATTCCATAACTTCCATACTCATCTGACACGGAACAAGTTTTACACCAAGCTCAATTGCCATATCACGGAGTTGATTTAACATCGCAACATTTTTCGCTTTCATCATTTTCTTAAACATCCATCTCCCAATGCCACCAAAATTCATCTTGCTTGGTCCAACTCCATTTATATCCTTCAGCATAAATCCAAGAAGTTTTCCAAAAAAGCTTTTGCCTGTTTTTTCAGATTTTTTAATTGCTTGTAATCCCCAGAATGTGAAAAACATTGTTACTTCCATTCCTGATGCGGCTGCTCCAGTTGCAATAATGAACGCAGCCATTAACTTGTCCATGTCTCCACTGAAAACAACCATTGAAAGTTTGTTTTGTTCCATTTGTGCTTTTTAAGTTTGTTTTTATAAAATTTCTGCTTTGCTAAGATATTGCTTTAAAAGTTCTTTCAATTCATCACAGCTTTTTATTGAATTATAAACTTCGCATTCCCTGCACTCATTCGTCGCACATTCTCCTTGAAGTTTTTCTTTATTTAACCAGCATGGCTTTTCATAATCAAAATACGAAGGGCAAGAATTTCTCACATCAATTGGACATTTTTTTATTTCCCAGCAAGGAATTAAAGCAAGCAATCTTCTAATTCCAGCAATGCTTATTTTTTTCTCTGAAATTGTTTTCTTTATGCATTCAATTCTTTCCATATCAAGCTCGCTGAATAATCTGTGTCCGCTTTCCTTTTTGTAAGGAATAATTAATCCCTCACGCTCATACATTCTAATCGTATGTTCAGATATTCCAAGCCGTTCGGCAACTATACCTATTGGGAAAATTGGCTCTTTTTTGTTTATTGGTTTCATAAAAATTTTTAATTTTTGCTCTAAAAAATCTATACTCATAAATCTAATTTTCAAACTTTATGCCATAATGAATTCATTGAAAGCCAATAAGTTTTCCATAAGCAAAATCAATTAAAGAGTGGAAATTTGGAACATTAAAATTTTTGAAGGGGAATTTTTAGACAAAAAAGCCCGGGGACTTATCCCCGGGCCGGATTGGGACAGTATTTGGAGGGAGGAGGATATTATTTAACAAGCATCATCTTATTCTTCAAAATCCTGTTCCCTGCTTTCAAAACATAGAAGTAAGTTCCAGAAGCAAAGTTACTGCCATCAAATTGCACAACATAATGCCCTGCTCTCTTAAATTCATTCACAAGCGTTGCAACCTTTTGTCCAAGGATATTGTAAACCACAAGCTCAACCTGCGCATCTTCTGGCAAGCCAAACTTTATCGTTGTAACTGGGTTAAATGGATTAGGATAATTCTGGCTCAAATAGTAATCAGTTGGTATTCCATCTTCCGCAAGTTCAACTTTTGTCGGCTTGCTAAGATTCAACTTAAATGCAGTTGACTTAACAGATGGCGATTTCTTATCTGTAACCTCAACTCTCCAATACAAGACAAGCGTTGTATCTCCGCTCGGGAATAACGGGAATAACTCTGCACCTTTAACATACTTAACAGTATCGGTAAGCGTATCAACCATAACTGTGCTCGTTGATGTGAAGTTAGCATCCTTTGCAAGTTTGAAGATGTAAATCAATGTATCCTCTGGGACATTTCCATCTTTCGCTTTTGACCATACAAATTTAACTGTGTCAGTTGAAAGTATATGCAGGAATGCGCTATCAGCAGGTGAAATCAATGTTGATGCAGTCGGTGGCAAGTTAATGGTTATAAAGTCAGTTGCGTAATATCTTGGCGAAATTTGATATCCGCCTGTGTATACCGTTGTTCCAGCAGTATATTGTGTTGCAATTCCAATTATGCTTACAGGATATTTGGGTTCAGGATTGCCATCAATATCAGTGTCCCTGTCAATTCTTACCGTCAATGTTTCTGTTTTTGCAAAAGATGTGAATGTCATATTTGCGTCTGAATTTGCCCCTGGCCATGCTACGGAAGTTGAAGCCTTCCATAGTGAATCAAGTCGGATCAATTGTCCCTCATAGAGTTCAAAGTTTGCAAGAAATTCAGAAACCGTGAGTTTTTTCGGTGCTGGAAGCGGATAATTTTTCTCTATAACTCTAATTGATGTTGAATCCGCCGTCAACGGAACAATTTCTGTTAAACCTCTGAAAATGTCCATTTTACCTATAACCATAATATAATCGCCGAGATCAAAGCTAAGAAGAGCACCTGATTTGTAAACATTTAATCCAGCGGTTTCATCCTGAATATAATATGAAGTCGTCGGAGTAGTTGCAGACGCAGTAAAGTTTGGAGAAGTGACAACGCCATAGACAAGAAGTGTATCTCCAGTTGCTCTATAATCTGGGATATAGTCACCATTTTCATCTTTTCTTGCTTCAGCAAGCGTTACAAGTTTTGCAGCTTTGCCAGGCTGATTTACAATAATTGGTTCATATGCTTGTGTTGTGTAAGAATTTGGTCCATTCGGCGGTGCATACATTCTTACCCATTCAGCGGACGGGTTTGCATAGTAAATGTTTCCAACAACATCAACTGCAATTGCATGGCTACCAGAAGTACTTGTGCTTGGAGTAAATAATTTTGTATACGCAACGGGACTTTGGCTCCAATCAATTGCAAAAACACCACCATTTGATCCTCTAACCCTTGCGTAAAATTTATCATCTGAATTTGTTGTTAAGTTTTTCCCAGAGTAAACAATTATGTGAGTGACATTATCAGGTAATTCCACGGAATCCAAAACATTGAAGTTTATGCCCGTCCATTTAAACTTATAAATTTTCTTATAAGTTGATGAAGAAACTCCGCCTGCAATAAAGACATATCCTGAATCATCAATGGCTATATCCCTGAAGTATCCAACGCCAGCCAATGAATCCACAGATAAAATTTGATGTCCTGTTTTGCCTATGCGATAAATGTATTTGTCTCCTGTTACATAGATAATTGTATCTTTGACATTTATTCCTCTCGGTGAAAAAGGGAGTGAAAATGAATCAACAAGGGTAACATCATCATAAATTCTTATTTGTTTTAGAGTATTATAAGTCACATAAGCTTTTCCATCATTAGCGATAGCAATATGCCACGGGTCAAAATCGGAGTTGACAAATGTTGAAGAACGATCAAATTCAGCCACAAGCGAACCATATGCGTTGACCTTTATCATTCTGTTATATTGGTATGAAGTTGTGGACTCAGTTATATAAATGAATCCGAAGTTTGGATTAAGAGGAATTTTGTTAATATCAATATCACGGTTACTTAATCCAATTCCAGGTCCAGTATAAACTTTATTTTCCCAAACTTGAGTCCATGCACTATAACCAACAAGCTGCTGTGCTTTTACATTAACTTGATACTGACCTGCTGGTGCAACGCTTCCATCATTAAGTGTTCCATCCCAATAAACGCTGTGCTCACCCCACTTTAAGTTATAAACTGTTATCGTTTTTTCTTTAGTTGGATCGGTACTTAAGAAAATTTTAACCTCAACAACAGTAGCTGAGTCGTTTAAAGTAAACCATATTCTCGCACCCGTTTTATCTGCAAAGCTTCCATCAAATGGGCTCTTTCCATCTGGATTAGTAAAACGAATGTTGCTCGGATAGACATCTCCCAGAGCTTGATAAATTGGAAGTGTAATTAGAATTAAAATGAAGGTTAAAGTTGTTAACTTACGCCACATAATGATTCCTCCTGATTTTGTTAGTGAATTCACTTTAAGAATAATAAAATCAAATTTAAAAGTCAAGTAAAAACTCTTCAAAAATTGAACTCAAAAAAATTCACATTCTCTCGGGTGCTGTGACTCCTAAAATTTTGAGTCCATTTGCAATAACGATTTTTGTGGCAACACATAAAGAAAGACGAGCAAGTGTTAAGTCAAAATCCTGCCCCACAACCCTATGCTTGTGATAAAACCTGTGAAATGCTTCAGCAACAGAATTCAAATAATTTATTATCTTCAACGGCTCTAAACTCAAATACGCAAGCTCTATAACCTCTGGAAATTCACTTAACAACTTTGCAAGGTCAACTTCTTCTTTCTGAACCAGAAGCTCAAACTTTACATTTTTAAAATCCCCCATCTCAACTCCTGAATCCTTCGCAAATCTCAAAATGCTCGCAATTCTTGCGTGTGCATATTGAAGATAATAAACCGGATTCTCTTCCGATTGTTTCTTCGCAAGGGTTAAATCAAAATTTAAATGCGCATCTCTACTTCTGTTAAGAAAGAAAAACCTTACAACATCTGGACCAACTTCATCAATCAACTCATCAAGAGTGATGTAATTTGCTCTCCTCGTTGACATCTTAACAACTTCGCCATCTTTCACAAGCGTGACAAATTGATAAATTAAAACTTTAACTTTTGAGGTATCATAACCCAGGACTTCAAGCGCTCTTAACACATCTGGATACTCAGCGATGTGATCTGCTCCGAAAACATCAACTATTAAATCAAAGCCCCTTTTAAATTTTTCAATGTGATAAGCAATATCTGGCAATCTATAAGTTGGTTCACCCGTGCTTTTAATTAAAACTTTATCTTGTTCCCCACCTGCCAAAGTTGCTTTAAACCATTTCGCTCCATCTTTTTCATACACATATCCTCTCTTCTCAAGCTCTGAAACAACATCCCAAATTTTTTTCTCGTAAAGCCAATCTTCATTGTAATAAACATCAAATTCAATCCCAAGTCGTTTCAATGTCTTTTTTATATCTTCAAATATCACTGCTTCCGCTTTTTCTTTAAAAATTTTCAAATCTGTTTCATTCCTTAATCTATCACCGTATTCATCAATTAACATTCTTGCAATGTCTTTTATATATTCACCTTGATAATACTCGTTTGGATAATCAATTTTTTCACCGAGCAATTCAAGATAACGCAGGCGAACGGAATCAGCAAGTATTTTCATTTGCCTTCCTGCGTTGTTGAAGTAATACTCACGCGTCACATCAAAGCCAGCCCACTCAAGAATGTTTGCGACTGTATCACCAAGAACAGCATTTCTTCCGTGCCCAACTGTCAATGGTCCAGTTGGATTTGCGCTGACAAATTCAACATTTGCCTTCTTTCCCACACCTATATTTATCTTTCCGAAATTTTCACCTTGATTTAAAATTTCCTTTATCCGCTGGATGTAAAAATTAGGTGAAAGAGTGAAATTTATAAAGCCAGGTCCTGCAACTTCAACTCTGCTTATAAATTCTTTTTCTATTTCAAGGTTTGAAATTATATCATTTGCAACTTCACGGGGATTTTTCCCAAGTTTTTTTGCAAGCAACATTGCGATGTTAGTTGCGAAGTCACCGAATTGTTCATTTTTTGGCTTGTCAAAAATTAGTTGAAAACCATCAAGTTCCACGCCTAATTTTTTCAAGGCATTTTCAACTTTCTGTTTCAGATATTCCTTCGCTGATGGAAGCATCTTCTCCTTTTTTCCCGCTTTTTGTTTTTCTTTTTGGTTTTACATTGTCCTCAGTTATATATTCAAACTTCGCATCGCCCCAAAACCTTTCAAGACCGTAAAACTCACGTGCTGGCTTTAAAAATGCATGAACAACAACATCAACATAATCAATCAAAACCCAAGTTAAATTTGTATAACCCTCAATGTGCCATGCTTTAATTCCTTTTTTCTCAAGTTGCTCAACTATATGATCAACTATTGCTTTAAGTTGAATTGAAGACTCAGCCGAGCAAACAACGAAAAAGTCAGTTATTGATGTTAACTTACGAACATCCATTATAACAATGTCTTCCGCTTTTTTCTCAAGTGCAAGTTGTGCTGCTTTCTTCGCAAGTGTTTTCGGTCTCAAAAACCATCTCCATTTTTGTTTTTAAACGGTTTCAACAAAATATAATCTTTTCCGATTACAACCGTGAACTCATTGTAATATCTTTCCTTTGAATTCACAATTTTTTTCTCATCTATTCCCAGAACTTTTGCGATCAATTTTGCGGTGTCAGGTTTTCCAACATGATCTATGATAAAACTTTCATTCACAACAGAACCATAATTCCCATAATCAATGACATCAAAACCTTTCGTCCTCAAATACTGCGTTATCTGAAATGCGACATCTTCAACTCCACATGCGTTTAAGACATCAATTTGAAAATCCGGATTTTGCAAATTTATCTCATCTTCTTCATTTGAAAATTTATAACCCAAACCCCAAAATTTCAAACCAAAAATTACTAACACAGGAAGCACAATTACAGAAACAGCAAGAAGAAAAATTCTCTTCTTTTTTTGCTTAATTTTATTCATTCCTTCGGAACCAAAATTAAATGTTTTTCATTTTTCACCTTTTCAAACTCCATCTCAATCTTCAAATAATCACCTTTCAAATAAATTTGCGTTTGACTATCGTAAAACTTGCTCATAATTTGCCCAGATGGACCCGCTGGTATAACTGAATATAATAAATTTTCAGAAAAATCAACAATTTGTCGCATTGATGGACCAATTACACAATCAAACGGCTTCAACATACTGTAACCAGCATTGTTAACTGTTGTTCCGGCGCCACCAATTTCAAATGGACCAAGATTGAAAATTTTATCAAGGGGTGCCCTTAATCCAAGCGGATGGACAAGATAAAGCTTGTGTATCTTCCCCCAATGCCAGGTTGATATATCATTTCCAAGTTTATCCTTCAAATAATTCACTGCATCTGTGAAACTTTTCCTTATAATATCATCACGTGTTTCAACTTTTTCTTTTGTCCTTACATCGTCAAACCATAGAGAATCGTCTTCAACTATAAGCTGTTTCAAAATCCTAACTGGAACGCCGGAATAAAAGACAAATCTCTTATAAAGTTCCTGCCCAAATTCGTCTTCAAATGTATTTCGCATCATTTCAACGATGAAAGAATTAAAAATTGTCGTTGCAATGTCATCGCGGGTGAAGTTAAAACTCCAGTTTTTCAAAAATGCAAGCGCATCTTTTTCAATCTCGTTGTTGAAGTTATAATCTTCAAGTGCTTTGATTATATACGGTGTTATCTCTTTTGCATAGTGCGAGAAATAATCAAGTTGAAGATTGCGAAAATCTTCAAATGATAGCTTTTCTTTGGATGTTAAAACCTCTTCAATCCTTTGTATCCTTGATTCTGGCTCCCAAAGATAACTTATGTAATATGGATAATTATCAGGCACAGTTTTGTTGTTTGCAGTTGCTATGTAGTTTTCAGATGGATTGAAGATATTGGGTTGTTCATTAAAGGGAACAAAGCCAATCCAATCATAGTCATCTGTTTCCCCAGGATTTAAAAGTATAGGATTTAATTTTTTCCTAATTGGAATTTTTCCACCCAAACAATACCCAATGTTTCCATAAATGTCAGCATAGACAAAGTTTTGAGCTGGGGTTGTGAAAAATTTTAAAGCATCTTTAAATTCATTCCAATTTTTTGCGTGATTTATCTTGTAAAATGCAAGAATTTCATCAGAGATCAAATGACCAGTCCACCGCATAGAGATGGCTTGAGATGTAATAAATTGAGCATTTGGTTTGGGGATATATTCTAAAAATCCAAATTCATAAACATCATTTATTATAGGTCCGCGATGTGTTGATAAAACCTTAAATTTATACTCGCCCTTTTTCCTCACCTTTATAACTTCATCTCTTATGTTAAGTTCTCGCCATTCACCTTGATAAAAATACTTTGTCCTTGACGAATCAATTTTTTCAATGTAAAAATCAGTATCATCAAGCATAACATTTGTCAATCCCCAAGCGATGTAATTATTTCTACCGATGACGATTCCAGGAGTTCCTGGGATGCTAACGCCAGCCATATCAATAGAACCGTCGTTTAAATGAACCTGGTACCAGATTGAAGGAAGAGAAAACGGAAGATGTGGATCATTTGCAAGCATCGGTTTTCCAGTTGTGGATTTTGCACCAGATACAACCCATGAATTGCTCCCCAAACCATCAGCAGTCATTCCAAACATTTCTCTAAACTTTATATTCGCATCAACAAACTTCCCAATTTGTGGAATATACTTGCGAATTATAATTGGCGCATTTTCTGGATACTTCGGAATTAACTTTTTAAATTTTTCTTCACCAACTTTTGATAAAATTTCTGAAAAAACTGGTTCAGTCCACCAAGCGAAGTTCAACTGCCACGACATTAACCTTGTTATCAAGAGACAATCTCTTATAGACCATTCCTCTGGTTCATATCCTAAAAGTTCAAATTCAATCGGATATTTCCCTTTGTTCATCTGTATAAAATAGTTAACACCATCAGCATATGATTTTAAAACTTCAATTGATTTCTCGCTCAAAAATTTTTGCATTTTCCCAGTCGTTTCATAAAGCCCCAGCGTTCTAAAAAGTTTGTCAATTTCAATTGTCTGCGCCCCAAAAATTTCAGATAATCTCCCACTTGCTATTCTTCTTGATAAATCCATCTGCCATAATCTATCTTGTGCGTGAACGAAGCCGAGTGCAAAGTATAAATCGTGTTCATTTTTTGCGTAAATATGCGGGATTCCGTTTTCATCTCTATATACATAGACAGAATCAATCAAAAGTTCGGACTCTATGCGTCCTTCAACTTTTGGGTGCGATTTCGTCAGAAGTTTGTAAGATAAAATTATGATCGCAATTAAAATAACTATCAAAACAAAAGAAACTCCTGCAAGAACTTTAGCAAGTTTTGACATAAAAATTTTTCGCTGTTTTTGTTTTAAAAAATTTACAAAAATTTAGAGCACAATTCAAACTTTGGAAAATTAACTTTTACTGGCTAAATTTAAATGCAACAAAAACTAAAACCACTCCCGCTATGGACATCAAAGGCAAATCAGTCCTTATCTTAGGTGCGTGGGGACTCGTTGGTTCTGCCGTAACCCGCAGAATTATTCAGGAAAAACCAAGAAACATAATCGTTGCTTCCCTCAAACAGTGGGAAGCTGAGGAAGCGGTCTCACAATTGAGAAAAGAATTCCCCGAATTTGACCGTGATTTTTTCATCCCCTGGTGGGGCAATATCTTTGTACGAGATGAATTCAAAGATATGAACAGAGAAGAAATTTTATCAAATCCTGAATACAGACGAATTTTAATCAACGACATAATTGGTGAGTTAACAGATGAGGTTTTGAAACAATCTGCACTTTATAAATTACTTAACAGATTCGCACCTGAAATAGTGATTGATTGCATTAACACTGCAACAGCAATAGCATATCAAGATATTTTCACAATAAGCAACGAAGTTTTACACGCTATTGACAGATTGAAAAATGAAGAAGCAAAGAATGAGGAATTAATTGAACTTACCGAAAAACTTCTTGCAACCCTTTATGTTCCACAATTGATAAGACATGTTCAAATCCTCTATCGTTCAATGCAGGAAGTTGGGACGAAAATATATGTTAAGATTGGAACAAGTGGAACTGGTGGAATGGGTTTGAACATACCATATACGCACAGCGAAGAAAGACCTTCAAAAGTTTTGTTAAGTAAATCCGCCGTCGCTGGAGCACATACGCTTTTGCTATTTTTGATGGGAAGAACACCTGATGCACCAATTACAAAAGAAATCAAGCCAACAGCTGCAATCGCTTGGAAAAAAATTGGATACGGCGAAATTTTAAGACGAGGGAAACCAATTGAACTCGTTGATTGTCCACCTGAAAAAGCGTTTAAGCTTGATGGAAAACTTGAATTAAGAATTGATGACGAAAAATTTGAAAAACTAAACGAACCCCTTCGCTCTGTCTTCATTGACACCGGAGAAAACGGACTTTTCTCAAGAGCTGAATTTGAAACTCTTTCAACCCCCGGGCAAATGGAATATGTAACACCAGAAGAAATAGCCGAAACGGTAATTTTTGAAATAAAAGGTGGGAACACCGGACACGACATTATAAACGCACTTGACCATGCAACGCTTGAACCAACTTACAGAGCGGGATTTTTGACAGAAACTGCTTTGAGAAGAATGCGCGAACTTGAAAAACAATTTGGTGTTGAAAGCATCGCATTTGAACTTCTTGGACCACCAAGATTGTCAAAACTTCTTTATGAAGCACACCTTTTAAAGCTTGCCTACGAAAGCATGGAAAACGCAGCAAAACAAGATCCGAAAGATATGAGCAAGAAATGCACGGAAATTATCCTGACGAATAAAAAATTAAGATCGCAAATAATCTCAATCGGCATTCCAATTTTGATGCCAGATGGAAAAACTTTAATTCGCGGTAACGAGATAAAAATTCCACCTTACAGAGGCGAGAACTGCGTTGACATCACACCAGAAAAAATAAACCAATGGGCTTACGACGGCTGGGTTGATTTAAGAGTTGAAAATATGGAAATATGGAAAAGAAGATTTAACCAAATTATGAAAGAAGTTGAATCTATTCCACCGACAGATACAAGTTCAAGATTTGTCAGAACACGAGAATACTGGGAAGATTTCAAAACGATAAATGAAGGAAAAATTGCTGGCTGGATCCTTGACCGTGAAGAACACGGGATGAGAATGAAGTCGTGATGAAACGAGGAAATAAAAAAGTATGTTTTTAATTTTGAAGTAAAACTAAAACACGGAGGTGCGCTATGATTAGAGAAATAATTTTCTGGGATGTTGATACACAATATGACTTCATGATGAAAGACGGGAAACTTTATGTTCCAAACGCTGAGGAGATAATTCCAAATTTAAAGAAATTGTATGATTACGCTCGGAAAAACGAGATTCAAATCATGGGTTCAGCTGATTATCACACGCTTCAAGATGAAGAAATTTCCGACAATCCCGATTATTTAAATACATTTCCACCGCATTGTCTTCAGGGAACGCCTGGCTGGGAAAGAATTGACGCAACAAAACCACTAAATCCGCTTTACATTGACAGCAAAAAATATGATGAGAAAGAGCTTGAAAATCTTGTGAAAAACCACACGGGCGAAATTATTTTCCGAAAACAAAAATTTGATGTCTTTTCAAATCCAAATGTTGACCCTGTTCTTGAAATTATAAACCCGAAAGAAATTGTCGTTTTCGGCGTTGCTCTTGATG
>Ga0105162_1001137_pt1 | contig 15835 bp, 14 predicted proteins | sample JNZ201metaG_FD_81532 | JGI IMG/M metagenome (GOLD analysis project Ga0105162, IMG submission 81532) | Hot spring microbial communities from Jinze hot spring, China to study Microbial Dark Matter (Phase II) - JNZ 20120812A | ecosystem: Environmental > Aquatic > Thermal springs > Hot (42-90C) >...
ATCCCAGATACCTCCTCTGCTCATACCTTCCAGAGTTTTTTCAGCCATGGCAAGGGCCTTATTTTCTCCAGTGCGTCTCCACCACCGAAGGAGGAAAAATATATGATGAGGGGTCGGGAATTTGGGTGCCCCACCAAAGCCACCGTAATCGGGGTCAAACTGAAAGGAAAGCTCTTCATAAGCGAGGCGAAGGAGCTTTTCCGTCACTGCACCGGCATAGGAGGAGCCGGGAATTTTCAGCAGAATTTCCCCGATCCTTTCACCAGTTCTCAGAATGAGTTCTTTCTGGTTGTTCCAGAGGTAAGCAATCCTTTCCAGTAAATCCTTCAGGCCTGGCAGGTTGCCACGACTTTCTTTAGGAAAATAAGTGCCAGCGAAGAAAGGTTTACCCTCAGGAGTAAGAAATACCGTTAAAGGCCACCCACCGCCTCCCGTCATAGCCTGGCAAGCGGTCATGTAAAAGTGGTCCACATCAGGTCTCTCTTCCCTGTCCACTTTTACCGGGACAAAGTAGCGGTTTAGGAGTTCAGCTATATCTTCGTCCTCAAAGGATTCCCTTTCCATAACCATACACCAGTGACAGGCCAGATACCCTATGGAGAGAAACAGGGGCTTATCTTCAGAGCGCGCTTTTTCAAAAGCTTCCTCTCCCCACGGATACCAGTCAACCGGGTTATAGGCGTGGTGTAGGAGATAAGGGCTTTTTTCGTGGATAAGGCGATTGGGCTTTCTGCTCATGTTTTCCACCTGTTCAAAAAAGCGTACTCTTTCAAAGGAAGCCTCGGAGGCCTTGTCCGCTCGGCTTCTACTTGCTTTTCGGTCAAAAGCGGACTTATGGTCTCAGAGTGCTTTCCTACTATAACCAGGGTTATGACTTTCATGTCTTCAGGTATGCCCAGGATTTCTTTAACCCTTTCTTCGTTGTAGCCGGCTATCGGGTGGGCTACAAGACCGAGCTCAGTGGCTCTCAGAATGAGGAAAGCGGTGGCCATTCCGGTGTCAAAAAGGTAATACTCTCGTCCCTTTATATCGCAATCCAGGTCCTTCCGTGTGACCACAGCAACAATCATGGAAGCAAGTCTGGTCCATTCATTCCCCTTAGACATGGCTTGCCAGAGTTCCTCCAGCGTTCCCCGGTCGTATACAAAAACAAATCGCCAGGGCTGGTTGTTGAAGCAGGAAGGGGCAAGTCCGGCGCTTTCAGCCAAATCTTCTATCAATTCCAGCGTGATATCTACAGGCTCCAAGGAACGATAAGCTCGGCGAGCCTTAATGGCTTCTTTCACTTCCATAAGCCTCCTTTCCTTCAGTTTTTGAAAAATTTTACCTAACCCCACCATCTGTAACAAAAGACTTTTGTCTCAAGCTCGTGAAAGGCAGCACAAATTTGACTTTTTTGGTCTATTTTGTTAAAATTAAAAGGGAACTATCCAGGGAGGTGGGACAATGGCCAAGGCCAATGCAATCTTTACGGCTCTAAACCGGGGAGAAAAGATTAAGGCCCTGGAAATATGCTTTGAAGATGCCGACGATAAACTGGAGGAGAAAAAGTTCTGCTGCATACTGGCGGAAAGGCTCGGGATCACCCCGGAGAATGCTCCTGAGTCTCTGAAAGAAAAAGTCTCCTCTTGTTCTATCATTCTTGAATCCTGAACTTATGGTGAGTGGGAGGAGACCCCGGCTCCGTTAAATGTATGACTTCCCATCCCCTGCGTACCAGTTCATCGGCTATAAAGCGGCGGTGACAGCGGAACCATAGTTTCTCAGCGCACATAATGGCTGTCCGCTTGTGGAAAGCTATAAACTCTAATTTTTCAAGGCCTTTCTGAAATTCTGGGCTCTTTAAATGCTCCTCATAGCCGCCAGAGCGATAGCCACCCAGTTCGTTTCCGAGCCAGATGTATTCCATCCCGGCAGCTTTGAGGGCCTGCTCCAGGTTTTCCCGATTGAATTGGGGATTCCTGGGGGAGTAAGGGAATCGCCTTACGTCTGCTACTATTTTGATTTTCTGCTCCTTCAAAAGAGAGATGAACTCTTCCAGAGTGCGGTTGGAATGACCCACGGTATAAATAATCTCAAGCTCCTCTTTCCTCGCCAGCACAGCTCCTGCAAGAGCCAAACCGCACAGGAGGGCCAGCCAGAAGGGGGCAAAAGAACCCCATTCCCTTCTTAAAACCCCTCCTACCCCGGGTGAAAAAGAACCCAGGAGGCCTGAAATCGTCCCCACAAGCCCAAGGAAGCTACCCCTGTATTCGGCCGGGGCCTGGTGAGCTATGAAAGCACTGTAGGCTATCCATGCCAGTTGAGATGATGCAAAAAGCAAAAGAAGCACGATCCAGAAGGCCAGCGATGGCTTCATGTAGGCCAGGATAACCATTAAGGAGGGGAAAAGCACACTCCCAACCACCAGTACCTCTGCATCCCCGTAGCGGTCAGTTATCCTGCCAGCTACAAGGCTTACCATAGCCAGGGCTATGCTTCCTATAGCCATAGCTTCGTTCACTTCCGACTCATTCCATCCCCACCATTCCTGGGCATGCAAAGCTATAAAAGGCCCCCAGATGGTAAGGTTGTTAAGCCAGTTAATGGCGATTGAAGCTATGAGGGCAGGGAAAAATGAGCCTGAGAAGATGTCCCTCCATGAAGCAGCCTTTCCGGTTTGCGCAGGCCTGGGTGGTTCCTCTAACAGGATTAGCCTTAGTGGCCCGCATATCCCGGAAACAATAGCTGTGCCGAGGAAAAGGTGATTGTAGCTTGCATGCTTGATGAGCCAGGAACCGAGAGCAGGTCCTGCCACGTATCCTAATCCTGCTGCGAATTCAAACAAGCCAAAGGCGCTTCCCGTAGATTCATCAGTGGTTGACTCAGCCACAAAAGCTATAAATCCGGGCCACTGAATAGCGCTAATTACGTTTATGATTACAAGAATAAGCACCGCCTCATACCAGGACCTGGAAAAAGCCAAAGCCACATAAAGGGGAATGAACGAAAAGGTGGGGATTACGATGGACATCTTCCGGCCGAAGCGATCAGCGACGATCCCTCCCAGGAACTGGGTAGCTGCGTAGCTTGCGGTCATTAAAGTAAAGGCAAAACCGACCTGGATATCCCCTGCCCCTCGTTCTTTCAAGTAAAGGGGCAAAAGGGGGGACCAGGTCATAGAGCCCGTAAGCATGAGAAATGTAGTAATTGAAAGAACCAGGAGGTTTCTGGAAAGATGCTTTCTTGACCGCATACACAACTATATTATCACTGCCCGCTTTCAAGGTCAAGCTGCATCCGGTAGAGTAAATGGGGACAAAAGTCTGACTCCGGGTGAGCTCGGGATACCAGGATGGGAAAGTTACCAGGTAATCGGCCCCGCGGCTCAGTATGAATTCCTCCAGTTTTTTCTCATTCCGTATAAATGGGATTACCTCAGGATTCACAAGGCCTGCCAGGTCCAGGATATCCCTGTTTGAAAAGTAACCGATGGCCCCTATGTCATGGACGGCGATCAGGGAGCCGGGAGGGGTGTTCTGGGCAAGCCAGTGAGCAACATTCACCATCTCGCACTGGATTATGCCCACATCGGTGGCGTAGGCTCTTGCCCCCAAAAAGAGGAAGGCCAACAAGATAATGAGGGTTGATATGCCCCAAACCCTTCTCAATAGCACAGGGATTTTGACCATAAGTTCCAGGGTTCCCGGAACTCCAAGGGCCACCAGCACCGGGATCACCGGCATCACATATCGCCCATGCTGGTAGCTAACCGGAAGGCGAAAGGCATAAGCCAGGGGTAAAAGGATAATCCACAATATAGCCACAGCTTTGAAGGCTTTGTCCCTGGCCTTAATCCCCTTTACTACGCTCCAAAATACCCCTGGTAAAAGCATGACTTGCGCTCCCACCAGCGCTGGGCTGAGGACCCGCCAGAATCGCACCCATATGGGAATTTTCTCCACCAGTTCCCTATATTCTGCAGCCTTGGCGTAAAAAGTGTTGGGGAAAAAGTTACCGGATAGATGATAGTTAAAAGCACCATAAGACACCAGGCAAAGGCTCATCCCTCCGGCGAAGGTTAAAGCCTTTAGTGGGCTTCTGTAAATAGCCACCAGAAACACGAGGATTGCCAGTATTAACCCCTCTGGTCTGGTAAGACATAAAAGCCCCAGTAAAAGGCCCATCATTACCGCTCTTAGCCCGCAACGCCCCTGGAAAGGCCAGCCTTCCAGAAGAAGAGCGATGGAGAGGATGGAGAGAAAGGTGAAAAGGGGTATTTCCATTCCAGATACGGCAGCCCAGGCCATGTGCCACTCCAGGGCAGAGAAGCACGAAGCTAAGAACGCTTCCTTTTTACCCCATCCAAAGCTGATGGCAAGCTTTTGAACTGCCCAGGTAATTGTCCCGGATAAGGTGATGCCCAGGGAAAATGTCCAGGCTTTGTAGTTAAGCCCCAAAAGATAAGGTAAAGCCAGCAGAAGAGACCACAGAGGCGCAGTAGAGCCAGCGCTCGGGTGGCCAGGTATATAAGCCCACTCACCATAGTGAGCAAGGTTTCGGGCATAAGTCTGGTGGATCCAGGCGTCGTCCAGGGGAAAGCCGGCTGCTCTTGTGGTTAGAAGGAAGATAATGGGGGCGATGGCTGAAAGGATCCAGGGCAACATATTTCCAGGTCTAAGGGGAGGGCCCTTTGCCCTCCCCTTTAATTTACGCTTGTTTCTGGACGGCCGGTGGTCTAACCCGGAAGAGGGTGAAGGCGGCCAGTATCAGGAGGCCTCCGTATAGGGCGTAAATCACAAGCCAGCCGAGCCCGGGCCGTGCCAGGTTGAAGAAATCGGCCATGGGGCCACCAATTCCCGCACCAACTATGCCAGCGCCTGCTCCTGCGAGGTTGGAGATGCCAAGGAAAAGGCCAGCTTTATCCGGAGGTACGATGTCAGTCCCGAGGGCCCAGTTTGTGGCCATGAATATTCCTGCCCCTATGCCTATTATGCACCCACTCACCATTACCATGGGGATATTTGGGGAGAAAAGCAGAAGGAAAGTCCCCAGCGCACCGATTAAGCAGGAAGCCAGCACAAGTCTGAATCTCCCAAACCGGTCCGAAAGCCAACCGCTCACGAGGGCAGAAGGCAAAAGGAAAGCAGCTACAACGGCCATAAGGATGGCAGTAAGTGTGACGGGGTTCTCAACCTTCAGGACGTCGCCCAAGAAATATTGAGCGAAGCTTTGGATGGAGTTTACTGCTGCCAGGAAGAGCAAGCGGTTTATGACCCACCATATGAAACCGGAGTGGTAAATGGCTTCTGGTCCCAGGCCAACCCTGGCGGCAAAATAAACTCCAATAATAATGGAGCCGGCCATAGCCAGAAGTCCAGCCAGGCCCACAATGTCTATGCCCAGGACGGTGGCACCGGTTTGTCCCCCAATCCAGCTCACAAAGCGTTGGGAAAGCTGAGTTATCGCCACAAAAATAACCGTAAGGGCTACAAGCCTGAGGAGAGGCCCGCCCAGCGGTTCCGCAGGCCTTTCTTTGAGAGGTTCTTCGTGGACGAAAATCACCGTTATAGCCATAGTAATAAGGAAAGAAGCCATAATGAAACCGATAGCTCCCCACAGGTAGCCTTTTTCTAACATGGGCCCAACGACGATCACTATGAGGATGGGCAGTAATTCCATAATGGCTTTAACGCCTGAGGCTCTACCCCTCTGATCTTCAGGGACAAGATCGGGAATGAGGCCCTGGAGGGCGCCGTGGGCAATGTTAGAAGAGAACTGGAGAAGGAGGATGCCAGCAAAAAGGGTCCAGTAATCCCTGGCCAATCCTATGATGGTCAGGAAAATGATGTCCAGAATTGTGCCTACAAAGATGAAAGGCCTCCTTTTACCCCATCGGGAAGTATTGCGGTCGCTCAGGAGTCCGGCCATGGGCTGGATCATCATAGCTACAGCGAGGCCTGCTACCCTGACGTAAGCGAGATAAGTCCCTTTGACTTCAGGAGGCACAAATTTGACTACAAGAAAGGGAAGGATCAGGGGGGTTATGCTTCCGGAAGCAATGTTCAGGCCAAGCCAATAAATGTTTATAGTGATGTAATCCCACCACCTTAGCTTCTTCATAGTTTGTCCTCCTCTATTTGGGGACAAATTTTATGGCATCAAAACCTATAAGCCGGCTTAAATAGGGCTCCCCGGTGTTATCCCCCAGGAAAACGAACTCATTGCCCTGGGCATTGAAGTAATAAGTGCCGAGGCTTACCCATTTATCGGCGTAAAGGGATTGATTTACAATTTTGTCGTGGCGTTGGCCGGCGTGGAAAATGCGGTAGCGGGCCCGAGTGGTGTTGGCATATTGCTTAGGGATGAAGGCAAAAACTTCATAGTAGCCTGGCCGGGGCAGAGATGGCCTCCATATACCGTAATTTTCCAGATTATAGGTGGCATTGCGGGTCCAGTACATATGCCCCCCGTAGCCAACAGGAGCACTGTGGCGGCCCCTTAGAGGCCCTCCCCATGTGAAACCAGGACTCAGTTCATCCACGATTATCGCTTCGCCAGGAGGAACCGGGCCAGGAGTCCACCAGAACTTTATGGTGGCAAAGCCAGTGTTCTCATAATAATGGATTATGAACCTATGGACACCACGAGTTACATAGCGGCTGGTAGAATAAACCGTTGCCGGCTGGTCCCACCAGGCATCAAGGAGGGGAACTGAATCAAGCCAGATTCTTACCCCATCGTCGGTGCGGACATAAAAGGTATAAGAGCCAGCTTGATCAAAGAAAATGTCAGCGGTCCAGCGGACAGAGAACCCATCCGGAGGGATTCTGGGGTCAGGGGAGCCTGTACCCCAGTCAAAATTTATAGCAGGGTCCTGGCGGGTGAAAACGGGAGTTCCTGCCAGTTCCTTGTTGTTGAAGTATTCTCCGGTCCAGATCCCCGGGGTAGGGACTGTAACCTGTTCCCAGGAGAGTTTGATAACGGCAAGGCCGGTGTGTTCGTAATATTCCAGGACAATGACGTGGTTTCCCGCGCTCAGGTCCTTCTCGGCAGTGTAAGTGGTAGGGGGCTGATCCTTCCAGCTGTCAATCAGAAGGTCGTTATCAACCCAGAGGCGAACTCCGTCATCAACTGTTACCGTGAAGCGATACCTTCCGGCAGTAAAGCTGATTACTGCGAACCAGCGGATTGAAAAGTTGTCAGAAGGGATGGATGGATCCGGGGAACCCATCCCCCAATCAAAGTTTATCTGAGCATCCTGGCGCACAAGCGCCGGGCTTCCCGAAAGGTTCGGATTATTGAAGTAAAGGCCGATCCAAACCGGAGAAGATGCTTCCGCCTGAAAGGAGGTAAGAGCAAGGGCAAGCAACAAACAAAGGGCTATTTTTGCTCGAAACATTTTAGCCTCCTCATCCTTTCGGCTATGATTTTTTCATAGCCCTGCATTGAAGGTTTAAACCACCCGCCTTTTACACCTTCGGGCAAATATTGTTGAGGGACCCAGTGCTCGGGGAAAGCGTGGGGGTACAGGTAACCTTTGCCATGTCCCAAAGCACTGGCATCGCGGCTGGGGTCCCTTAGATGCACTGGCACTTCCTTAGGTCCATGTTCCTCAATCTCTTTAAGGGCTTCAAAGTAAGCCCCTGCACTGTTGGATTTGGGTGCTGTAGCCAGGTAAAGGGTGGCAAGAGCCAGGTGGTATTGAGCTTCTGGCAGGCCAACCCATTCCAGAGCCTGGGCGCAGGCGGCTGTCACCACAATGGCCTGAGGATCAGCGAGGCCCACGTCCTCGGCCGCCAAAATCAAAAGGCGGCGCATTATGAAGCGCGGATCCTCACCCGCATAGACCATTTTTGCCAGCCAGTAGAGAGCTGCGTCGGGGTCTGACCCTCTAACGCTCTTTATAAAAGCGCTTATAGTGTCGTAATGTTCATCCCCTTCTTTATCGTAACGGATCGCTCTTTTCTGGATTGCGTCCTGCGCTATTTCAAGGTTGATGCGGATTACGCCGTCGGGATCGGGAGGGGTGGATTCAACAGCCAGCTCCAGGGCGTTCAGGGCAGCTCTGGCATCACCCCCAGCCACCCTCGCAAGATGTTCTAAAGCTTCCTCTGTTATTTCAACGTTGAGATTGCCGTAGCCTCGCTCTTTATCTTCCAGAGCTCTCTTCAGGATGATAAGGATTTCTTCTTCGGTAAGGGGGCGGAGCTGGAAGACCCGGGAGCGGCTTACCAGGGGAGGGATTACTTCAAAGTAAGGGTTTTCGGTAGTAGCTCCTATGAGGATTATGGTGCCATCCTCAACGTAGGGCAGGAGAGCATCTTGCTGTGCCTTGTTCCAGCGATGGATTTCGTCCACCAGGAGGATAGTGCGCTGCCCCAGAGTAGAACGACGAGCTCTGGCCTCTTCAACTATGCGTTGAAGGTCTTTAACCCCGGCCAGGACGGCGCTCAAGCTCTGGAAATGGCTTTTGGTGGCATTGGCTATGACCATAGCCAGGGAAGTTTTGCCTGTGCCGGGTGGCCCCCAGAGGATAAGGCTGGAAAAGAGGCGGTCAGTCTCTATAGCGCGTCTGAGCACTTTGCCGGGACCAATTATGTGCTCCTGGCCCACAAATTCATCCAGAGTGCGGGGCCTCATACGGGCAGCCAAGGGAGTTCTTCCCTCGCTCTGAAAAAGGGAAAGGATCTTAGGCACTTATCGCGCTCCCCGGTTTCTTCCGAGGAAATTATAGCATATCTTGACTATAAAGGCCAGTAGAAATTGCGCTCGGGCTTGACAAATCGCCTCAGAGGTGTTACTATCTTAATTGAAAGATTTAGCACTCTACCCCAAGGAGTGCTAAAAAGTCATGGGGAGACTGAGCAAAAGGACGGAGTTGATCCTTTCCCTGGTGATAAAGGAATACATAAGCACGGCTCAACCGGTAGGCTCGCTAACCCTGGTCCAGAAATATAACCTTAACGTGAGCCCAGCCACTGTCCGGAATGAGATGGCTCTTCTGGAGGCTGAAGGCTATCTGACTCACCCTCACACCTCCGCAGGCAGAGTGCCCACTGAAAAAGGTTACCGCTACTTTGTGGAGAAACTCCTGGAAACTTTTCCCCTCTCCCCTTCGGAGAAGCTTACAATCCAGCATCAATTCCACCAGGTGCATATGGATGTAGAACAATGGGGCCGCCTGGCGGCTTCAGTTCTGGCCAAGTTTACCAATTACCCGGCTCTGGTTACAGCCCCTGCCCCCCCAAGATATCGTCTCAAACACATTGACCTAATTCCATACTCTGAAAATGCCGTGCTTATGATCCTGGTCCTCAGCGGAGGAATTATCCGCCAAACATGGCTCTCTATACCTCCTTTCGTAGGGGGGCCAGAATTAATGCGAACTGCGGAAATCCTGGAAGAATTCCTCTACGGACTTTCCGCCCCCGAGATTGAAAGCATCGCTTCAAGGCTGGAGCCCTTTGCTTCCAAAGTAGCTTTGAAGGCTGCTGAAATAATGAATTTATTGGACCAGAGAGTTGAAGAACCAATATACCGGGAAGGCATTGAGGAAATTGTTCGGGAACCGGAATTTTCTTCCCCCAAGAGGTTTCAGGAACTGATGCGTTTCTTCAAAGACGATTCTTACCTCCGCTCCATCATGGACGAAATCCGCATAGTTAACGGAATCCAGGTGGTCATTGGAGGAGAAGGCAGGTGGGAGGAGTTAAGGGATTGTAGCCTGGTCCTGGCCCGATATGGAGCTAAGGAAAAGGCCTCCGGGGTGCTGGGTGTCCTCGGCCCCATGCGGATGACTTACGAGAGAGCTATATCCGTGGTAAGTTATGTGGCCAACTTGATGAGCGAAATGGTCAACAGACTTTTCTGAGGGAGGTGGAAAATGGCAGAAGTGGCCGAAGAGAAGGTCGGCGAAAATTTGGAAGAAAAGGTCAAGGAGCTTGAGGCCAGAATCTCTGAGCTCCAGAGCAAAGTTGAAGAATACCTGGATCAATGGCGACGTACTGCTGCTGATTTCGCCAACTACCGAAAGCGGGTCGAAAAGGAGCAGGCAGAACAGACCAAATACGCAAACGCTAACCTCATCACCAAACTTCTCCCAATTCTGGATGATTTTGAGAGGGCCTTTCAGACCATCCCCTCTCATCTGACAAAGCTGACATGGCTTGATGGCATATTCCTTATCCACCGCAAATTTCAATATATCCTGGAGCAGGAAGGCCTCAAGCCAATAAAGACCGAAGGCCAATTCTTTGACCCCTTTTATCATGAGGCAATAGCTTATGAGGAGACTGACCACTACGAAGATGGACAGATTATCGGTGAGATTCAAAAAGGGTATATGCTTCACGATAGGGTCCTTAGGCCGGCTCTGGTGAAGGTAGCCAGGAAGAAGCCGGCTCCTCAGCCTCAGGCACCTGAGGAGGAGAAAAAAGTAATGGAGGAGGAAAGCCATGCCGGAGAGGATTCTGGGGATTGATTTAGGAACTACTAACTCTGTAATGGCGGTAATGGAGGGTGGAGAACCGGTTGTAATCCCTAACGCAGAGGGCGATAGGCTTACACCCTCTGTAGTAGCTATAAACCCCAAAACGGGGGAGCGCCTGGTGGGGAAGTTAGCCAAACGTCAGGCCATAACCAACCCCGAAAACACCATCTTCTCCATCAAGCGCCTCATGGGCCGAAAATTCAACGATCCCGAAGTCCAGAAAGCCCGCCGGGTCCTCCCTTACAAAATCATTGAAAAGCCCAATGGCGATGCGTGGGTAGTCATGGGCGACCGGGAATATTCACCCCCGGAAATTTCAGCCATGATCCTGCAGAAACTTAAGCAGGATGCCGAAGCTTACCTGGGGGAGAAAATAACTAAGGCAGTAATTACCGTCCCCGCTTATTTTAACGACGCCCAGCGCCAGGCTACCAAGGACGCCGGAAGGATCGCCGGCCTTGAAGTCCTGAGGATTATAAATGAACCCACAGCTTCAGCTCTGGCTTATGGGATGGACAAAAAGAAGGAAGGGCTCATCGCCGTTTACGACCTGGGAGGCGGCACCTTTGATATTTCCATCCTAGAGATTGCCGAAGGTGTATTCCAGGTAAGATCTACTGCCGGCGATACTTTCCTGGGCGGGGACGATATAGACCAGCTCATAATCAACTGGATATGCGAGGAGTTCAAGAGGGAACACGGGATTGACCTGCGCCAGGACCGCATGGCCCTCCAACGCCTCAAAGAAGCGGCCGAGAAGGCCAAGATTGAGCTTTCCACCGTCATGGAGACCGAAATTAACCTTCCCTTCATAACGGCCGATGCTTCCGGTCCCAAGCACCTCCAGATGACCCTTACCAGGGCCAAGCTGGAGCAGCTGGCCCATGACCTCATTCAGAGGACCCTTGGGCCGGTAAAGCAGGCCCTTGCCGATGCCAAAATCACCCCGGCTGACATCTCAGAAGTAATCCTGGTAGGTGGCCAGACTCGCATGCCTGCTGTCCAGCGGCTGGTGCGGGAATTCTTTGGCAAGGAACCTCACAAAGGCATAAACCCAGACGAAGTAGTAGCTATTGGGGCTGCGATTCAGGCAGGTGTGCTGGCTGGGGAAGTAAAAGACATACTGCTTTTGGATGTAACCCCGCTCACTTTGAGCGTGGAAACCCTGGGAGGGATTGCTACCCCCATAATACCCCGCAACACCACCATCCCTGTCCGAAAGAGCCAGATTTTCTCCACTGCCACCGATAACCAGACTCAGGTAGAGATCCACGTGGTTCAGGGTGAACGCCCGATGGCTGCTGACAATAAGACCCTTGGCCGTTTCATATTGGATGGCATACCCCCTGCCCCTCGTGGCGTCCCCAAGATAGAAGTAACTTTTGACATTGATGCCGATGGAATCTTACATGTATCGGCCAAGGATTTGGCTACTGGCCGGGAGCAGAAGATAACCATCACTGCCAGCTCAGGCCTTACCGAAGAAGAAATCCAGCGGATGATAAAAGAGGCTGAGCAGTATGCCGAGCAGGACCGCCGCAAGAAGGAGCTGGCCGAAGCCCGCAACCAGGCTGACGCCGTAATTTATACTGCTGAAAAGAGCCTGCGTGAGTTCGGAGCCCGCATCCCCTCCGACCTCAAGAGCCGGATAGAGTCCAAGATTAGCGAAGTCCGTTCGGCGATGCAGGGGACCGAAATTCACACCATCCGCCGGCTAACCCAGGAGCTCGGTGAACTCCTCCAGCAGATAGGTACTTCTATGTACGGACAGGGACCCGGTGGGACAACTCCTCCCGGAGAGGGAGGCGGAGGGGAGCCGGTGGAAGGGGAATATCGTCAGGTTTAGACCGTGTCCCCCGGCTCGGACTATCAGGGCCGGGGGATTTTTATTTGCGCATCCCCATAAGGATTGAAAAGAAGAGCCAGAGGCCCAGGAAAAGGGAGGCAACAAAAGTAAAGCCTAGGATCCACATACCCCAGCTCGCCTGACTTATCTGGGGCCAGGCAGCTATGAGGAGAGCGGAAGAGATTATGAAAGCCGCCAGGAGTATGCTAAGGGCCAGGCGGTTGGTGCTCTCCCGAAAGCGCTTTCCCAGTTCCCCCGCTTCTTTAATCCCAACATTAAGCCTCAAATCCCCTCTCTCGGCCTGTTCCAGGAAAGCAGGAATATGGCGGGGGATAGCCTCCAGAAGATCGCTCCAAAAAATGAACTCCCGGAAAAGCCTTTCTCCAATAGTTTTAGGTGAAAACATCTGAAGCATGAACTGGCGCACATAAGGCTGGCTGACAGCGAAAATATCAAAATCAGGGTCAAGCTTGAGTCCTACCCCTTCCATCATGCCGAGGGTTTTCCCCAGGAGCCAGAAACGTGATGGGAGCCGCAGGTGGTAGCGGAATGTCAGAGGGGTTACTTCTTCCATAAGTTCGGTGGCTCGGATGTATTTCAGGGGCATGCCGAAATATTTACCCAGAAGCCTGGAAATATCCCTGGACAGATTTGCTCTATCTACCCCAGGGCTTACGGCTCCCATGGCTATAAGCTGGTCCACAATCCCCTCAGCATCCATCCTCACGGCGAAAATATATAGGCGGATGAGGTCCTCCTTGTCCTGGCGAGTGAGATGCCCTACCATCCCAAAATCCATTGCTCCTATTATCCCACCTTCCATCACGAAGAAGTTTCCCGGGTGGGGGTCGGCATGAAAGAATCCGTCAACCAACACCTCTTTGATTATTATCCTGGCAGCATTGAGGGCCACGGTGTGACGGTCAATCCCGGCAGCGTCAATAGCTTCAACGTCGTCAATTTTTATTCCCCTAATTTCCTCCATTATTAAGACCCTGCGGGTGGTGTAATCCCAGTAAATTTTGGGGATGTAAAGGAAAGGCTCATGGCGGAAATTCTCCCGAAAGCGTTCGGCGTTGAGGCCTTCCCGGATGTAATTCAGCTCATTCCGCAGGGTGAAAGCGAACTCCTCAACAATTTCCAGAGGATCGTAAAACTCTTTAATGGGGGTCTGGCGAGCAAGGTAAGCAAGTTCATTCAGGATTTCCAGGTCTTTCTCAATTATAATTTCAATCCCTGGCCGCTGGACTTTCACCACCACCCTTTCCCCGGAGGGTAAAGTAGCTCTATGGACCTGAGCCAGGGAAGCAGCAGCTATGGGTTCAGGTTCAAAAGAAGAGAAAACTTTTTCCAGTGGGGCTTTTAGCTCCTCTTCTATGACCTCCCTAATCCTGTCCCACGGTGCGGGTGGAACCGTGTCCTGCAGCCTGGCCAGCTCTTTTATATATGCTGGAGGGAGAAGATCGGGTCTGGTGCTCAGGATCTGACCGAATTTTATGAAGGTTGGGCCCAGCTCTTCCAAGGCCATTCTGAGCCTCTGAGGGGTGCCTACTTTTACAACGGCTTCGGGACTAAGGCGCTTTGGGAATGGGAGGATACCTCTCGCCCCTACTCGCTCAAAGAGTTCTTCAATGCCGTGCTTAAATAAAATGCTGACGATTTCCCGATAACGGTCCAGGTGAGAATAAGTGCGGAAAAGGGGGAACAATTCCTACCTCCGGATGAGGAGGCGAGGTCTTAAAAGATTTTTCAGGGTAGTGATGTTTTCTTTTGCCACCTTGTAGCCAGCATCAATTATTTCTGGAGCCTTGTGGAACCCCCAGAGGAGAGAAACGTCTCCATTCACCGGGGGGCAAAGGAGAAGATCGGGTTTTGCTTCTTTCAGCTTCTGCTCCCTTATTTTCCTGCTCATTACCTCCACCGTCCTCCACAGCACAGAAAAAACGGGCGGGTTCCGGGAAGAAACTACAGGAGATTTTTCCTCTTCCATCCCTACATCCACTGCTACCACCACATCAGCTCCCATGCGCCTGACCACATCTGCAGGAAGGTGGTTCAGGATTCCACCATCCACCAGTATTTTGTCCTCCAGGTTATAAGGGGCGAAGAGGCCGGGGACTGAAGTGGTAGCTCTTAACGCATCCACTATCCTGCCTTCTCTAAAGACAACCTCCTCCCCGCTAACCAGGTCCACTGCCACCAGGGCCAGAGGAATTCGGGTGTTATTGAATGTGGCATCGCCGAATTTTTCTTCAAAGTAATCCAAGAATTTTTTCCCTTCAAAGAGGCCTTTCCAGGGTAGGGAAAAATCCACCAGGAGGCTGGCCATGGAGGTGAATTTACTCATCCTTAAAGCTTCCTCTTCCATCTGGGCCGGGGTATAACCCAGGGCATAGGCAGCGGCAATAAAGCCACCCATGCTGGTGCCGGCTATAAGGTTAACCTTAATTCCCTCTTCCTCAAAGGCTTTGAGTACTCCTATGTGGGCCAGCCCCCTGGCCCCTCCTCCGCTGAGAGCTAAACCAAGGATGGGTCTTATTCGCAGCCTCATACCGGCATAGCCCTTTCGTCAAACTCTACCCCCAGGACCCCCGGAATTTCTTCGGCTACTTTGCGGAGCACTTCTCTGGCTTCCGGTGGAACTTTGCCCTTAAGCCTGACCTGTCCTCTTACGACCTGAACCCTGACGGAGCAGGCCCATGGCTGGGTCCGAGGGTCGGAAGCAATTCTCTTGGCTACTTCTTCCTCCAGCTGGGTATCTACCAGCAAGTTATTAATCACTTCTTTAACTCCCGGCACCCTCCAGGCGAGCCTGGAGGCCATTTCCTTCATCACCATGGAGCGCACTACCCCTTTGAGTTCAACACGGCCGTCTTTGACTTCTACGGAAATTGGGCAAAAACTTTCCCTTAAAGGAGGATAGGAAAAGAGGGATTCCTCCACCAGCAGCTTTATTTCATCGTTCATGGCTCCCCTCCCGGATGGTGGTTTACTGGCCTTTCTTAAGCTTTCGGCTCAATTCCTCTATATCTGCCTTCGTGGCCAGGCCCAGCTCCGAAAAGGCCTTCTGAAGCTCTTCCCGGACCACCTTCCGGATTTCTTCTCGCTGCTTTTCGCCCCTTGAAATCAGCTCTTTGCGGTATTCTTCTCCTCGTTTAGCCACTTCATTCAATTTCTCCCGTGCCAGGGCTACCATCCCCAGGCCGATCAGAAAGCTCTTTTCCAGTAAATCTTTCACTTCCTTCATCGCTCACCTCCTGTACAGTCAAAATTTGTATGAGTTCTTTAGCAAAATCCGCCAAAGCCTGATGCGCTTCTGCGCTTAAATCCGCTAGGGATTGGCGGATCATTTCCACCGAGAAACCTCTGGCGAGGGCTAACCCCACTATAAATCCAGTGATTGCTCCTGGCGAACGCAATGCCTTAAAAAGGGAACTTAACTCTGCCACTTTCCCTTTTCTGAAAGCTTCCATAAATGCCAAAAGGGTTATAGCCGTTAAGCTAGCCATGAACAAAAG
>Ga0105162_1001138_pt1 | contig 15831 bp, 9 predicted proteins | sample JNZ201metaG_FD_81532 | JGI IMG/M metagenome (GOLD analysis project Ga0105162, IMG submission 81532) | Hot spring microbial communities from Jinze hot spring, China to study Microbial Dark Matter (Phase II) - JNZ 20120812A | ecosystem: Environmental > Aquatic > Thermal springs > Hot (42-90C) >...
CTGTAGCAATCGCCACATTTACAGCATTGCCATTCCTTTTCACACATGGTACTTCAACAAACCCACCGACAGGGTCACATACAAGTCCCATAAGTGCTTTCAAAGCTAAAGCAGCTGCATGCCCAACTCTGATAGGATCTTTCGAATAATAGTAAGTCAACAACCCAGATGCCATCGCTGTTGCCGTTCCAATTTCTGCTTGACACCCACCGGCAGCACCTGAAAGCGTTGCCCTCTTTGCAACAACATTCCCTATGCCCGAGGCAACTATGAATGCTTTAAGCAAATCATCAAAATTTGCTTTTTCAACCTCCCAAAGCGCATAAGCAACACCTGGGACAACACCGCATGAACCCGCAGTTGGACAAGCAACTATCCTTCCCATCGATGCGTTTGACTCACCCATAGAAAGTGCAACAACCATTGCTATATGATTAAAATTGCTCATCATCCTTGGTTTCACATTCGCAAGTTTGTAGGCATTATCACCTGTCAATCCCGTCAGCGTTTCGAACCTTTTACCAAAATTCTTCTCAGCTTCCTCGAGCATAACCCTTAACAAATTACTTAGCACCTGCTTAACTTTCTCCGGATCTCTACCTGTTTCTATCATCTCTTGAGCCAATATAATCTCGCTGAACTCAAGATTTGTGTTTTGCCATATTTCAATTAGCTCTGCGAATTTCATATAATCTCACCTTCTTCAAGCCTTACCGCATACACTTCGATAACATTCTTCAGTGTTCTGATGCATTCTAAAACCTCTTCGGTAGGATTTTCATCGAGCTCAATAATCGTTAAAGCAATCCCCTCAAGTGCATTAACCCTGCGCAAATAAACATTCGCAATATTCACGTTTATGCAATCCAAAATCCCCTTTAGAGCACCTGGTCTATCTTTATTAACAACAACCAATGCAGGATAATCGCCAGCGAGTGAACACTCCACACCGTTGATTTTTGTAATCCTAATCGCTCCGCCGCCGATGGAAGAACCTTCAACTTCGTTGTATAAATCTCCTTTATGCGCTTTAATTAACACAGTATTAGGGTGCACATCACCAAGGTCTGCAAATTCAAATTCATATTTTAAACCCACATCTTTTGCCAACTTGTATGCATCCTTCACTCTCGGGTCATCCGCTTTTAATCCGATAATACCAGCCAACAGTGCTCTATCGGTTCCATGACCTTTGTAAGTTAACGCAAACGAACCATGCAAAGTAAAGACAACACTATCTGGAATTCCCATCAGCTTATACACAAACCTTGCAATTCTCAGAGCTCCAAGTGTATGTGAACTTGATGGACCTGTCATAACAGGACCTGAAACTTCGAGCAAACCCATGAAATTCACCTCGACTCGTTTTAGACAGCGTATCAGAAATATTATACCACCAAAAAAACAAAGCGGGGCACCTTGGACTTGCCCCGCTTTTCCTTTTCAAAAATTGATATTAGAATTATCCTCTCATCAATTGAAGAACATTTTGTGGCAACGTATTTGCCTGTGCAAGCATTGACATACCAGATTGCATGAGAATTTGCATCTTGGTAAACTGCATCATCTCTTTTGCCATATCTGCGTCCCTTATTCGGCTTTCTGCTGCTGTGAGGTTTTCTGCTGCTACTCCAAGGTTGGCTATTGTGTGCTCGAGTCTGTTTTGAATTGCACCGAGCTGAGACCTAATCGAACTTACCTTGTGGATTGCCGCATCGATTATACTAATCGTTCTTTCCGCATCATTCTGACTTGTGACCTTTAGTGTAGAGGTTAACAAGCCAAGGTTTTTCGCGTCCACTGCATCGATACCAGCTACCATGTTAGCACCTTCGTTTGCACCTATTTGGAAAACAAGCTGGTTGCCTGTTATATTTGTCTTCTCAACCCTTGCAACTCCTGTGTCGATTACTTCTTCAAGTGGCAACCCTCCGCCAAATTGAGAAATATCGAATCTGTTTTTGTTCCAAATTATCTTCACACCACCGATTACGATAGAACCTTGGCTGTAGCTTGTAATAACAGTGCTTACACCATCTTGTTTTACGAGAACTACCCTAACATCAAGTGCACTTGTTACGTTACCTGAGAATTGACCTACTTCAACAACAAAAGTTCCTTCGACAACACTTGCGGCAGAGCTGACAGCAGTAACTTCGAGGTCTATATTTCCCTGTGCAACAACCTTCACATCAGGTGTAAATCTGAAACTTTCAAGATTTCCGTTTAAAAGTTTCTTTGTGTTAAACTCCGTTGACCTTGCGATTCTGTCGATTTCTTCTCTTAACTGGTCAAGTTCTGCTTGTATACTTGACCTATCCACATCGGTATTCGTATCACTTGCCGCCTGGACTGCGAGTTCTCTCATCCTTTGCAAAATAGCATGCACCTCGTTTAAGTGCACCTTCTGCTGTTTGAATGAGTGAGATAGCATCTTGTGCGTTCTTTACTGCCATTTCAAGACCTTTGATCTGTCCTCGCATCTTTTCGCTAATCGCCAAACCTGCCGCATCGTCACTTGCTCTGTTAATCTTCAAACCAGACGAAAGTCTTTCAAGCACCTTTTTCATGTCTGAGTCCGTGAGTGTTATCTGCCTCCATGCGTTCAGTGCCGACAAGTTGTGGTTAATACGCATAACCTCACCTCCATGGAAAGTAAAGTAATTATTATTTTCTATTTCTCAAATACAGCAGCCCTCAACGAACCGCTCAATATGTAGTGCTTAACTGTCTTCACACCGAGTCTTCTTAACTCACTTTCGATTTGCTTCTTCGTTCTGATGAATCTGAAAATAGGATAGTGCCAAACCAAGTCATCATGATTACCAAATTCTGGAACAAAATAGAACAACACTCCACTTTCAAAATTCTTCACAAGACTTGAGAAATCCTGAGAGATGTTTACAAATTCAAAACTAACAACATTCCTTGAATCCTCAACCTGATTAATTTCAAGCTCTACCGCAACACTTCTCAGTAAATTACGATATCTCTCATCATTTTCCAAAAGCTTTGTATCGCTAAAGCTAACATCGCTCAGAACTTTTAAAATATCCTCTTTCTTGATTTCCAAAACAGGTAAATTGTAGTTCTTCGAACGTTCTTTATATACACTTATCGCCTCATCTATGTGGAACGGCTGAACGTAGTAGTACTCTTCCGTCTTTCTCCAAACCCTCAGCGGTGATATAACACCGAGTCCAGAGTGCTTCTCAGATATATTTCCCACCCACACTATTTCGTCGCTTTTGTTCCCGAAATTCTCGGTTGGATAGAAGTTATCAAACTTAAAAATTCCTAACGCAATGTCGCCCAGTGCAGCATTTTTCTTCAAAGCCTTTAAGTGATATTCGTATGCTTTTGCCAAATCAGTTTGGTCATTCGAATCCTCAAATAACTTCGCATATCTGTGCTCGAGAAACGGAAACTCATCCTTATTCATAATACTTTCTAACAGCTCAGCAGACTTCTTCTTATCAGCTTTCCAAATATTCACTGCACTCACATATTTTGCAAAATCAGTATCCGATATGAGATACAACTTCGATAGTTCCTCTTTCGGAAACTGCTTGAGAACTTCCATCATCATTTCTTCGTTTTCCAAGTAGAACCTCTTTAATTCGTGGAATACGCCTTCTACAGTAGGATCAAGTTTTGTTTTCAAATCATCAAGTATTGGTTTAATAAACCTTGCTATTTCCGGTAAAACTTCCGCTGCACTCTTGTAGTACTCTAACGCAAGTTTGAAATTAGCTTTTGCGAGATATGTATCAGCAATAAGTCCATAAGTGACACCTTTGATGATTTGGTTCTCCGATTTCCTTAGTCTACTTAATACTCGGAGCTTTGAAACATTGTCATTCGGCACATTTTCATAGAAGAAAATAAGTGCTTCCAAACCTAATTGTTCAATTTTTTGGCCCCATTCTTCTTCATTCTTTCCAAAGATGTATTCTATTAATTTATCTTTTCCATCCTTAAGTCTTTCAAAAAGCAATTCGCCAAAATTACCTTTCAAAAACGGTTTTAGCAAGTCGACGTTGAATTTTAAATTTAATTTGAGGATTCGTTCAACGATATCTAAAATATTGACGGTTACGCCAAATTCATTCAAAACAGCGAGTAGAGCTTCTATCTCACAACCAATCTCAACAAATACCTCGTCATCAACCTCACTAACAGTTTTCAAAATAGCATTTGCTAACCTTTGAACCTCACCAAGATTGAGTTTGGATTTATCAAATATTTTTTCAAAGTGCTTTCTGAAATTCTTGAGATCTTTCCTCCTAAGATAAGCTAAAGCAAGAAGCGCATGAGCCATAGGTGTATACTTTATCGTAATTATGGTCCACGAAAACTCTTGCGGATTCTTCTCAACGTATTCTATTCTTCTTAAGAATTCTTCGCCGTATTCCATTATTTTTTCATAATTTTTTTCAGCTTCCTCAACTGCCAAAAGACCGTAATAGGGATCTGGGTTCTTTGGTTCTACTTTCAACAGAAATTTCAATAACTCTCTCGCTTTCTCATTGAAACCTTTTGCATTTAAATCAAGTGCATGCATCAATAAAACCTCAAAAGCTATAGCGGGCATCTTTTGGTCTCTTTGAATAATGTTCATAACTTCCTCAACAATAGGATAAAGTTCAAATTTATTTCCACCAATCAGTTCCGTTTTATAAAGCTGGCACAAATAATACGCCCTTTCTTGGCTGGGCATATCCTTTTCCTCTTCCAGGAGCCTAATTATCAAATTCCTGGTCCTTTCGTATTTTTTCTTTTGAAGCTTCCTTGTCCATATGTAACCATAGTGATATATCGTAAACGGTGCTTCTACGACTTTTCCTTTATAAATTGGCTGATTGTGAACTATGTTTTCGTATCTTACCGTACCATTTCTAAAAATCCTCGCTGTAGAAGCAATCTCTGTTTTTTTCAAATCCCAGTCTAAATAACTCAGCGTCGGAAGATATACAGTATTCACATCGTCTGGAAGTTTCTCTAGAAATTCTCTTATACCAGCGAAATCTTCCTTCACTTCTTCATCAGCATCAAAAATGAGCACCCATTCGCATGTTGGAAATTGCAGGGAATAATTACGTGCTTCAGAAAAATCATCTTTCCATTCATGGAAATATATCTTGTCTGTATATTTCTTAGCGATCTCAACGCTGTTATCAGTTGAGCCCGTATCAACGACTATAATCTCATCAACATACGGCTTAATACTTCCGAGGGCCCTATCGAGATTGTGCTCTTCGTTTTTCATTATCATCGCAACACTCAGTAGGCAACGTTTTTTCTCAGACATTTCCAAACCCCCAATTTTGATATAAGTTTTCTAACATATTATTCATCTTGCACTAAGAACATTCCTAAAACTTTATACAAAAGCAAGAAAGCGGGCTTTCGCCCGCTTTCCCAAATCTTGTTGATTATTGATTTTTCAACGATTGAGTTTAGAATTATCTCATCAATTGAAGCACCTGTTGTGGTTGAGCATTTGCCTGTGCAAGCATCGACATACTCGACTGGAGCAAGATTTGCTGCTTGGTGAATTGCATCATCTCTTTTGCCATATCCGCATCTCTGATTCGGCTTTCCGCTGCTGTTAAGTTTTCTGCAGCTACTCCAAGGTTCGCTATGGTGTGTTCCAACCTGTTCTGGATAGCACCAAGCGCTGCCCTTGCTGTACTTACCTTGTGTATTGCCGCGTCTACAACCATTATCGTTCTTTCTGCTGCGTTTTGATTTGTTACTTTAAGCGTCTGTGTTGTTAATCCAAGCGCTGTTGCACTCATATTATCAATGCCAGCTATCATGTTGTGACCTTCGTTCGAACCTATCTGGAAGATGAGTTGGTTATTGCTTGTGTATATTCCTTCTATTCTAACAACTGCACTATCGATAACTTCATTAAGTGGTAAAGCTCCTCCAAATTGTGATATGGTGAAAGCTGTTTTGTCCCATTTGAATGTCACGCCACCAAAAACAGCACTTCCCGCACCTATTGTTACAACCGTTGAACTAACTGATCCATCTTTCTTTATCTGAACGATTTTTACATCAATCTGTGAGCTAACATTTCCATTAAGCTGTCCTACTTCGATTATATATGTTCCTTCAGAAACGTTTGAAGGTGGTACACCGAGCTCTAGATTAATGTTACCACCGGTGACAACTTTCGCATCAGCTTTGAATCTGAAGTTTTCAAGTTTACCATCGAGCAGCTTCTTCGTGTTGAATTCCGTTGTCCTTGCGATTCTGTCAATTTCTTCTCTTAACTGGTCAAGCTCTGCTTGAATTTGGTTTCTATCAACGTTTGTGTTCGTATCACTCGATGCCTGTACTGCAAGTTCTCTCATCCTTTGGAGTATCGAGTGTACTTCTGTCAGTGCTCCTTCTGCTGTCTGGATCAATGAAATGGCATCTTGTGCGTTCTTCACAGCCATCTCAAGACCTTTGATCTGTCCTCTCATCTTTTCACTGATTGCCAAACCTGCTGCGTCGTCTCCTGCTCTGTTGATCTTCAGACCAGATGAGAGTCTTTCAAGCGTCTTGCTCATATCCATGTTGGTCATCGTGATGTTTCTCCAGCTGTTCAACGCGTTAATGTTGTGGTTAATCCTCATAACTCTCCACCTCCATGTGAGTTTTTTCCTTTAAATTCTTAAGAACTCAAAACCAGAATCTGTCTTCCAAAAGGGCGCCCTTTTGTTTTTACCAATATTTTTATCGGAAAAAATTAGCGGTTCTTTAGTGGGAAACTAAAGAACCGCCAGAAGAGAGTTTAAGTTTACGAATATAAAATGCTTCAAACCTTTAAAAGAACATCCTCAATTTGCCTTATCTGTTTCTCAAAGGAATAATTTTCCTCGACAAAAGTTCTATAGACTTCACTCCTGTAATCAAATTCAAGAATTTGTGGGATCTCCTCGATAAAATTGAACAAAGTATCTTCCATCCACAACATCTTAGCACCATAAAAATTATGAACGACAGGTTTTATACCAACAGCCATTGCTTCTGCTATGTTATATCCAAAACTTTCATGCACACTCGTTGATAGCACGTAATTCTTATCTTCCAAGAATTCTTCAATATTGTTAACATGACCGAGTAACTTTACATTGTCTCGCAAGCCTGCTTCTTCAATAAAGTAATGAAAGTAAAGATGATACCTATAATCCTGGAAATCACCTGCAATTGATAGATTGTATCTCGGATCAATTTTTTTCAGTAATCCCATAATTTGTAACCACATTGTTGGATCCTTTTTGTAATTTATGTGAGCTACTACTGCAATGTTGTATCCCCTTGTCCTGGGCTTGTACCTAAATCTTTCCAAATTTAACCCATTGTGGATAACTTTGATTTTGTCTTCGAGCCTCTTATAAACGTCGGGGTGATACATTCTTAAAACGTCTTTCATGTGCTCAGCAACCATAACAATAGTGTCCACTTTATCCCAAACAATCTTATACAGAAAGGCATTGGTTAGTGCCTCATAACTATGCAGCCTACATATTATCTTTTTCCCTTTCTTCTCCAACTTATTCGTCACTTCCACCGCCAATTCATTTGCCCATTCTAACCAGACGATATCTGCCCATTCGTATGCCTGCACTATTTCGTTACCGTTCTCTGATACAACGAGCCTTACGTTGTAGACTTCACCAAGTATATCCGCAATGTCACGGATAAAATTATCAAGACCTGGCAAGCAAAGAATCGCTATATTTACATCTTGATGGTAGTGCTTTTTGTATTCAAGATATTTTTTCTTCATCTCTTCAAGTGGTGAAATTTCTGCCGCTTTTCTGTAATAGTAAAGTGCCATTGGAATGTTCCCTTGGACAATCTGTGTATCTCCAAGCAAATCGTATACTGCCCAGTCTTTATTGTGAATGCGTAATAGATAACGCCAAGCTTCCTTGTAGTCTTTCTTATCAAACAAGGCTTTCCCGTAATTGAAAAGAACATCGGAATTGATGGGGTCTATTTCAACTGCTTTTTTGAAATGCTCTATTGCATCATCAAGCTTACCTTCGTAGTAATATATCATGCCAAAAGCGTTTTCTTTCTGAACAATATCTGGTAGCTTTTCTGCTATTTGCTTGGCTTCGGAGAATCTCCCTTGTGTTATTAGTTCCGTAAGTTGTGATAATTCTGGGAAGTCTGACATCTGAGTATTCCCCCTTGTCTTTCACTGTTTGACAATTTATTCTTCTTTTCCCAAAGTTATAAGTCCTATCATCATGACTGGAGATTTACAAAAATCTTTTGAACGATTTCCGCATATGTGTAGTCTAATATAATGAGTAGGAAAAAAAGGCACTGGCTCGATTAAGATACTGACTTTTGGTTACGCTTATTTTTCCGTCCATGCCTGTAGGGAGGGATGGTGATGCGGATTAACAACAACGTTGGAATGTGGGCTATTAGGTATCTTCAAAATTTGCAAACCCAACAAAACAGGCAAGTGCAAAGCTTGGCACAGGCAACGATACCTATTCAGCAAAATGTAGCTTTCGGAGCGATAGCTGAGCGTATTCGCTCACAAATCAACGGTTATCGTGAAGCTATGGCAAGTACGTACAACGCAATCGGGGTTATGAATGTTGCAGAAGGTGGTCTTCAAAGCATTTCAAACAATCTTCAAAGAATGAGAGAACTCGCAGTTCAAGCTTCAAATGGCACGCTTTCGGAAAGTGACCGTGCAGCACTTCAACAGGAATTTTCTCAGCTGGCTCAAGGGATAAACAGGGTGGTTGAACAGACTACTTATAATAACAGAAGGGTTTTAGGCGGTGATATAAGAAATATGCAAGTGCAACTCGGTCCAAATGAAGGGCAACAGATGAAAGTTACCCTCCCGGGCATGGACATTAAGTCTCTTGGACTTGAGAATGTAAATCTCAACAGCACCGAAAATGCTCAAAATGCATTAAAAGCTCTTGATAGAGCGATAGAAACTGTTTCAAATACGAGAAGTTATGTTGGTAGCGTGACGAACCGGCTGGAAGGGGCGGCACGGGAACTTAGCAACACTATGTTAAACCTCACCTCCTCCGTGAGTGTTTTAACAGACACAGATATGGCACGTGGCGTTATGGAATGGATTAGAACAAGACTCCAGCAGCAAGCAACAGCAGGTATACTTGGGCAGTCTAATGTGAACGCACAGAATGTTCTAAGACTTCTTGGATAGCCATAGCTCCAATAAGTAAAAAAGAAGCGGTGGGAAAATTCCCACCGCTTTTGCTTTTTGGTGCCGAGGGCGGGACTTGAACCCGCACGGGGTTTGAACCCCTGTTGATTTTGAGTCAACCGCGTCTGCCAATTCCGCCACCTCGGCACTAACCCTGAGCGTATGTTATTTTATCATTTAAACGCGAATTTTTCAAGATGTTTTTTGAGATTTCTAGAACAAGAAACTCGGCGCCCTTTCGAGCGCCGAGTTTGGATTTTTGAACAGAGTTTTTATTTTACTTTAAATATCCAAACGTCGCTACCGCCTATGTTCTTACCGATGTCTCCGTTTCTTGAGAAAGATGTACCTAAAATTATTATTGTTCCGTCTTCGTCTATAAACGCATCATTCGCATAGTCAGCCAAGCTACCGCCGTATGCCTTAGACCATCTAAGGTTACCATCGTTATCTATGTCAATTAACCAGATATCAGCAGCACCTTTTTGATCATCGACTTTCGAGAGTGTGTGTCCAGCTATTGCAAATCCACCATCTGGGAATTCTGCGGTTGCGTATGCAATGTCTTCTTCAGAACCTCCGAATGTCTTGAGCCATATGATTCCACCTTTCGGATCAATTTTTGCTATGAGTATGTCCCAGAAGCCCGCATTTACTTGGATATCACCATCGACGGATGTGGTGTATCCAACTATCAAGAAGTTACCATCGTTTGTCTTAATGATTCTTGAAACTTCATCTTGGTCAGTTCCACCGTAAGCCTTGTTAAGTGTTATATCTTTGAGGTCCTTGCTTACTTTGAACAACCAGATATCAGATGTTCCGTGGTTGTATGGTATGTTACCTTCGAGCGAGTACGTGACATTCGCTAGAAGGTATCCATCTTCAAGTTCAATAACATCAACTGCTTTATCCCTATCTAAGCCACCAAATGTTTTGCTTGCTACAATATTACCTTCTGCATCAAGTTTAAGTAACCAGCTATCCCATGTTCCGATATTTCCACCAGTATCACCATTCACTGAGTTCGTTGTACCAGCGATAAGGAATCCGCCTTCGGACGTTACAATAACTCTCGATGGTATATCGTTACCTGTACCACCATAGAGTTTGAGCCATTTGGTATTGCCTTCTTTGTCAAGTTTTGCGAGCAAGTAATCCCATCCGCCTTTGTTAACTTGACTGGCGATTTCTTTCGATAATGTGTATCCAAGAACGATATATCCATCCTCGACTTCCTTGACATCCGCTGCTTCATCCCAGCCAGCTCCACCAAGTAGTTTCATCCATTCAACATCGAGTTCTTTTGTCAATTTCACCACAAGTATGTCGGACTCACCTTTGAACTCTGGAAGTTTGCTGGACTGTGTGCTTGCAACAAGTATATATCCTCCATCAGCTGTCTTAATAATTCTTCTTGAAGTATCTTGACCAGCTCCACCTAAAACTTCTTGCTTTTGAATTGTTGGAAGTTTTGTCCTAAACGTAAATACTTCACTTTCAACTTCTCCGAATATGTTCTTTGCAACAACTTTCCATTTGTATTCAGTTCCGAAATGGAGCCGTGGTAACGTGTACTCATTTGTTTCAAGTTTGTCAACAAGATCCAATTTAACTGTTCCGAAGTAGAGTTCGAATTCTTCTGCTCTTTCACTGACCCACTTGAGTGTCACATCAACAGGAACTTCTTTCGCTCCATTTTCTGGATAAACAGCTCTTGGTTGTTCTGGGACCTGACCTGTTGTAAATTTCCAAACAGGTCCTTCTGTGTTGCCAAATCTATTCTTTGCAACAACTTTCCAGTAATATGTTGTTCCAAACAGTAAGTTCAAAACCTCAACCGCACTCTCTTTGATATTTTCCAAATAAAGTTCAAGTGCATCTTCTGAGAATCCCAAGTAGAGGTCATATGCATCAGCTTTTGCACTTTCCCACCTCAACACTAAGTTGTTGAATTGATCAACAGCACCATCAACTGGTTCTGGATTGAATGGAGTTGCTGGAACATTTCCAACAGTGAATTTAACTATCGGACTTTCTGCTTGTCCGAATCTGTTCTTTCCAACAACTTTCCAGTAATACGTTGTCCCAAGTTCGAGGTCTTTCACAACGAGTGTATTGCTTGTAGCATCCTTTGCGACAAGTTCCAATTCTGTCGATTCTTTTCCAAGGTACACATCATACACATCAGCACATTCAAATTTCCAGCTAAGTTCTGGGTCTTTCCAGACATCTTCCTCTCCATCAAGTGGGCTTACAATCTGAACAAACTCTGGGGCTTTACCAGTTTTGAACATTTCTACGTCGCTTTCGTTTGTTCCAAATTCGTTCTTTGCAACTACTTTCCAGAAGAATGTTGTGTCCATAGGTAATTCGTATGGCAAGGTAAATTCAGCTTCTGTAGTTGTAGCTACGAGTTCGAGTTTATCCATTTCCTTACCAAGATACACCTCGTATTCTTTCGCATCTTCGCTTGTCCATTTGAACGCTGGCAGGAGCCATACTTTCTCACCTTTCGGTTCGGCAAGTTCGGGTTTTGTTGGAACGTCACCTGTGGAGAATCTCCACACTGGCCCTTCCGTCTCTCCGTAGGCATTCTTTGCTACGACTTTCCAGTAATAAACCGTTCCGAGTTCGAGTCGTTGCGTATCGTATTCCGGTTCATCAACAGTTGCAATAAGTTGTAATTCGTCCGGTGATTTTCCAAGGTAAACATCGTAGCTTGCTGCTCTTTCTGCTCGCCACATTAAGCGTGGTTCAATCCAAATCTTCTGTGCACCGTCGTATGGAACAGGATTTTCTGGTACAGTTGGGGCATCGCCTATTCTGAACGTGAAAACAGGGCTCTCGGTTTCGCCAAAGGCATTCTTGGCTACAATTTTCCATTGATAAGTTGTCGATGGTTTAAGGTTTTTGACTTCGTATTTATTGTCAAAGTAGTTCTTTTCAATCAACTGCAGTCTTCCTTCTTCTCCAAAGTAAATATCATACATCTTCGCTCGTTGCGAAGACCAAGATAAAGTTACATTAGGCAATACATCCGTAGCACCGTTGGCGGGTTCAGCATTTTCAACTTCACCAGGAATGAACTCTGTGTTTTGGAAATCTATAAGAGCGTTGATAAGAACTCCACCAGAACCAACAAGGACATTAAGCGGAATATTTGCTAAAGAAATCCTATCTCTCACAACTTCTACTCCATCTTTTCGACCATATGCAACAATTCGTTCATCTTTTTTATCAATCAGCCCAAGGACTTTGACAATAATATTGTATTTACCGGCCTTCAGTTTGGTTATCAAACCTGTCGCTTGCCCTGTCTCTCTGTCGTAGTTCAAAAGGAAGGGTCCTTCAACAACTTCCTGGTTAAAGATTTCAACAGTTGCCCTTGTAATCCATATTCCGTTTTCTAACAGAGCTTTGTCAAGTTCAGACAACCTAAGACTGTATTCTTCGTACTCGCCTGGAGGTAAGATTGGTTCAACAACAGGTTCATACTTTTGAAGTAATGATTCTAGTGCTTCTCTAATATCCACGTTTGGATTTTCAAGTAGTGCTTTCACTTCGTAGTAAAACCTTGCTAACGGTGTTGAATACGTTACTTGAGAGAACGCTATAGTGGAAACAATGGTGAGAATAATAAGTACCCCTAGGAAAACTTTCCGCATGTAATCTCCCCCCTTTGGTTGTGATTGAAATCCTGCTTCAAAAAAATTATTCTACTAAGCCGAAACTTACTCACTTGTATATTATACCACTAATCATTTCAAATTTTGCAATAGTTTTTTGAAAGAATTCCAAAAAGTCTAAAGGATTTTGTTCGTGAGACTAACAAAAGGCATAAATATGTGAATATTTTCAGAAAAATATATTTCGCAATGGCTCTACACAAAATTATCATATGAAACAAAATTTAAAGACTTATCAAGAGTATGAATGTAAATATTTACATAAATAAAATACCAGCGGATAACATCCCCGCCCTTTTGGGCAAATCATTTATGTAGGAGGGGTTGGTATGAAAAGGTTTTTCCTGTTAGCACTTTTCGCGGTTGTATTGACAACAGTCATATTTGCTGATGTTGTTTACAAACGTGATGAAACGTTGTATGCAGGCGGAGGTATGTGGGCACCACCATCAAACTGGAACCCAATCACTCCGTGGAATGCGGTCACAGGAACTGTTGGGTTAATTTACGAAACGCTGTATGGATACGACCCACTTAAGGATGAACTAATTCCTTGGCTTGCAGAAAGTGGAAAGTGGACATCGAAAAACTCTTTCGAGATTAAACTTAGAAAAGGAGTTACGTGGCATGACGGGATGCCATTCACTTCGAAAGATGTAAAGTTTACACTTGAACTTGCAAAGAAGATACCTGAGATTTCCTACAGCTATCTGTGGAATTGGATTGCAAAGGTTGATACACCTGACGATTATACCGTAGTATTCACATTCTCATCTCCAAGATATCACGAATGGAACTACCAGTTGTACCAACTACCAATTATCCCAGAACATATATGGTCAAAGATGTCAAAGGACGAGATTTTAACAGGTGCAAACGAAAAGGCGATAGGCACAGGACCTTACATGCCTGAAACATATTCCGATGACAGAATGGTTTATCTAAGAAACGATAACTGGTGGGGCAACAAGGTCTTCGGACAACCAAAACCAAAAAGGATAGTTTATTTAAGAGTTCTGAGCAACAACGTAGCACTTGGAATGATAATGAAGGGTGAATTGGATATTTCAAACTTCTTCCTACCAGGTGTTCCTACGCTGAAGAAAACATATTCAGACATCCACACTTGGTTTGCAAAAGAACCCTATATGCTCTCTGATAACACCGCTTTCTTGTTTATCAACACCACAAAGAAACCTTTGAACGATCCTAACCTTAGAAGGGCTATGGCATATGCAATAGATCCCAACATTATTTGCCGAACTGTCTTTGAAGGTCAAGTATTGCCAAGTAACCCCGTTGGATTCTTGCCAATCAAAGGTTGGATGAAATACTATCCAGAAAATGCTGTAAAACAATTTGGCTTCAAGTATGATCCAAAAATAGCAAAGGATTTACTCGATAAAGCAGGATACAAAGATATCAATAAAGATGGTTACAGGGAAGCGCCCGATGGTAGCAAGTTTAAAGTCTCTATCATTGTTCCATTCGGTTGGACCGATTGGATGGAGTCAATTAAGCTTATAGCATCGCAACTACGAGCCGTAGGTATCAATGCTGAAGCTCAGTTCCCAGATTTCAGTAAATATTGGGAAGACTTAACAAGTGGTAACTTTGACATGGCAATTAACAACTTCAACTCACAAATGAGTGTCTCACCATGGACAATGTTTAACTGGCTCTTCAACTCTAACTTTGATAAATACATGTACAATGGTAACTTCGGAAGGTACAACAATCCAAAACTCTTTGATTTAATAACACAACTGAATTCTACTCCTATGGAAGATATTGCCGCTAACAAGAAGATAGTTGAACAAATTGCTGAAATCTTCTTGAAAGATATGCCAGCAATACCACTTTGGTATAATGGTATGTGGTTCCAGGCAAGTACTCAGGTTTGGAAGAATTGGCCAAGTGAAAAGAATCCATATGCATACCCAGTAACCTGGGGCGGAAGATGGCAAACTGGCGGAGTACTGATGCTTATAGGAATTACAAGTAAATAGTCCTATTAGCGTAGAAAATACCAATAGTGTGAGTTAAGTGCAAACGAAAAAGACTTTGAATTCTTAAGAGGTGTATTAGATGAAAAAGTATCTGAGGATGAAAATCTTTGTTTATCTCCTTACCTTCGTATTTGCAGTTACTATAGATTGGTTGATTCCCAGGCTCATGCCTGGGAATCCTATACTTGTTTTAGTCTCGCGATTTGCTACGCTACCAGAATCTGCAAAGGTGGTTTATAGTTACTTGACAAAGGCATTTGGATTGGACCTACCTATGTGGAAGCAGTACATCAACTTTTGGATAGCGTTTTTCAAGGGTGATTTAGGCATAAGTATATATTTGTATCCAAAGCCTGTGCTTGATGTTTTGAAAAGTGCTCTTCCGTATTCCCTTGGTATTCTCATACCTTCGATTTTGGCAAGCTGGTTTGTCGGAAATACACTTGGCGCAGTTGCTGCAAGAAGGAAGAGGTTAGATTCTGTGATGTTACCTGTTATGTATTTTATCACCGGAGCACCATACCTTTGGCTTGGGATTTTGCTTGCTTACTTTTTGGGTGTTGTGCTCAGATGGTTTCCAATAGCTGGGGCGTACAGTTTTGCCCTTAGACCTCATCTTTCTTGGGTTTTCATTTCGGATTATCTTAAGCACTGGGTTTTACCTTTCCTTTCGTTGTTCATAGTCCAACTTGGTGGATGGGCAATAGGGATGAGGAATATGGTTATTTACGAGCTTGAAGCAAATTATGTAAGATATCTTGAAACTCTCGGTGCGAGTCGAAAATTAATTAGAAAGTACGCATTTAGAAATGCTATACTACCTCAGGTAACAGGCTTAGCATTGCAACTTGGAACTGTGATAGCTGGACAAGTAACAACGGAAGTGGTTTTTTCATATCCAGGAATCGGTTACATACTCACC
>Ga0105162_1001140_pt1 | contig 15824 bp, 17 predicted proteins | sample JNZ201metaG_FD_81532 | JGI IMG/M metagenome (GOLD analysis project Ga0105162, IMG submission 81532) | Hot spring microbial communities from Jinze hot spring, China to study Microbial Dark Matter (Phase II) - JNZ 20120812A | ecosystem: Environmental > Aquatic > Thermal springs > Hot (42-90C) >...
ATAATAAAACGTACCCTAAACCTGCTTAGCTTGCTAGACACCTCGGATCCCCCCAAACGAATTCCCATTTCCTTTTAACAGTTTTTCCGCGAGTAGGCAAATCAAAAACAAAAATGGAAAGAAGTTAAGAGAAACCTACACTTTTACTTTTTGATCTTCTCTGTTAGCTTCTCGCACGGGACAACTGTAACCTTCCAGCCTGTGACCTTCTCAATTTTTTCTTTGATGGGAGCTGCTTCTTCCGGCACAATGAGTTCCCTGTGACTAACTTTCTTCTCTACGTCCTCTCTCTGCATGAAGGCCTTAACAGTTTCTTCAGTGAGTTTCTTCGCTTCTACAGCTTCCTTGACAGGTAACCCGTCGGCATCAACTACCAGGATCCATGCACTTATGCCTTCATTCATAAGTGGTACCTTCACTCTGTAGAAATCTTTTATGTTGTTCGTAACCAGTATAACTGGCGATTTTTCATCGGGGTCCCCAGTATATCTTATCCCGTCACGCGGCCTGTACTTGCTTTTAAGGAAGTCTGGTATTGAGCCCGAGTCCTTGGGTCCAACATAGACGTCCCATCCACTTGCGTCCTCGAGTTCACCCGCGAACCTCGCTGCGAGGCCAGGTATTATTAGCGCCCTATGTCTTACCTTCTCTGCGACCTTGTACTCATTAATCGCATCAGCTATCTTAGCGGCATTCAGCTGGCCTCCGGCTGCGGATGCTTCAACTCCTATTCCCTCAGTATTTATTATCACGAGCCAAGCGTCGATCTTAGACTGCTCCAAGTCTGACCTCACAACTGAGGCTGTGGATGCATAGTTAGTTGTTATCATTACTGGGCTGTCCTCATTCGGGTTGCCTACTGCAAAGAGTCCAGGCTCGACTGCAGGATGTATTCTCGGGTCTGTGTAAATGTTCTGCCTTAACGTGGCTAACGTGAGGAACGTCCACAACTCCTTGGAGTTTATTATTAAGAGGTCGGCATACCTGCATATGAGCGCAGCCGCCAGAAACGTCTCTTTAAACGCCGTCTCCAGCTTCTCTCCTTCAGATGCCTCCTCCTTTCCTATCCAGAGGGTTGCCGGTACTCCGACTAGGGGCCAGCCTACGAGTTTATCTCCTCTTTCTATTGCAGCCCTTCTGAGCATTGTGAAGCTGTCTATGGTGTCCGCAAGAACTCCCTCACCCCATGCTGTTCCCGGGTCTAATGCAACCTGTATTCCGGCACTTGAGAGGGTAGCTGAAAGGGATTTGAGCGTATCAAGATCTCCCGGAGACGTCACCACGACAGGGCATCCTGCGTTAAGGGCAATTTCAGCCACTTCTCTCCAATTATCTCTAGTTGCTGCATAGAGTAGTGGCTTCCTGCCCTTCACCACTTCAACACCTGCCCTGAGGCAAGCTGGGTCGAGCGAGCAGAGTATTAACGGGAGCTTCGTGTTTTCAGCGACGAGCTTGACTGCTTTAGCGAACTTAGCCGGGTCCCTTGAAACAGACTTTACAGCTACCGCGTCAAGTTTCAGGCTGGCACCGACCCTGAACACTGTCCATCCATCTATCAGCTTCACGTTTTTTATGAGCTCCTCCTCGGTCATCTCGTCATGGACACAGACAGCTATAGCGGTCGGGTTGAAGTAAGTTAGTTCATGCCTGTACATCACTTCTTCTCCGCCTATAGTCACCTCGTTCCCATCACCGCCAAATTTCACCGGCCTAACGGGGGGCGTGACGAGCTCCTTAAGATCTTTAAATGCTTTCTTAAGCTTCGGGTCAGTCGCCAAGGGTTTGCAGTCCTCTACCTCCAACTCGTGCTCGATCAACTTGTAGGCGAAAGCCATGCAGCTCTCCAAACCACACTCGCCACAATTAGTCTTAGGAAGATAGTTGTATATGTCTAATGGCTTTAGGCGCGCCATAACAATCTCTCCCTCTAAACTCTAGCCGTAACCCAGTTGAGAAGCGGAGGGATCTCCTCCTTTTTTTGTGAGGAAAGATATTCTATGAATGTCTTGAAGATCTGTGCACTTGCAGGATGAATCATCATGAAAACATCGCAGCCCACTAGTGCCAGGGCTAAAGCCGTTACGGCTTCCCATATCGGCCCCCTGAACCTTTGCATGCCCCACTCGGCTCCCTTCTTCTTGTCGCTCATGAAGGCCTCCCTAGCACCCCAGGCGTTAGTGGTTCCGGAGGAGAGTGGCATCTGCAAGTCGGCATCGCCCCTTAACGCCGAGAGCCTGATCCTCTCATATATGCTAAATGAATACTCCAGCCCATAACCAAGCGCAGCAGTTGTGGCGTCCTGCACTATCCTGTTCTTAGGCAATCCAGCTTCTAGTATAAGCTTGTTAAGCTTCTTCTGGTTGTTCACGTCCAGCTGGGTCCAGGATAGAACGTTGTGACCATATTTCTTGGCTGCCTCAACTATTCGCTTCCAGTCAAGATTTAGCGACGCCGAGTTAAGCATTAGCCTCTCGCCCTCTGAAACCGCGGCGGCGGCCTCGAGAACCTCCGGGTCTTTGTCAGGGTTCCCTGAACCTCCTATGAGGATCGGCGTGTCAACGGCCTGAAGCACATCCTCTATAACCTTAGCAGCCTCCTTAGCAGGAGTGTTTTTAATGTATGGGTCAGTACTTATGAGGTGCACCGTGACTAAGTCTGCACCGAACTCGTTGACCGCTTTCTTAGCCCAATCCGCCGGGTCACTCATGACGTCCTCGAAGTGCTCCGTTACAGGCTTCGGAAGGCTGATTGGCATGTCGAAAACGTCGAAAGTCACAACAGGTCTATTTGGGTTCATAAACTCAAACCTATAAAATGCGGGTGCCTTCTCGCCGCCAATCTTAACAACTTTTTTGCGGCTACCCCCCTCAGCTTTTGTGGCCCCAAACTGAACCTCAACTATCTCGCCTGGGTACTTCTCAATAGGGAGCTCGAACTTTTGCTCAATGAGGGAAGTGGGGATTCTAGCTTTAGCAGCAGGTGGAAGCGCCGCAGCGAGCATTCCCGGTATAACTCTAAAGACCAGCTCTTCAGCCTCTAATGTAACGTCCTCCAGCTCCAGCTCTTCGTATTCCCCTAGAATTTCCAATATTCTTTTACCTAATGCTGTTTCGTCATCGACCATTAACGCTCCCTTCTCACTTCTTACTTTTCTCAACTCTCTTAATGATCAGCTTATCCGCTCTGATCTTCACGTTCTTGAAGATCAGCTGTATGCCGCCTCCAATAGCCGGCACACCCTCAACTGGAATGGCAAGCTCAGGCACAGTCATCTCAGCCTCACCTTCAGCCGTGGCCTCAGCTGCAGCCGGTGCCTCGACAGCCTTCCAGTGTTCAACCACGGGGTGACCCTTCGCCTTGAGGAACTCCTTGAGTTCAGCTGTGCTTGAGACATCTTTCTCCGTCGCAATTTTATCCCTGAGGTTCTCAGGGATTGCGTCGAGAACTCTCTCCTTAACGTAGGATGGCATCCACACAACCCTGTTCCAGCCACCATCGGCTTGCAGGAACTTAGGGCTCCTCATATACTCGATAGCGATACCGAGGAAGCCTTCAACCTGCTTGCCGCCACCGGTCTGGTTAGCCATCGTCGAGAACGGCAGTCCATTAACTGCAGGACCCTGATAGTTTCTGTCAACAATCCCTACACCGTCAACCTCTGGAATGTAGAATGCTATAGCCTCGAAGCAGCCACAGCTTGTATGTGGATGCCCAAACATACTGTAAAGGTAAACCCTCGTAACCTCACCTAGGCTCTTCTCCTTAGCCGCCGCATTGGCCCCACTATATTCTCCGACCACTGGGTCTAGTAGCTCACCCTTCTCAACCTTGAAGTTCGGACCCTTAGGGTCAACCCTAGCTGCGGCTCTAGCGTCAAACCAGTTAATGGAGCCGCAGAGTGACACCCTGTTAGGCGTAATAATGCATACGTGCGTCGGCGCAAAGCTCTGGCACAGTACGCATCCGTAGAACTCCTCAACGTCCTCGTCCCTTAAACCTCTAGCCCTAGCGTCCCTAGCCTCGTAGATCTTCAACGCCTTTTCGTACATTTCCTTGACCTTTTCGGGGTCCGTAATGTATGTTACTTGGATCTTCTCGATTATTGGGAACTCTGCTTTGTAAAGCCTAGCCAAAACATTTCCAACATACTTAAGGCTGTTAAGACCCTTCTTAAATGAGGATTGAGAGACACGGATCCAAATGTCATAGCGCTGGTTAAGGTGCATAACGCCCTCTATATAATTCGTGAACTCATGTATGCGTCGTTCGAGCACTCCTTCCAGGTCTTTTTCTACCTGTGCCCCTGCGACTTCAACCAATATGCCGAGCGGGTAGGAACCACCCTGTTGCAGGTCCTTAATGTCAGGCCCAACCACGCTGACTTTTCCGTCTTCTATTTCTTTCGCGTCCCTCACTTGTACGAGCTCAAACTTGTACTTTACGTTTGGACCACCAAACTCTAACTGCATGTCCTTTCCACGTATTCTTTCGCCTTCATAAACCGGGCCAACGTCCACAGGGCATATGTCTTTAAACGAAGACGCCATAGGAACCGCTCCTCCTAAACGTTTTTCTAACAGCGATGAAACATCGAATCCGCTGATTTTTAACCTTTTTGTTTAGATTTACGAAAGTGGCTTCTTGAATGTCTTTTTGGCGGATTACGCGTTGAACCTTAGGCGTTCTACATCTATTTTCGCTGTCACATCCCCCCTTTACCTGTCATTATCCCCTGATTTTTGGTGAGCTTTTTAAGCGTGTTCGAAACCCTTTTATCTCTGGTGGTGCCGTGGCTAGGTATGATTTAACGGTCATTGGTCACTTAACATTAGACACTATTTCTTTTCAGGGCCAACGTTGGCTGATGGGCGGCTCGCCTTTTTATGGTGGACTAACTGCGTGCAAGCTGGGAGCTAAGGTTGCAGTTGTTTCAAAGGTGGCGTCGGGAAGTCACCGTTTGATGTTCTCGTCACTCCTCAATAGTGCTGGTGTTTCCGCCTTCATACTGGGTGGACGAGCGACTACTTGCTTCGAAATAAATTATGGTGCGAGTGGACGAAGGCTTAAATTGTTGTCTCGGGCGGATGACCTGTCATTCGGTGAGGTTCCACTGGAGGCGCTGGACGCTTCCGCCGTGTTACTCAGCCCTGTGGCCGGGGAGCTAAATCACGAATTTGTTGAGAATACTTCAAGTCACTGTATGAGGCGAGGTAATCTGCTCGCCGCAGACCTTCAGGGATTCACTAGAACTTTCTCCGAGGACGGCGACATGGCTTTCAAGCGACCTGAAAAACGTTTTTTAAGTTCTTTTGACGTTATTAAAGGGTCTGAAAGAGAAGTCAAGTCCATCGTTGAGTGTGACTACATTGATGAAGCATTGATCCAAATCGCCCAGCTTGGTCCCAAGGTTGTCATAGCGACTTTAGGTGAGAAGGGTGCGCTAGCCTTCTATAAAGATGAGTTCTTCCGTGTTTACCCTTTGAAGCCCGTTATGGTCGTCGACCCTACAGGGGCTGGGGATGCTTTCATTGCGGCCTTTCTTATTGGGTACGCTTGGTCAATGAGCTTAGAAGACTGTCTGAAGCTGGCTTGCTCTGCTGCTACCTGTGTGGTGGAAAGAAAACTGCCTCTTGGTGATGCGAGCAAGGAATACATTTTGGAAAGAAGTAAAGAGGTCAGGATTGAAAGAACGAATAATTTCTCTAACCTGTAAAATTAGTTATTTCACGTCTCAATTTTGCGTTATCAAAAATTTTTTGAGATTCAACTTTCAGCTTTGTTGTTGGAGGTGTTGTATTTGATCTGCGTTGAGGAATTCTATGTTGAAGAAAAAGCTGTCCTAGGATTAAGAGTTAACTTGAAACCCGTGCCTTTTCTCATGATCATCTGTCTAAGAGGAATACTCGCGTGTGGCTACTTTAACTTGGAAGTCGCTGAAAGGTTCGGTGTAACTGCCGCTATAGTTAGGGGGGTCTCGTCCTTCGATGAAATGCTGGAGGCGAAAGTTGTAAATGTTACTTCGAAAGCTAGAGAGCTTGGTGTGACTGAAGGATGTAGTGGAAGAGACGCTGTCCTCCGCTTCTCATGAAAGCTTTCTTCATGGAATCTTTCCTAGTGGCGTTCTCCTACTTTTGGAGAACCGTCGCAGGAAACACTTAAAAATTGTTCTTCATTTCTCGTTAGAGCTGTAAGATGCCAGCTGGTCGTTAGAGAGGTGCTGTTTTTTGTCGGAGACCGATAAGACACCCCTGCCAAATAAATACGAAAATTTCAACGAATGGTATAATGAAATTCTACAGAAAGCTGAACTCATTGACTTGCGCTATGGGGTCAAGGGATTTATTGTTTATCGGCCGAACGCGGCTGTGATAATGCGTCAAGTTTACCGCCTCTTTGAGGAGGAGCTGGACCGGCTGGGACATGCCCCCTGCATTTTCCCTGTCGTTATTCCGTTCGAGTTCTTTGAGAAGGAAGCCCAGCATATTAAGGGTTTTCTTGACGAGGTTTTTTGGGTTACGAAGGCGGGGCAGCACGAGCTCAACAAGCCGCTGTTACTGCGCCCGACGTCGGAGACAGCTATGTACCCTCTTTATGCGTTCTGGATTAGAAGCTACAAAGACCTCCCATTAAAGCTATACCAATCTAACTCGGTGTATCGCTACGAGACGAAAGCCACTAAGCCTCTCTTGAGGGGACGTGAGTTTTTCTGGATTGAGGCGCACTGCGCTCACAGGACGAAGGAAAATGCTGAACGTCAGGTGTTGGAAGATATGGAAGTTATGAGTAATGCGCTCCACGAGGTTCTAGGCGTCCCATTCCTGCTCTTAGAGCGCCCGCCTTGGGACAGGTTTGCAGGGGCTGAAAGAACCTACGCGTTTGATGTGGTTTTTCCGGACAAGTCCGTGCTCCAGATAGCTACCACGCACATCCTTGGAGAAAACTTCTCCAGAGCTTTTGAAATAATGTACAAGGATGAGGATGGAGAACTTAAGTATGTTCAGCAGACATGCTTCGGTATAGGGATTTCGAGGATTCTCGCAACCCTGATAAGCGTTCACGGAGACGAATACGGGCTGGTCCTACCCTTCGACATAGCTCCAACACAAATAGTCATAGTTCCCATACTGTTCAAAGAGGCCGGAGGAATTGTAATGGAGAAATGTAAAGCCATCTTCGAGAAGCTATGCGAGAAAGGGTACAGAGTGATGCTGGACGACTCCGATGAGCGTCCAGGAGCCAAGTTTTACCGTTGGGAAACTTTAGGTGTTCCCGTGAGAATTGAAATAGGGCCAAGGGACGTCGAGAAGGGTGTAGTGACCGTTTTCAGGCGTGACACGAGAGAACGGATAGTTGTTAGGGAAAATGAGCTTGAAGAAAAAATAAAGGAGCTAAGAAAAGATATTCTAAGGGTTTTGAGAGAGCGGGGGGAGAAGTGGCTTGAAGCAAATTTGAGAGATGTCAAGAGTAAAGATGATCTTATAATGCTGGCGAGGGAGGGCGGAATAGGTAGGATGGCTTTTTGCGGCAGGGAGGAGTGCGCCAGCGAGATAAAGGCGGAAACCGGCGGATTTGAGGTTAGAGGAGTCAGAGTGGGCGAAAAGTGGGAGAAATTAAGCGTTTGTGCTGCATGCGGAAAAGAAGCGAAAGAACTAGTGTACGTTGCTAAACCCTATTAACAAAAACCCAAAACTACTCCCCATCTCCGATGTTAATGGGAAACCTGCTAGTTATTTATTCGCTTTCACTTACTTTTATATGCTTTTTCGTTCTTCTTAATAGTAAGGTTTGCTGGGGAGGATGAAACTTGCTTTTCTTCGCAGACCTTCACATTCATAGCAAGTATAGTAGGGGTAGTAGCTCGAACATGGAGCCTCATGTTCTCCGTTCTTTCGCCAGAGTGAAGGGACTTAACTTGCTGGGGACGGGTGACTTCTCCCATCCTAAATGGCTTACTGAGTTAAAAGATAAGCTCGAAGCTGTTGGGGACACGGGGTTTTACACTTTAAGAGAGGGTGGGAGTGATGTTTTCTTCGTTTTGACGAACGAAGTAAGCACCAGCTTTGAATCTGAAGGCGAAACGAAAAACGTTCATCACCTCCTACTTGTTGAAAGCTTTGAGGTTGTGGACCAAGTGAACGAGATCATAGCGAAATATGGGAATTTAGATGCTGACGGCAGACCAATGCTTGGATGCACTCCCGCAGAGCTCGTTGAGTTGCTTCTGCAAGTTGACCGAAACATTCTCGTGGTGCCCGCTCACCTCTGGACGAGCTGGTTTGGAGCGCTGGGTGAGCGGGGATTTAACAGCTTGGAAGAATGCTACGGCGATATGGTAGACCATATTCATGCCGTTGAGACAGGTCTTAGCTCAGACCCACCAATGAACTGGAGGCTTAGTAGCCTTGACAGGTATGTCTTGTTGAGCAACAGTGACTCTCACAGTCCCTGGCCTTGGAGGCTGGGAAGAGAAGCGAACGTCTTCAACCTTGATGAACCATCGTTCCGCGACCTCGTTGATGCAGTGAAGAAAAAGGATAAACGAAGGATTGTTATGACCATAGAGGTCGCCCCCGAATACGGAATCCCCCAGTAGAGAGGGGACGTAAAATATCATTACGATGGTCATCGGGGTGACCGGCAGGGGCATGGTGGTGTAGATGTCTGCATGCACCCAAAGGAAGCAATGATGCGAGGAAATATTTGTCCCGTATGTGGAAAGAAAATGACGATAGGAGTGCAGCACAGGGTTGAAGAGCTGGCTGATAGGGAGGAAGGCTTCGTGCCAGACAACCCTATACCATTCAAGAGGCTGATCCCCCTTTCCGAGTTAATAGCGTCAGCTTTAAGAGTTGAGAATCTCCATGCGCAACGCGTCAGAGAAGAGTACGATCGACTCATCAACAAGTTCGGGAACGAGTATGCTGTTCTGCTTGATCCCCCCTTGGAGAGCCTCCTAGAAGTTACTCATCAAAGAGTGGCTGAGCTTATAATACTTAACAGGGAGGGGCGCCTCAAAATAAAGCCGGGGTTTGACGGAGTATATGGAAAAATATCTTTTGATGAGCCTCAAGAGAAAGCTGTAGGTGTAGAGAGCCTTCCAAGAGTTGGGCAGCAGAGCCTTGATAGCTACTTTAAACGGTGACTTGTCTTTCCTTAGCATACACGGGGGATAGGTTCGCCGTATGGCTCTTCTATTATTCGTTTTCCCCCGACGACTGTTTCCATTATGACGTATCCTGGTCTCTCCTTTCGAACCTCTCCTATAATGCTGGCGTTTCTACCATACTTTGTTGCTTTAACCTTTTCGAGGACCTCCTCCGCTCTTTCAGGTCTTACCGCTATTATCGCTTTTCCCTCACAGGTTACCTCGAGCGGGTCTATTCCAAGCATTTCTGATGCTGCAACTACTTCCTCCCGGATAGGTATGTCCTCCTCTTTGATCCATATGCTGACTCCATTTTTCTTAGCCCAGTCGTTTAGGGCTGCAGCGAGTCCTCCTCTTGTCGGATCCTTCATTGCCGTTACGCCGCCGACGCTTAAGGCTGCTTTGATCGTCTCATTGAGGGGAGCAACATCCGACTCCAGTTGTGTCCCGAAACTTATACCTTCTCGCGCGGCGAGGAGCGCTATTCCATGGTCGCCTACGGTTCCCGTAACTATTACCTTGTCGCCAACCTGTATGCCGCTATCGCAAATTACCTTTCCTTTGGCAATCCCGATCCCTGTGGTAGCCAGAACAATCTTGTCGAGGTGTCCTTTTGGCATCACCTTCGTGTCTCCTGCGATCAGGGCGACCCCGGCTTCGTTACACGTGTCGCTTATAGACCTAACTATCCGCTTCAAATCAGCTATGGGGAACCCTTCCTCCAATATCATGGAGCACGTCACGGCTATAGGGTCTGCTCCCATCATAAGAACGTCGTTAACTGTACCCGAAATGGCAAGCCGTCCAAGGTCGCCTCCTGGGAAGAATATTGGATCTACAGTGTGTCCATCCGTGGTCACAACAATGTTATAGCCCCCTAAAGGTATAGTTGCTCCATCGTCTAGCTCGTCCAGCCCTATTCCCCCGCCAACCCTTCGCCTATCGATCAATGGAAGGATGACCTCCTTGATCAGCTTCCCCATGGCAGTTCCACCCGCTCCATGAGCTAGCTCAATGACCTCTTGAAGCTCCGTCGCCATCACCCCCTGCAACATACATCTAATTTGGCTCAAAAAATGTTTCCGCTCATCGAATAATGAACCTCAAAGTCACCGGTACGCGTCGCTTGCCTGCCGCTTGTTGGATGCTTAAAGCTGAGCTCTTCTAGTGTTTCATGTCCGATGGATTTATATCTCCTTTTCATGTTTTTTCTTTCTGAATTTTGCGGAGGATCCAATATGGGTGTATGGCATGGTAAGTCTAGGAGGAAGCCTAGTGGCGGCAAGCTCGGAATAGCTCGGGGTAAGAGAAAGTATGAGATGGGTCGCGAGCCCATCGAGACACAGCTTGGAGACGAAGAGAAAAGAAAGAAGGTTCGAGTGCGTGGCGGAAACCTGAAAATCAAGTTGCGGGTTGCATCATATGCAAATGTAACAGATGTCACTACGGGAAAAACTGTTAAAGTTAAGATCCTCGGTGTGGAGAAGAACCCGGCTAGTGTAGACTATTCACGTCGCAAAATAATAACGAAAGGCGCCATTATAAAGACAGAGCTGGGGACGGCGCAAGTCACAAGCAGACCGGGCCAAGACGGAGTGGTAAACGCTGTATTAATAGAACAAAAACAGTAACGAAAGCGATTTTATGCTGTTACTATTTGAATATTCTTCACTGTGCACTCCCTTCCGCCAACTATTTTTGTCGCACTACTTCCGCACTTCGGACATTTTAGCGATAATGAAAGTAGTTGAGGGACGTGGGGTGCTCCTTCGAAATCCTCTTTCTTTGCCTCGCCTTCATAGCCGCACTCTGAACAATAGATCACTCCTGGCCTGATGGTTATGTTGACCTTCGCTCCCTCAGCCATTGTTCCCTCTGCGGCCACGTTTAAGCTGAACTTCAAGTAATCCGGGTTTAGAAGGGTGAATTCTCCTAGTTCTAAGTTTATTTCTGTTATGCGTGTTGCGTTGTTCTCCTTGGCTACCCTAATTACTGTGCTGATTATCATCTGGGCGGTGGAAAACTCATGCATCCTAAATCCCTGACGAAACGTAGAATCTAAACGTTTAAAAGTGTTTTTTTAGAAGAGGACTTGAGGGTTAGGTTTGCGGAAGAGAAACATATTCATAGTTTACCCTGAGTACTTTGACTCCAAGTTGACGAGGCGTGAGGGGAGAAGAGTCCCTTTAAATCTCGCTGTTCCAAACCCGATGATAGATGAACTGGCATCTGTTGCTCGCAAGCTTGGGTGGCAGGTGAGCGTGGAGAAAGAGGTAGCATATCCGAGATGCTGGTGGAACAAGAAGGGCAGGCTCATCGTAGAGAAGTACGGAATGAAAAAGGGAAAAGCAATATTCACAATGGCAAGAAGCCTTAAGAGATTAAGAGAAAGCCAGTAAGCGTGCACTTCCGCTAGGAGGGTTTGCTTGAAGCGCCTAGGAAAAGTTCTTCATGTTTCATCATCAGGCAATTTGGTCGTTCAAGCGAACATAGCTCCCGAGATCGGGAGCAAAGTCGTCGATGAAAAACTCAAAGAAGTGGGCTCCGTATACGATGTTATCGGTCCGGTCAATAGTCCATATGTAACTATTAGACCGATTGAGAGATCAGAAGCCGATAAGTACGTCGGAAAGCCTCTCTACATTCTAGATGGTAAGGGGCGCAGTCAGAGGAAGCAGTCAAAGCGCCGTTAAGCCTTCGAGGAAGCATTAGACGAACTCCCTGAGCAATGCGAGCAGCTTCATGGGGGGAGCGTCCGTCTTGACGGAGATTGCGCTGAAGTGTGTTCTGAAGGCTGAAAACCCCATCCCCCTTAAAGCTTCAATCACTTTCTCGATGGGTGGACATGGAACACGGGCAGCTGAGCACATCCTGTGTATTTCGTAGTATAAAGGTGGTGCATTAGCCTCCTCTAGAAGTTGCGCCAGAAGCTCCAACGTCTCCTCTTTCTCTATTTTCCTTTCCGCAACCTTAACCACCCTCCTCAGAAAATCTTCATTCTGAAGCGGGCCACACCATACTGGACCAGCTATCCTTGTTTCTTTCCCGCACTCGGGACAACGCCTTGTAATATCAGGTGCTGGGAGCCCCCTGATCAGTCTTCTGGATAAGCAATGGTCGCAGTGAACAAGGTATCCTATCTTCTCCAGTTTCTCGTCCGCCATTTTGGCTCCAAGTCTCCCCTTAAAGTAAACTCTCACATGATGCCCGAAGTAGTAGGAAAGCGCTGGTTGTAGAGCATAATCGTGCTTTGCAGCCACGGAAACCGCATGTGCTATCAGTATGCGTAGAGCGACTTCATGGCAATACTCCCCTTTAAAGGGCATACTTCCATACCGCCTAAGGCAAGCTCTCGGCTGAGACCCACATAGAAGTGGTAGGTCGGTCGCCGTAATGCAAAGCATGGCGCTTTTAGGCTTTAATGCCCGTACAGCTGATTCTAAGAACGGTGCAGGAGAGCCGAAGGGGTCTAGGTCCACTAGGTCGAACCTATCTCCTTTAGAAGCGAAAGATGAAAGAAGAGTATTTGCATCCTCACAACATATAAAAGCTCTATCTTTTAACCCATGCAGTTCAAAGTTTTTCTTTATCAAGGAGAAAGCAGCTGGGTTTATGTCGTTCACCACAATGCTCTCAACGCTGTCCGTCTCAAGCATGAATCTCAATGCTCTTACTCCGCAACCAGCCATAGGAACGCATACCCTCAGCTTTCTGCCAGCCTCCTCAGAGTATGCCTGAAGGACGCAGACAGTCACATCCCTGTTTAGGGACATTTTAGGATTATAAAAGACCGGAGCTTTAGAAGGAATATAGCTTCCCCTCTCAGAGTAAAGGCTGACGTCTGGAGCATAAAACACAGTTGCTCCTTCCCTATAGCTTTGGACCGGGAAACTGGACAAGCACCTCACCCAGTTAACCTTTTTTTAAGGAAACGTGAAAGACCTTATTTACTCTAATTGCTCTTTAACTCCCTGGTGAAAGTCGTTGCTTGTGGCGGGAGTGGACGAGGCAGGAAGAGGCCCGGTTATAGGTCCCATGATAGTGGCCGGTGTTCTCGTTGATGATTCATCCATTTGCATACTTGAGCAAGCAGGAGTCACGGATTCTAAGCGTCTTACGCCGCAACGGAGAGTGAAGCTTTTCCAGTGTGTGCTTGAAGTCGCTAAGAGCGTCGTGTTCTTGGAAGTTTCCCCGAGCGAGATAGATGAAGCTGTCCGTTCTGGCGTAGGGTTAAATGAGCTTGAAGCCTGCAAGATGGCTGAGGTCGTAGACAGGTTACAGCCTGATGTAGCTTACTTGGATGCCACGGATCCTCACCCGAGCAAGTTTGAGGGAAGAGTTAGAAGGTACCTTGCGTGTAGCACTAGGCTAATTGCTGAGCATAATGCAGATGAAAAATACGTGATTGTAGGGGCTGCCTCCATAGTGGCCAAAGTTATCCGTGACGTGAAGGTTGAGGAGCTTAGGGCTTACGGTGACGTCGGCTCAGGATACCCGCATGATCCACGAACCATAAATTTTTTGAGGTGCTGGGTGAGGGAGAAAGGCTGTCTGCCCCCGTTTACTCGACAAACTTGGAAAACCGCGAGGAGAATACTTGACGAAGTCCTCCAGAAAAAACTAGTTTGACTCTTGCAGCTTCATTATTAACTCCTCTGGCCCCTCCATAGCCTCTATTTCCTCTTTACTAAAAACTGGCACTCGAGTTCTCTTAATTTTCTTTTCCTTGTCCGTCACAAACATGGCCATCTTCTGCGCAACCCATGAAAGCCTATCAAGAACCATTATTTTCCTTTCAATAGTCCTATCACAAGCCCTTCCAACTCCGGTGACGACTAAACGTTCCTCCTTCTGGTCTGCTGCAAGAGCGTCGAAGGGCGCTCTTCTAGCAAGTATGACTTTAAATCCTAAATCTGATAACGCCTCGAAGATCTCCCTCTCCAACTCATCCTCCCACTCTTGAGCCCTCACCTCTTCCTCTTCTTCTTGTTCATAGATCAAATGCCACTCGTTTAAATCCACGGGCGTTATGATATCGGCATCCAGCTCCTCCTCTATTTTCAAGGCTGTTTCTAGCGTTGCGTCCATCTCGTTTCTCTCATACTCGTAAATCGCCTTCCGGGAAACTCCAACCTTCTCCGCCAGGTCCCCGAGGGATAGCCCCCTTTCCTCCCTTGCCCTTCTTAAAGCCTCGCCATTGATCTTTATGTAGAGGCCTCCACGCCTAGCAAGAGCTATTGGGCGAGCGTCCTCCAAGACGAAGCGTTTGAACGTCGAAAAATTAATCGTCGGCACCCCACACCTTCCATAGATAACGCCGTCAAGCATTTCGCTCCTCCTAGTTCTCTCTCCTACTACGAGAGGGATCGCTGACATAAGCCTTGCCAGCATTCTCAGCTCTCTTCCCTGATCATCCTTTAGACCATCAACGTTGGCGAGAACCTTAAGAAGTATCAGGAAATCCTTCTTCCTCGCCACTAGGTCAAAGCAGCTCTTAGAGGGAAGATTGTTGGCAACCTGAAAACCTGCCCTCTGAAGTAACCTTCCCACCTTCTCTATAGAGAGACTGGAGGACATCATCACCCACCAATCTTCTTTCCACTAATAACTTGGAAAACACTAAGATTTAAAAGTTAATCCGCTTCAGCCTGTTGAAATAAGAGTCATGCTCTTAATAACACCTCTAGTCCTCCTGATCTTCGTAACGAGTTCATCCAGCTCCTTTCCTAGTTCGCCTATTTCAACCCTGACCACTATGTCCCATTCGCCATAAGTTACGTGTGTCTCAGTTACGTGCTCCATCTTCGAGATCTTCTCGGCAACCTCGTGTTCCATCCCCGCCTCGGTCATTAAGAGTATATAAATTACTCTCATACAATCACCCTTTAAGAACGCCACATAAATTTAAGAAAAATTTCCTCACTGAAAACCTTTATGGTGAATTTTATGTATCTGCCAGAGCGTCTCTCTGGGCTCGAGGCTCTCAGCGGCGAGATACACTATTTCCGGATTCCGCACTCAAAGTGGCGTAGCCGGATATTGGACGCAAAGGAGGCTGGCCTCAATGCCATTTCAACGTACATACCGTGGAACTGGCACGAGGTCGAAGAGGGCTCATTTGATTTCTCAGGAAGCACTCATCCGCAAAGAAACTTGGAGCTTTTCCTTGAAATAGCAAAGGAAGAAGAAATGCTCGTGATAGCTAAGCCGGGGCCATATATCTGCGCCGAGTGGCTTTATGGTGGTGTCCCCTCCTGGCTTCTGGAGCGCTATCCTGAAGTGCGCGCCCTTAACTCTTTGGGTAAGCCGACGAAGTGGTTTTCGAAGAAGGCACCAGCCATAACCTATCTTCATCCCACCTACGTTAAGTTTGCAGAGAGATGGGTAAAGAAGGTCTCCGAAGTAATAAGGCGGTATGAGGCATCAAAAGGAGGCTGTGTCTTTATAGTTCAAGTGGATAACGAGTCATCTTATGGCTTTCACTTTTCTCCATTCGACGCCGATTACAATCCTGTAGTTGTAGGAGGAAATGGAAAGGAGGGGCTTTATCAGAAATGGCTTGAGTCAAAGTATTCATCAATCGCCCAGCTTAACAGGACCTATGGAACAAGTTACACCACGTTCTCAGAAGTTGAGCCCCCACGAGCACTTAAGGGAAAACGCAGCCTTCTGGTAGTGC
>Ga0105162_1001141_pt1 | contig 15822 bp, 25 predicted proteins | sample JNZ201metaG_FD_81532 | JGI IMG/M metagenome (GOLD analysis project Ga0105162, IMG submission 81532) | Hot spring microbial communities from Jinze hot spring, China to study Microbial Dark Matter (Phase II) - JNZ 20120812A | ecosystem: Environmental > Aquatic > Thermal springs > Hot (42-90C) >...
CCCAATGTATTAAGTTGCGGTTAACGTGTCTTTATCCGTTCTAATTATCTTGTATTTTTCCACTTCATCTAGCGGTATTTTGTTGGAAGAGTCTCTATCGCTTTTTCCAGCAGCCCCTTCTCTATCATATCTGGTTTGCTGAAGTATTCTTGTCACATGTCGTCATCCATTATTAGGATATTTGAGGGGCAGCTCGGGTAGCTTATTGCTGTAATTGTCATAGCCTACGCATACCATGATCGGCGCTATACAGAGGATGACATACATCTGACTATTACCCGAATTAGATAATCCATCATTTGAACTAATTGCGTCCTCATGTTAAGTAGCTGTATTATAAGCTAAGGTATTTGTGATTCCTCAAGGCGCGGTGGTTCCCACGGAAAGAGCTTCATTAAATAGTCGTCTGTTAATTCCAGGCTTCTTTTAAAGTCTTCACGTATCGAAGCATAGGTACTGAACAAGTCCTCTAGAATCTTACGGAGTATATGTGATGCTTCTAAGCTGAAGACCTCAGGTGTCTTCTTTAGAAGATCATCAACTAATTTTAAGGATTTATCCAGTGAATTTCTCAAATCATTTATTCTCATTATTATTGAAATGGCTTCTGGAAGCCTTCTACGGGCCTCCTCATACTCTATAGTTGCATGCGCTTTCTTAGCGAGAGCTACGCTCAAAGCCCTTATAGCCTCATCGAGTTGCCTCTTTGCCTCCTTTATTCTAGCATCCTCCCCCTCAGTCATGCAGGTCACCTGTCAATTTTAGTCCAGTTTTTACCACGTAGTTTGCTAGGCTGTAGGTATTCATGAGGGCGCACTCGGCCTCGGGTCTGGATATAGCTCTTCCGATGTGGGCTCCAGGCTGTAGGAATCCGTAAAGCCCTCTGAACATCTTCTCGAAGCTCTCGGCCAACGTTTCATGACCTGCGAAGAACTTCTTCCAGTTTGGGACTGGCTTCTCTTCGCCCGTCTTTTCATCCACTTCCATCTTCTCATAACCAAGCTTTCTGAGGGCCGTGGCTATAGCCATCATTACGCGTCTACAGTTGCTCACGGCCTCATCGTAGTCGCCCATAGAGAAGTGCTTCCAAGCCTCTTCAAGGTAAGCGGGGACCTCCTTGAACTCCTCTGGTATGCGCTCTGGTAATAGTGGAACCTCTATCAGCCTGACCCGCCTGTAGCCGAGCTTGGGAAGGTATCCCTCAACCCATTCGGACTTAGCTATCTTAATCCTATCGACATATGTCCCATACCTGACTGGTATCAAGTCGGCCCGTTTGGTGAGGAGGTCTTCCAGCCTTTCGCCTACCTGAATGTACATCGCGAGCCTGAGCCACAGGTCGCCTCCGCCGCGGAGCCTCTCTAAGGCTTCGACCTGATACGGGGTCAGGTCGCAGTAGAAAATCAGGGTTTTAGTCTGGCCAGGTGATATTTCATAGACTATGCTCTCGGGAAACGAGCTTAGCCTACCAGTCAGCACAAATTGCTCTCGAACTACTATGTGCAGATCACCGCCAAGCACGGTGAAAAACCGTTCAAATGGCGCCTCAGCTCTAAGCTCCAATATAAACTTTAGCCTCGGGAGCACACCGTCTTCAGCATCTAAACCCTTATACTCAACCCTCACAGACACCACCCTACCTTTCCAGCGGGCTCTTGGAAAGCTCCTCGAGACGGCGACGGACAGCATCAGCTATAAAATCCGCAACGCTCGTGTAGCCTAGGTCTGGACGGTGCTCAATAAGCTTCTCAACCTTCTCTACAAGCTCAGTTCTAAGACTGATGGTTTTCCATTTCGATCTTTTACTCATACAGTATTTATAATGCACTACTGAGCTAAAAATATTTTAATTGATGCGTAGCGTATGTGTAGCATAAAGTTTATATACCAGTTTCTATGTTAAGTGTAATTGACTCGTAATGTCTGAGTGGCGGACAATCTCAATCCGAAAGGAGCTTATAGAAGAGATTGAGAAGCTGATTAAGATGGGCAGGTATAGAAGCCTGTCCGAATTCATCTCTGAAGCCATTCGGTTGAGGCTTGAGGAAGTCTACAAGAGCATGATGCCTCTGGCAACGGCTCAAAACAGTTAGATGTCTGCCGCCCCAGCTCTAGCCCGTAGGGACTAGTGCGGGGAGTCGGCCCTCCTAGTCAGTCCCATCGCGCGTCCCCCGTGCACGGCTAGGAGGCCGAGTAGGAGGAGCCGACCCCATGAAAAGTATTGGCAAGTCGGAGTATTTAAACTCTCGTGTAGGTGTGGCTGTGAGCCCTCGAACTCCCAGCCCGGGGGCTGAGCCTGAAAGCGCTGGGGTTCTGGAAAGACTGCAGCAAATACCACATGCGAGGCAGATGAACTTCAGAATGGGTGTCGTCAGTCTTCTCAGGCTTGCCAAGGAGTGGTTTACATACCGAGAGCTTTCGAGGATGCTCCGCCTGCAGCAGACTGTGTTGAACCGATATGTGAAGGGCCACGTTATACCGTCTTTTCCGCGCTGTGTCGTCATGCTGGAAAGGCTGAGGCCGATTCTGAGTCTGAGGGAGTTTGTGAGCCGGCTCAGCATCAAGCCGGACAGACCAATTGACGTATCGCATCTGATAGGCAACCCGGCGGTTCTGAATCTGACGGCCCTCGAGTGTATGATGGAGTTCGCTGAAGACAGGATTACGAGGGTGCTGGCTTCTGGAGCCAACGGTGTGGCTCTCGCTTCGGTGATAAGCCGGCTCTTGGAGCAGCCTCTCGTCATAGCGAAGGACTACATGGACGCGGGAGTGGACAGCTTTCTTGAATGCGTAAAAGGCGCGGTCGGGGGTAGGCTGGAGCTCCTCTACGTACCGAGGGAATCCATAAGGAAGTACGACGGCGTTCTCATAGTGGACGACATCGTGAGAACCGGCAGAACCGTGGATGCTCTCGCAGACCTGGTTGAAGCAGCTGGCGCCACGACCGCTGGAGTCTACTGTCTGATAGCTTTCAAGCAGGGCGTCGAGAGGCTCCGAAAACGCGGTTTGAAGGTCAAATACGCCGTGGAGGCGTCTCAATGAGGGTTAAAGAGGTTAGGTTTGAGAAGCTCTTCAGCATAGGCGACTTCAACAACGAGCGCATAGGCTTCACGGTCGAGCTTGCGGAAGACGACGACGAGAAGAAGGTTCTTGGCGAGCTCTACTTCAGAGTTGTACAAATCGAAGAATGTCTTCAGGCTCTCAGAGACATAGAGCGGGAAGTTCGGAGCCTGGAGTGCGAGCGAGAGGACTGCGAGCTGAGGGTCAAGGCTTCAAGAAGCTGCGTGGAGGCGCTTGAGGAAAAGCTGAGGCTTATCATGGAGTCGAGCGACGAGCGCCTGAAGGGTTTCTACGAGTCCGAGCTGAAGAAATATGAAAGCGAGCTTATGGAGCTGAAGACGCGTGAGGATGAGCTGAGGAGGATAAACGCGAGGCTTGAAGAGCTGAAGAGAGCGAGGGAGGAGCTTAAGGGACGCATCAGAGACGGCGAGTTCACGCTCAAAGGCATACCAGTCAAGCCCTCGAGGGGGGTGCTCTGATGAGGCTGAGTCCCGAGCTTGAAAACTTCCTTAGAAAATTAAAGGAAAAGTACGGGGTTTCCGACGCGGACTTCGCCAAGCTCGTCTTCCTCTTGGACGACTGGCTTGAGGAACTCCATGGCAAAATGCTTGAGAGAGCCGTGGAAGTCGTGGGGGCGAGACTGTGACGAGGATATGGAGCCGTGAAGAGTGGGCTACGACGAAAACCCCTGAATGGCTCAGAGACACGGCACGGTTGAGCCGGTTGCTCGAGCTGAGGAGGCTTAGGGAGGAGCTGGAGTGCGCAGAGTACTTCCTTAGAAATTATGAAAAATACGCCGAGGAACTCCAACGGCGGGGGATATCCAAGGAAAGCATAGAGCTCGACGTCGTGAAGATGCGGCTGGAGCTCTACGGTCTCACTGGCATATCGGAGCTGTTCTAGAGGAGGCGTAGAGCCGTGTTGCTGAATCCCTTCGACGTCGCATGGAACATCATCGTCTTGGTCGCCCTGTGCGTTGGATACCCGGCGGCCGTTGGACTCCTAGCCTGTCTTCTCGAGAAGCTGAAGGGGTGATCCTATGCTCGATTTGAAGAGCCGCTACGTCTGCACGGGCAAACGGGCCGTTGGAACCGCGAGGGAGCTTTTCGTAGAGAGCGCTCTGACGCTTCTGGGGTTCCATGTTGAACGCGTGGGCTTGGGCGTTGGATCCAACGGCTACGTGGACGGCTGGAGCCGGGGCGTGGACGCGTTCGACTTCAAAGCCTGTTTTGTCGAAAACTCGAAGCTCGTTCAATTTTATGTTGAAGTTACAGGCTGCGGTCTGCCGCTCCAGCAGTCACGCAGGATCCTACGGGAACGGCTAAAGTTGGATAAGCCGGGCGTCCTGGTGCAGAAGACGAAGCTCGAGAAGCTCGAGAGGCATAAGCCTGACCTACCCGCCGTCATAGTCCACGTATGGGACAGGCTTCTCAGAGCGGAGTGGACGTGGCCCGAGCTTGTAAGACAGAACACCATAGCGGAGCTTAGGATCCCAGGTGAGCCAAACCCGTACATAGTAACTCCGCTCGAAATTTGGAAGCCATTGACGGAGCTGAGGCGCGGAGTCCAGCAGAAGCCCACCCTGACGGTAGCCGACCTGATGCTCAGGGGGAGGCGGCATGTCGGAGTCTGAGAAGAGAAAGTACTACGTCTGTTTAAACTGCAGGGTTGCCATACCTGAAACCGTCCCTGTTGCAATTTGCCCTAAATGCGATGCGGACTTGGCTGAGCTGATGGACTTCGACGCGGTTGTAAAGAGGGGCTTTGAGATAGATGAGCTGTACTACGTGTGTTTGGAGTGCAAGACGGCTATGGTTGAGAACGAGTTTGACTGGACGCCGATATGCCCCAAGTGTAACAGGCCCGCCCGCAAGAAGATGAGCTTTGAAAAAGTCAGAGAGAAGGGCTTTGAAATATTCTTCGAGTATGAGTGCGTTCCACACGACGAAATTCCAAAGCATGGGAAGGACTACGCGAATGCCGTGATGGAGCATTTAAACAATGCCTTCAGCACGATGCACAGGCATGTCGTGCAGAGGTACTGGAGCAACGGCATGTACAACTACGTTTCCAAGGCATACTACGAGAGCGACTTCCAGAACGGATACTACAGCGCCGCTTATCCGACTTTTGCAAACCCCTACGGCATGCAGTTCGGGCTGATAAACGTCAAGGTCTACAATAGGCCGATAACCCAGGAAGACGCCAACACGTGGTTTAGAGAGTTCTACAGAGACCACGTCAGGCCCAGCGGAAGAATAGACAGCAGACTGCACGCGGTCATAGCGCCGGCCTCGGAGGGGCATAAGCACCTGAAGGGTAAATACATAACCAGGGGAACCGTACACTACCTGATAGTAGACCCCAACCCGCACAGGGCCGTCTGCAGGCTGATACGCCAAATACTGGAGTTTCTAATCAAGAGGCTGAGGGGCTTCCTCGACAGCACACACCTAGACCACGTGTGGACGGCGTTCTTCAAGAGAAGATTCAGGAACCCCCCGGGCTTCGACCTGACAGACTACTACTTCGAGGAGGGCAGAGAAGACAGCGGAGTAGTCTCTTCTATTAAGAATATTCTTAATAGAAGACGGAACTCCGAATTACTGGCTAACTCTGTGTTCTGCCTGGCCCGGCTCTGGAACTACCTGCGCGAGAGGCTTGAAGAGGTTAAGAAAGCGCTGGGCTTCGTAGACCTCCACATACGCCCCGTGAAAACACAGGAGGAACGGGATAGGGAGCTGCTGGAAAATCCAAGCCTAATCGCAAAGGCGAAGAGGATCCTAACGGTTCAGCTGAACGTCATCAAGACGAGGCTCAGACACCTGGAGGATCTCGAGAGGGCCAGTATGCTTCTGAGCGGACGCTACGAAGCGGGGTGATCTGCAATGTCCAACTCTAGCCCATACTTAAATAACATCGACAGAGAGCTCCTTGGGAAAATGCTTGGGGAAGTGTCTGAAGGCATCGCTAGAGTGTTTCTCGCAATAGCCTATTTCAGCAAAACCCGAGGTATGGTGAGCGAGGAAGAACTGCTGGACGTCTTGGTGAAGCACGGCCTCGACAGGGTGGAGGCTCAGCTCTACATCGTGCTTCTGAGGCGCCGGGGGTTCGTCTACGAGCCGAAGAAAGGCTTCCTGAAAAAAGTGTGACGGGTGGCGCGCATGTCTAAATCTAAACCGCGGAGGAAGAGGGAGGTCAGGGGCTACATAGCAGTTAGCAGGGATAAGAGCCGAGCCATAGTCTGTCTCTTCGACGTCGATTCCAAGCGCTACCTCTGGGCTGAGCTTTCCGAGGCTCAGGAGGCTCTGACGGGCAAGAGGGCATATGCGAAAATATACGGCTTCAAGTGAGGTGGTGCGTCATGATAATAGGTGTTCAGTACAGCTTCGCGATAATGCTTGAGCTTCAGTATGACGATGGGAATAAGATACGCATACTCCTGTCGAAGGACGAAGCATACCGCGTACTCGAAGCCTTGAAAATGGCTCTTAAAGAGCTGGAGGAGGCTGGTAAGCGTGAGGCTCGGTGAGCTCAAGCCCATCTTGGAAAAGTACGGCTACCGTCTGTTGGACTACAGGCGGTTCAAAAACGGCGACCGCCTGAGAATAATTACATCTGAAAATATTGTGCTTACGCTCACACTGAGGAGGCACCTCGAGGAGGTTCCAACGCGCAGCCTGCTCAAGTGGATCCTCACGAAGGAGGAGCTCCAGAGGGAGTTTGGAGCTAATCCCCTGATAGACCCATCCACGCTCGACCAGTTTCTGATGGGGAGTGGCTCCGATGGCGGGCGTCGTTGAAGAATGCCTCAGGAGGGCTTTGCAGAGGGATTATGAGAAGCCTACCGTAGGAGTCTATTATCCCAGCCTCCTGCCTTCATGCCTGCTGAGGCAGTACTGGATCTACGCGGAGGGCTACACGGTGGACTTGGACAAATCCGGCATATTCAAGATAGGCGAGCTGTTCCACGGGTTCCTCATCGAGACGCTCAGAAGTAACGGCTTCACGTCATTTGAACATGAAAAGACGGTCGTGCTGGCTGTCAGACACGGGGATGCTTGGATTAGAATCTCTGGGCGTGTGGACGCTGTGCTTTACATGGACAACCAGCGCATAGTCCTTGAGGTTAAAAGCATAGCCAAGCTTCCCGAGAGACCGCTGGAACACCACGTCATGCAGATACAGCCCTACCTGCTCGCTCTAAACGCATCCAAGGGCTTGATAGTGTACCTTGAAAAATCCAAGCTGTCGTCGAAAGTCTTCGAGGTCCCCTTCCAGCCCCAGCTTGTAGACAGCTTGGTGGAGCGTGCCAAGGCTCTGCACGAGCACCTGCTGTCTAAGAAAGCTCCAACGGCTGAGCGCTCATGGGAGTGCAAGTACTGCGAGTTCAAGAGGAGGTGTGTAGATGGCTGAAGAGGTTGGTTTAAAATACGCGTGCCCCGTCTGCGGATGCCCATCATACCTCATCAACGACCCAAAGAACATCGTAGACTGGGATAAGCGCCTGCGAAGATGCCCGAGGTGCGGCTCCGTACTAAAGGGGCTCGGTAGGATATACACGGTTTACACCTTCAATTCTTTGGCTTGTTGCAACTGTTGAGCGCCTCCGCAAGCTCTAAAATGGCGCATTTTCGCCTTCAATTCTTTGGCTTGTTGCAACTGCGTCTCGGAGCTGACATACCTTTCCGGCATTATGGACCTTCAATTCTTTGGCTTGTTGCAACAAACTTTACCCTCTGGACAAAAACTATGGAAAAGCATCCTTCAATTCTTTGGCTTGTTGCAACCGCATTTTTACCATCGCTTTTACGGCTGTGCTTATGGTCGCCGTCGCTTTGCCCTGCGGTAGGGTCTTTACGCCGCCGTTTTTCCATGGTTTTTCCGCAGTCCCATCTCAACCCGTCTGGGGTCTCATGTCTTTTGGTTTACCCCTCGTTCTATCGGGACATCTCTCATCGGGGCTTACGGGCTTGAAGGTTGCCCAAGCCTGCCAGACGTATAGTCCAGCAGGCTTTTAGCCGTAGGCGTATAGCCCACGGCATTACGCCCTCCATCTGGGCGTCTGTCGAAGGCTCTGAGCGCTATGTTCATAGCCCCAGCTAGGTCTGCGTCGGTCTGATAGCCGCACTTGAGGCATTTAAACCATTCGTTGCTTCTGTTTCTTTCGTCTCTGTATCCGCACTTTGGACACGTTACGCTAGTATATTGTGCTGGGACGAGTTTAAACGGTACGCCTTCGCGCTCGCAGAGCGTTTTAACGGCTATCATGAGCTTGTATCTAGGCACTAGGTAGCCTTTCGACGTGGATTTGAACGTGAGCCTTTCCATAGCCACGCCCGCTTTAAGCCTCTTAGCCTTTTCCACTATTTCCTTTGCGACGGCTCCAACCGCGTATTTAATCGTGTTTTTAAGCCTGCTGTCCCACTTTCTGACCGCTTCACCTTTCCTCTGAGCCTCCTTGAGCATGTGCCTGAGCTGAATTATGCTCGTCTTAAACTCCTTGCCGTGAAACGTCGGATTGCTGAACTTCAAATGGGGGTTGCACGTCGCAAGTATGCTCGTAGCCAGCTTGTTCCAGCCCACGTCCACTCCAAGCCATCCCTTCGGCTCGTATGGCTCTGGCTTCGGAAGCCTAAGCGTCAAGTGAACGTTGAACCTTCCGTATTTTCTGTCTTCGATAAGTTCTACTTCACCCAGCATGGGATTGTCTTTCCCACATGCTTTGGCGATCAAGTCTCTGTACTTCTCAGGCACGAGCAGGTAGCAGACGGCTTCGCCGCCTTCACGCTTAACCTTGAAGTGTATGTAGAAGCCTTGGTCTTTACGCTCTATCCAGACGCTCTGCCTGTGGAACGGCATGGGATGCATGGGCAGGTTCTTCAGGTACTCGGTGAGCTTTTTATCGACCATCCACTTCTGCTGAGCGTAAACTCTAAGCTCTGGGTCTTTGACGACCGTTCTAACCGCCTCTTTAACTCTGGACAGTAGGACTTTCCTATAGGTGTTGTACTCTTCTCTAAGCACTTTAACGCCCGCATCTCTAGCCAGTATGACGGCTTTTACCGTGAGCTTGACTTCCTCTGTTCCCTCAGCCATTCTTTCACCACCATCCTTATCAATCCAGAGACTTTGATGCCCTTTTGCCGACTAACGTCTTTTAGCTCCTTCAAATCCTCCTCCTCCAACAGTATGGTTACTCTTCGCATTTTATTCACAGTTAATTATAAAAAAGTAAGACTTATATAAGGGTTTCCCCACATTAGAAGGTCGGAGGGCTCCACCGCAGATGGAGCGGTGAATGCTACGGGCTATATGCCCGTGCGTGGCTTTGTCTGAACTTCGGGGGTCTGAGTTGAAAGCCAAACGTATTGCGGTAAATGTCGTCAAGTGCCCCAACTGCGGACGGGAGTACGAGTTCCTCACCGCTATACTCGGCGAGCCCTGGAGGTGCCACCGATGCGGCTTCGTCTTCGGCTCCTCGCACGAACCGATACCCAGACGGTACTGGATTGAGAAGGAGGTGGATGCTTTGAAATGCGACCTTTGCGGCGCCCTCATACCGTGCACACGGGACAATATGTTGGCGGGTCTGCCGTTGCCCGCGGTCGCATGCCACAGTTGCTCTGAACCGACGGAGTTCCCCGTATTTTCCTCGCACCTGATAGGTCTACTGTACCGCGGAAAGTGGAGGAGCCCCCGCTTCTTCATGAGGAAGAGCGGGGCCGACGGACTGCTTCCAGCAAGATCCGTCAGAGACAGGGTTACGGCATGGCTGATCGCCACGGAGGCTATGCTCGGCGACGACCTGTCTATCCGACCCGTCCACGTGTTCGAGAGAAGCGTGTCCGTCAAACTGCTCTGGGCGGAGGGCGAGGCCGTTGGAATGTACACGTACACGTTGGACGGCTCTTGGGGAATGCCATGTATGCACGTGATCGCGGTGCGAAGAGAGTATAGGCGCAGGGGCTATGGGACGCGCATGGTCAGAGACTTCCTCGACAGCTTCCCAGGCGAAGTTGGATTCGAGTCCCCGAACAGCGTCTTATGCAGACTGCTCGTCAAGCTCGGAGCGGCCGAAGAGAGGGACGGCGGATATTACGCTAAAGGCAGGGTCAGCTTCATGTCGTCGGGGATGTGAAAACCGGAGGTGTGCGGTTGTCTAAGCGCTCGCTCTTTCTCAAGCTGAGAATAAGCGATGAAGAGCTTGACGTGCTTAGACAACTAGCTAGAGCCGAAGGCACAAGCATTTCGGACTTCATAAGGAAAAAGTTAGGCTTAAGCCAGACAGGGAGGGTGAAGAAGAGTGTGTCTCGAGGCTGAGGAGGTAGACCGAAACGGTTCTAAAAGCTTAAACAGTGTGGCCACAAACACTATAGAGGTGTCTGCCTAAGGTGGGTGTTGTGGAAACTGAGCACGTGGTTTTTCTTAAGGATAGCCGCTTGATGGAGGATGTTAAGGATCTTTCGGTTCACTTGGTGGTTACTTCGCCTCCATACTGGAACTTGAAGAGGTATCCGGAGCATCCGTCTCAGCTCGGAAACATCGACGATTATCGGGCTTTCCTAGGCGAGCTTAACAAAGTCTGGTCTGAGTGCTTCAGAGTGCTTGTCCCTGGGGGGCGGCTCTGTATAGTTGTGGGCGACATATGCCTCTCGAGAAGAAGGCACGGAAGGCATAGAGTGATGCCGCTGCACTCCGACATCATAGAGTCCTGCCTCGAGATAGGCTTCGACTACCTATCGCCTATAATATGGTATAAGATCGCAAACGTCAGGACGGAGGCTAGAAGGCAGACTTACTGTCTGGGGCGGCCGAACGGCCCAAACTCCATAGTTAAAAACGAGATAGAGTACATACTGCTTTTCCGAAAGCCGGGTGCATACAGGAAGGTGGATGGCAAAATTGAACGGTTCAGCGAGCTCGCCAGAGAAGAGTACGTGGAGTATTTTAAGCAGGTGTGGAGGCTGAACGGCGATTTGAACAACGCCCATCCAGCTAGCTTCCCCCTTCAAATACCCTACCGCCTGATAAAGATGTTCTCTTACATAGGCGACACGGTTTTAGACCCCTTCCTCGGGTCTGGAACTACAACCCTGGCGGCCATTATGCTTCATAGGAATTCGATAGGCTATGAAATAGAGCCAACTTTTATAAAAATGGTCGAGGATAGAATTGAAAAAGCAGCGGAAGGCCTCATTCTGGAAAAACATCGGATAGGTGAGTACAGTTTACGGTTTAGAGTGAAGAGTCAACCCTAACTGTGTGAACACGTTTTCCGCCACGTTGTCGACAGACGAAAAGATAACACGGTTAGGCAAAAAGTTTAATTCATTAAAATTATGGATATATTTTGATGGATAAAGAAAGCCTCCTTAGAGACGCGATCAAAAATTTAGAGCTTATAGGCGTTGTCGGAAGCAGCTCCTCCACTTCAAGTGCTCCGCTCATCCTTCTGAATGAGATGGAAAAGATGGTAAGGGAGGAGGAAATTGTCGTTATCGATAACCTTAACGGAGGCCTCATACTCGCCGTCTGCCGAAGCGGGTTAGGCGTAAATGAGAACCTCAAAATCGGCTCCTACAGCCCAGGTGTGGCTTATGCCAGATCCATGGGCAGGTCGCCTTCGAGAGCTAAAGAGAGCTACCATTTCACACTATCTTTCATAGGCTTGGTTGAAAAAGACGAGGTTAAACCAAACGACCTTATAGTGGCCCCAGGATCCCCTGTCTATAGGTTTAAAGGTGCTGAGTGCAATCCTCTAAACTTCCTCCAGCCTTCTGAATGTGTTAAGGGAGGATTTCTTACTTTAGATGAGAGTTGGGAGGTGCCGTTTGACGCATCCTTCATTCCCTACCATATATCGATTGTAGGTGCAACCGGCTCGGGTAAATCGTTTCTAGCCCGCTGTTTGATAGTACCTTTGCTTAGAAAAGCGGGTTATGGTGTATTGGTTCTAGATTGGGTTGGGAAAGACTACGCTCCCTATTTTAAAGAAGAAGTCGTACGCATTTCTGAAATCGAGTTAGATTTGGATTCCATTATACAGTACATTCTAGATATAACCGACAACTTCGGATACTTGAGTGAAGATAATACGGCATCAAACGCTTTGAAAATCGCACTGACCGAGAATATATGGAAAATTATAAAGAAGGACTACTCAGAGAAGCCTGCTGAACTCGTCAAAGCGATCAGGAACCTAGTTGAGAGCAAGATAACTGGCGGAAAAGATGAAAGTAAGCTCAAAGACCATGAAGGACTTGCCTTACGAAGATTGAGAGAACGGCTAAATACAGAGAGGATCGCCGAAGAGGATATTAAAGTAATTCTTGGCGATAAGAAGATTGAAGAGTTGATACCATCTGCTGGTGATCTGGAAGTCGTAGACATGTCTGGTGTTAGGGATGCTGTTAAGCTTACGCTTTTCCTAACGCTTGCGAATAGGCTTATGGATAAGATGCAGAAAGGCAATTATCTAAACCTTGCCCTAGTAATAGATGAGGCGCCGCAGTACTGCCCCTACGAGCCTAAAGGCATCCAGGCTAGGACAACTGAGCTTATTAAAAACCTGTGCGCATTGGGAAGGAAGCATAGGCTCTGTATGGTTTTAATCTCTCAAGGTATGGCTGGTGAGATAGGGATAAATGCGGCTGTGAGGAGGAATATAAACACTTGGTTTATAGGGCAAATCCACCCGCTTGACTTCGAAGAGGCTAAAGGGAGGCTTTCCCCCTACGGAATTAACCCTGAGAGGCTGCTGACGCTTAAACCCGGTGTATTCTACTTTACGGGGAAGATGAATCCGTCGCCTACGCCGCTCCTAATATCCTTTAGTACTGGGGGTGGTGGAAACTGATGGAGGAAAATCCTCTACTAACCCTTCCCCGCCCGGTTATTGAGGCCTTCTTCAAATGTGCTGAGGAGGAGTCTTTAAGGGCTAGAGAGAGGATAAAAAACTTGGAGCAGAGGTTAAACTGGCTGAAGAGTTGTTTTAAATTTGCCAAGGTAGACGGGTTTAAGGTGGGCCGAATAGTTGCCATTGATGGGTCTATGACTTCTACAGCCAGCGAAAGACTCGGCTCCGAGTTTGGCATCTACACGGCTGGTTACATGGTTTTTGACGGTAAAAAACTAATAGATGAGAAATACGTAGCGGGCTCTTTGAGTTGGACTGAGGGGCTGAGGTCTTTCCATACTCTGCTTAGGCTACTGATGGCTTACGCTGAGAGAAAGCTTGCCCTTGAGGCATACTGGAGGCACGGACCAGACTACATACTTCTAGACGGTCCCTTCTTCTACTTCCGAAGCCACTGCCGCTATATCCGTGAAGTAGAGATAGGTGTAGATGGTATAGGGACTGGTCTCGACCTAATCCGCCGAGTGAGGGATATGACGGTTAACCTAATGCGTATGGGTAGAGCTGTTTGCATAATCAAGCGAAGCAGGATTAGAGCTATAGATGGCTGGATTCTCTACCATAAGGGTGAAGAAGCTTGCATAGGAACTAAGGACAAGCATATACTGACCGTGCTCATGCCTGCTGGCTCAACATGGTCCTACGGAAGTCTTCTCGACGAAGACCCGCTCGCTTACGCAGCTCTCTACCGCTTTTACAGGAGGTGGAGGCAGGTGGGGAAGCCGGCTGAAGAGCTGAGGGGGAGGATGGATGACCTAATGGAGCAGGTTAGAAAGGACTGGGCTAGAAAATTCGAGGTAGACCTCGACGTAGACCTAAGTAAACTGCCTAGAGCTAAGAGATACTACGTAAGGTACTCACCTACGACCCCTCCATTCGAAATAGAAGCCGTGGAGGAAACTAATGTTGAGGATTTCGCAAAGTATTTCTCACAGTTTTACAACCCCGCCTCAGGCCTTCCACTGCCTTTAGACCTTGTAGACAGTGCTATCATGCTCCCCAGGGGATCTACAACAGCGTTCACACGAGAAGTCGAGGCGCGGCTCATAGCTGACAGAGAAATACCCGATAAGCAGGTTATCTCGGACTACTTCACATACTTGAACCCTCAGAAAGAAGAATACGTCTGAGAAAAGAGGAATTAGATCGCAGGAGGAAGGGCATGATACACGCAAACATGGATTTTCAAGGACGATTGTAAAAGTAACCCGGGGGAAAGCAGTCATAAACGGGTGTAGCTGAAAAGAGCCCTAAACTTTCAGCCAAGCATATTGACGATTTTAGGGCTTCGAGGGGGTATTCCGCGTTAACCACTCTGTAATCCAATTAAAAGTTTAGCAGATAAGGTTGATGCCGTATGATGGCTTCTCAGAACTTCATAGACAGGAACAACTTAGACGTCCTTTAGCTCAATCGTTACACGGCAACATTTAAATTCGATAACTGGCATAAGGATTCTAAATCCCAGCTTTTTAGCGCGTTCTGCTACTTCTCTTTCTCTTGGTGAGAGATCAGCGGAGCCATAACCTTTCCTAACAGATGTTACATCTATGAGGTACTTTACACCATCATCCCCTACGGCTATGAAGTCGAAGGGAAGTTGACCGGACCGTCTTTGTGTGTACACTTCATAGAGGAAGTCCAGTTCACTCTTTGTAAACTTAAGGAGTATCTTGAGAATGTGTTCCAATCGCTCCAGAGGCAAATCCCTCAAAAAGGGCCAAACTCTCTCAATTTTTTCAGAAACAATTCTTACTTGGTTTTCGAACTTCGCAAATTTAGGTGTAGTCGTATATCCGAAGGGTTCATCCTTTATGTAACCTTTCTCTAAACAACGTTTTGCACAATCTTCACACAAGTAGAAGTGAAGTTCAAAACTAGACTCTTCTTTTTGTGGCACTTTCAAAGATCCCCTAGTTTTCAGACCTTCATTTTCTCTGTTTGAATATTTACTTACTTTCCTTATGTAAATGCTCCCATCGCTGAGACATAATATGCAATATGAAAAAGGTATCTCTGGGATGTGCTCTTTAATTTTTATTTTCAATATTTGTCTTAATTCATCAAGCGGTTTACTAATGTTTAGAGTTATATCCATTAAATTAAAGCCGTCACGTAGACAGTCGATAATCTCGCTAGCAATAGATCCGTACATTCTATGTAACATTAAAACATCTCGAAATTCGTAAATTCCACATAGGTCAAGATGGTAGGTCGATAGTTTATCCCGAACATGTTCATAAATCACTTCCGCTATTTTAGCTCTTAAATGTCTATTCTTTTCCTTACTAATATCTAACTCTAGCCTCTTTTGTTTTTCAGAATATTTCCCATATAAATTAAGCTGTTTCAACTCTGCTATAGATATACAACTCATTATATTTTAACTTTCCACTTTTTAATATTTCAGGTTAAACCATCTATAGCAATCCCAGTTTTAGGAATACTTCTGCAACCAGCAAAGGATAATATGAACTCAGCTCTCTAGAGCCTTAAATTTTATTAGAATGGTCGAGGAAACTCCATAATAGTATGCCGAAGTCAGGCTACACATGCATAACGGTACCATTACACCTCTACAAGACCCTTTCAGCGGAAGCCAAGGCGAGAAACTGCTCGATAGCACGCCTCATCAGCCGACTACTCGGTACTAGTACCCCTCACAAAAGTACTAGTACCGATAGATTGAACAAGAGTCTAAACCAGCTTAGAGGCGAGAGAATATTGGAAAAACCCGTGGAAGTGGACCGGGCGGGATTTGAACCCGCGACCACCCGGGTGCGAGCCAGGTATTCATACCAGGCTGAACTACCGGCCCACATGAATTATTTAAATGAGCTGGC
>Ga0105162_1001142_pt1 | contig 15822 bp, 18 predicted proteins | sample JNZ201metaG_FD_81532 | JGI IMG/M metagenome (GOLD analysis project Ga0105162, IMG submission 81532) | Hot spring microbial communities from Jinze hot spring, China to study Microbial Dark Matter (Phase II) - JNZ 20120812A | ecosystem: Environmental > Aquatic > Thermal springs > Hot (42-90C) >...
TCTCGGTGAGATTCAGAGACGAGGGATATCTTCAGGGAGCGCTCCCATATCTTCCCGAGCTTGTAGGCAACGAGTTCAAGATAATACTGGGCAAGAAGAGCGGAGGACACTCGATAGCCGATAAACTCAGAGCTCTCGGCATACAGGCAACGGAGGAACAGATAAACAACATCCTGATGCAGGTGAAGAATCTCTCAATACAGAAAAAAGGACCAGTAACAGAAGAAGAATTCAGACAAATTGTAAACAACCTGCTGAAGAAATAAAATTAATTTTTACTTGAAATATTTAGTTTTTCATTAAAATTTAAATATAGGCTCGGTTTAAAATTGGTTGACATTGCTTGTCTCGTTTTAGGGACCTCTCTATTCTATATTATTTGCCTGGTAGGAGGCTTGCTAATCTTGGAGCTGTCCTAGTTGATTCCACTGGTGGAATATCTGAGCTCTGTGAGGTTATGCGGGGCATAGGAGTAGAGGTCATCGCAGTTGATATGTCTCGTAACCCAGAAAATTTCAACGAGGCGTACCTATCTCTCATAGTAGATATCTCTAAGCTTAGCGATGAGCAGATAGAAGACATAGTCATGAAACTTAGGCAGTCTGAGAACTTCAAAGAGATAACGCTACATAAATCAGATATTTTAGGGCTGATCAGCGATATGTTCTTTGATTATAGAGGAGTATTGGGCAGGAGAGCATTAATCATAAGTTACGCCGCGTTGACTGGCTTCTTCCAAGGACTATACGACCTCCTAGGCGACTCGGCAGGAGCCTTCCTATACCATGCTGGAAAATTAGTTGGAATAGAGGGCGCGAAAAGTCATAGAGAATACCTCAACGTCTCAGATGTTGATTTGTGGCTCCGCATCGCGGGGCGATTTCTCCGCTCGCTTGGATATGCAAGAGAACTCAACATATCTAGAATTGATGGAGGAATAGAGGCCGTACTGATAGATAGCCTTGAGTGCCAGATACAAGCCAAGCTTAGACGTATCCCGTCAAGTAACTGGACGCGGGGACTAATTGCAGGAATAGCGACGGACTTGATGGAGAGAGACTGCTCCGCTGAGGAGGTTGAATGCATCAACCTCGGATACCCACATTGCCGCATAGTTGCCAAGAAGACAAGTTAGACCCGATGCTGAATCAGACTAAGTCATTAACGGTTAATACATAGAATGTCTCAAAAATTATTAGATGTCGTCTCCGGAGCTTGACGAGATTCTTGACCATTATAGAAACCCGAGGAACTACGGCGAGATAGAGAACCCGGATATCCATGCGAAGGACTCAAACCCGCTATGTGGAGACGTGGTTGAACTATTCATAAGGGTAAAGGATGGAGTGATAAGCGATGTAAAGTTCAAGGGAAAGGGATGCGCAATAAGCCAAGCCTCGGCATCAAAACTTACGGAGAAATTAATCGGTATGAGGATAGAGGACGTCAAGGACCTCAGTAGACAAGACATCCTCGATATGCTTGGAATAGAGCTGAGCCCAGTCAGACTCAAGTGCGCGCTCCTTAGCCTAAAGGTCCTGAAAGTAGGAGTATACTCATATCTGGGACAGAGACTCGAACAGGAAGAGGCAGAGAAATAACATCAATAATTATAGAATCAAGCACGAGTTACATATCCTTAAATAAGGCTCCGATGCGTTTTGTAAACGATGTCGATATGAGCAGTAAAAACGATGTTAAAAGTAACCCTTCTATGTATCGGTGGATTCTCATAGTAATCGGATTCATAATAAACGTTTGTCTGGGCTCGATATACTCTTACAGCGTCTTCAGAAAGCCTCTCGAGGCAATGTGGCAGTTATCATCGACTGAGAGTGGACTGCCATACATGGTCTTCCTGGCATTATTTGCCTTCACGATGCCGCTTGTCGGCGGATTCCTAGATAGGTTCGGACCTAGAATAACCGTGATGATCGGCAGCCTCCTCGTCGGCGCTGGCTGGTGCCTAGCAAGTCTATCAAGCAATATCTACCTCCTGACCATTCTTTACGGAGTAATAGGCGGTGCAGGGGTAGGTGTCGTTTACGGAGCACCAATAGCGATAGCTGCCAGATGGTTTCCAGAAAGGGCGGGCACCGCCATGGGTCTGACCCTACTGGGCTTCGGGCTCTCACCACTAATAACAGCGCCAATAATGTCTGCATTAATATCATCAATAGGTCCTCTCCAGACATTCCTATACCTCGGCGCAACCTTTCTAATCATCCTATTACTACTATCGATCCCCCTAAAGTTTCCATCATCGAGCGGGGGAGCCTCGATCAAGACGACTTCGGTTGTCCAGAGTGCAGCAAGGGAAGTAGGACAGCTCGACCGACATGAAATGCTGAGGACAAAGACCTTCTACGCTCTCTGGACCGCCTACACGTTAGGCTGCCTCTCTGGACTGATGGCGATAGGGATCGCCGCTCCCTTTGGGCTCGAGGTGGCCAAGATAAGCCGAGAAGCATCATCGATGGCTCTCTCAGTCTTCGCAATATTCAACGGTATGGGAAGGCCGCTCTTCGGCTGGCTCACAGATAGACTGAAGCCAAGAAATACCGCGGCAATATCTTTCTTCTTGGTCGCGATATTTGCGGGTCTTCTTTACATGCTCGGTGAGGGAAACCCAGTCATCTACTTTGTCTGCTTCTCAATACTCTGGCTGAACCTTGGTGGATGGCTGGCAATTGCACCTGCCGCGACTAAGATATTCTTCGGGACAAAGTATTATGGGAAGAACTACGGCGTAGTCTTTACTTCATACGGCGTCGGCGCAATACTTGGAATGCTCTCCTCAGGATGGTTGAAAGACACCACGGGCACATATCTCAGCGTCTTCCCAGTAGTCAGCATATTAGCAATCATTGGATTAATAATCGCATACGCTGGGCTGAGGTCTCCTAAAAGATAAAACCTCATGAACATGCTTGGATCATCTGAGAAGTCAGCAGGTCGTCTCGACTACCGATGGATTATCGTCATCGTCGGATTCATCATCAATCTATTCCTAGGCGCAATATACTCCTACAGCATATTTAGAAAGCCACTAGAGAGACTATGGGGAATCACCTCAACTGAGAGTGGTTTGCCCTACACGGTCTTCCTAGCGGCCTTCGCCTTCTTTATGCCACTTGCAGGCAGCTTCCTAGAAAGGTTCGGGCCAAGATCAACGCTGATCCTTGGGAGCCTTTTAGTAGCTACGGGATGGATACTCTCAGGCTACTCGACCAACATATACGTGCTGACAGTTCTGTATGGATTATTAGGAGGCGCAGGAACTGGAACAGTCTACTCAGTCCCGATAACGACAGCAGCGAAGTGGTTTCCAGAAAAAGCGGGTACAGCGATAGGATTGACCGTCCTCGGCTTTGGGCTTTCACCCCTGATAACTGCGCCGATAATTACTAGTTTGATAGAGCTTGTAGGTCCTCTCAGGACGTTCCTCTACATAGGCATAGCAATCCTGCCGATTCTCTTAGCGTTTTCATTTCTGCTACGTTTTCCCCAACAATACGCTCACAAATCAGATAGTTCTGGGAGTCAGAATAGAGAAGCACAGATAGAGCTTGACAGATCAGGCATGCTTAGGACAAGGTTCTTCTATGCCCTCTGGCTGGCATACGCAATCGGCTGCCTATCCGGCTTCACCGCAATCGGCATCACCGCGCCATTCGGAATAGAAATCATGCATATCGATCAGACAGCATCATCGATGGCTGTCTCTTTATTTGCGATTTTTAATGGGTTGGGGAGACCGCTCTTCGGCTGGCTCACAGATAAGCTGAGGCCTAGGGCTGCTTCGATGATCTCATTCGGCATGATAGCGTCTGCTTCATCTCTATTATACTTCTTCAGCGCAGGTAACCTCATTGTATTCTACTTAGGATTCGCGGTCCTCTGGCTAAACCTAGGTGGATGGCTGGCAATCGCTCCCACCTCCACTAAAGTATTCTTCGGAACAAAAAACTACGGAAAGAACTATGGAATCGTAATAACAGCGGACGGCGCGGGAGCAATCCTCGGGCCAGTAATTTCAGGTTGGCTAAGAGACTCGACTGGGACATATCTATCCGTCCTTCCACTCATAGCCTCGCTGGCACTTATAGGACTATTGATAGTGTATGTTGGCTTTAAACAGGAAAAATACTAAATCAATACTGGAATCGATGATGAGTCAAGAATAGCCTCACCATCAATGGTGAGGTACATCTTTACAGAGTAGATATTGACTCCTGAATCCCTCGCTTTTCTTAGTATTTCTCCAATGACTGGATCGGCTTCACGGCACGGCCTGAAGTATCTGCATGATGGATGGGCAGCGATGAAGACTAGGAAAGCGTGATAGTTCCTGCGCCGAGCCTGTATCAGCCTCTCTATGTGTCTCCGTCCCCGAATTGATATGGTGTCTGGATACATGCAGTAATAATCACCTAAGTGATAGACAGCAGACTTAACCTCCAGTAGGCCTTTTGCCTCATCCTTCACGATGAGGTAGTCAATCCTTGAGTCATAATACCTATATTCGCGCTTAGCAATTCTCCACCCCTCTAGCCATGGAATCAGCCCTCTCCTCCATGATTCTTCAAAGATAACCGTCTGGAGTCCCGTGTCGAGAATGGCTGCTCGCTTATCATCAATCGCTATCCCGACCAGTAGTCCATCCGTCCTTGGTCCTTTATCACGGATAAATAGGGCGGCAGACCCCGGCTGGAGTAGATCGCTAAGCCTACCAGTATTTCTAAGATATAGTCTCAGAGACTTGCCAAAATAGTCGGCCTTAACGACGAAGCGATTTAAACGCCGCCTGACTACTGCGATGTCTACCTTAATTTTGAGAATCATTAACTATGCAGCATATCTTCGAGTGACTATAAAAAATTGCTGAATTATCTCAGAATGAAGGTTTAATTGGGTTGCCAGCACCTAGCTTTCACGGGTGGTCTCCCACCCCACTACTCACTAGGCGGATAGGGGCTTAACTTCCGGGTTCGGAATGAGACCGGGTGTCTCCCCCTATCCTATGACCGGCAACCCAGAAGAATTATTTAGCGGGCCTCGATTTAAGGCTATGTTGGCCAAATGTAAGCAAGTCCCTAATTAAGCATTCTTAAGTATATTGATATGCTGATATCCACAAGGTTATTTACTTACCCAATAATTTTGTATTATTGTAGATGATTCATGGCTAGAATGTCTTTAGCTGTCGAGTCTACCTTGGGGGAGGAGCTCTCCCAATTAGCAAAGAAGAAGAACATGACAGTCTATGCTCTCACCAACGAGATAATCGAGGCCGGACTAGAAGTCATAAATGAAGGCGTCGAACTGGACTTTCTAAAGGACCTCTGGAAGACGTATCGAATTCTCAAGGATTTTGACGCAATCCTTCTACCATCAGAATTCATGGACAGTTTACTCTCGAGGCTATACGAGAAAGACCGTGAGTTCCTACTGAGTAGTTTCTATAGACTTGGGAGAGAAGTGGGTAGATATCTAAAGATACTCGCCGATACGCCGGAGCAGTTATTTGAGCTCGGACATAAACTGCTCAGGTTTTATCCACTGAAGACTGTAAACATAAAGAATATAGGGCCGAGCGTATACGAGGTTAATGCATTTGGCGTTGGAGGAACCATCGAATCGACTCAATGCGTCTTTGAACTCGCTAGGGGCATCTTCGAGGAGTTTAGGTTAAAGATAATCGATTCCGAGGTCTCAAAGGGATTAATAAGACTTAAGATTCAGCATGAGCCTAATAAGGCATGATTGTTTTACGTTAGAGCTAAATTTAACCCTCATTCAAAATTGATATTGTAAGAGTAAGCATTGATACTGAGTCGGGGGCGTAGCCTAGTAAGGTCCAAGGCGCCGGGCTCCAGATGAACGTCCTGGCCAGAGAAGTAACCCGGAGACCGTGGGTTCGAATCCCACCGCCCCCAGCTCTCCAAGAATTATGCTCTACTCTCACCTCTGACCAGTTTTAGCACCTCACTTATTGGAGCGTCTGTCTTTATTGCTGAGTGGTCGTGATGCGTTGTTGATGCTCTATAGCCCAGCTCTCTGAGGTTCTCTATCAGCCTTGAGACCCTTGGAGGCGAGGTACTAGCTCTTCTAGCAAGCTCAGCTACTGGATAATAATATGGAATGTCCTGAATCTCCTCGGTCACACCTCTGAACAATTTAATCGCCTCACTGTATGTGGGATCATCTATTTTGCTGCTCTCCAGCACTCTTCCAGCCAGTTCCTTGTCGCTGAGCTCTCCTAGCCAAACTGGTCCAAGAATCACTACTTGTCCATCACATTCATGACACTTAGAATTGGCAACTACTGGAGACATGGACTTAACAGTTGATAGGCAGTTTTTACAATGTATGAGGTATCCGAGCTCTGATGATGCTCTTAATGCCTTGCTCCTTCCACGGTTAAGCCTGACGAAGACCCTGAGAAAATGTCTATGGACAACTGTGAGTACTGGATTAGCGGCTAACCCAAGCCTAGCAGCGGTCATAACTATGAATCCAGCGAGAGCCCTCGCAGCTACCTCCTTTGGAAATACAGTTCTGGCTAGGTGCATTCCGTATCTCCATCTCGCAGTTGTTGCCGAAGATCCTGACAGTGCTGCGAGGTCGGTTGCGGAGGCTCCCAGCATTCCATCCCTATTCGTTGCTCTGCAGGCATTCTCGATAAACCTTGCAGGAGACCCGGCTGGGTCGATATCAATATAGTCTGCCCTCTCATGCTCAGCATGCATCTTGGCAAGTAGTAGGTTTGCATCGATATGCATCGCCCTTACTCGGTCGCCTAGACCATTAATCGACGCATTTGCAGAAATGAGTCTGGCGGCATTTTTATTAATGTCGCCCGCTATTGCTTGCTCCACTACACCTGATTCTAGTATGATTCTGATCGTCCTCACACCACATCCTGCAAGCGGCTCACACATCAAGCGTGCAGATCTGCCGGTAAAGTATCCAAGAACTGATAGGACGGCAATATCCCGAGATATCTTTGAGGCCGGGTTATAGAATACTGGAAGTGCAGAGGGATCTACTTCTCCTACACCCAGTGGGACGAGTAGTCTCGCCTTCCCCTCGTAGATGTATTTGACAGGAAATCCCAGCTCATTCTCCAGCGACATTTTGCCCGAACCTTGAAGCTATCTCCTCAGAGACTTCAGTCGTTATTCCCTCAAATTCATGTCTAGGCAATCCTCTCCTCAGCTCGATTAGCCTCGTGGCTTCACGTCTCACTTTCTGGGCTAGGGGATGCATCGACTTGAAATGAACAGTAATGATCGCTGCGATTGATCTTTTGAGCGTCATCTCGACTGAATTAATGAATTCTTGGCTAAAGAGCTCCATTGGTCCGACTTCGTCTATGATCACTAATGAGCCCTTCTCGACTGCCCGAATTATGGCGCTGACTCCTAGTCTCTCGAGGTTAGAGACAAAGACGACGTATTTGCCAACTCTTGGTGCACCCTCACCTACGTGTGCGAGAAGAGCCGTTTCTCCAGTACTGATGTCTCGTAACTCAAATCCTGTCCTGGACCCGCCGCTCCTCACCTCATTTGTAATCATGCCTCCGACTGGAATTCCATTAGCCTTGAGCCTTTCAGCAATTATTCTGACCGCGGTAGTTTTGCCGCATCCTGGAGGCCCAGTAAACACATAGATAGTTGGTTTCATCTCAGTCCTCTTTATAGTCGTCGAGGCTTGGCTGAATAGAGTTAAGGGTCTTCCAAGACATGCGTATATATTTAGTCATTTCCTTACCGCATGTCAATATCTCCTTGATGGCGCTGATCGTTTTTTTATCGCTTGGATATCCTGAACCAAAGTCTCCGAGCCTATTCTTCAGGCTCTTTATCGCATTGTCCCTGACAACCTTGGCAATGATGGACGCTGCGCTGACCACCGGCCTAGATACATCTGCTCCATGTTCACATACTATTACACATCTAGCCTCTTCTAGCCTACTATTGATCATTTTCGCGAATTCTCTTGCAATTCTTGTAGGCGAGTCTATGTATACGATGTCTGGACGAATTTTTTCGATGAGGCTTGCAGCGGCTGCCGCTTCTAATGCATTTATTCCAGGCCCGCCTGACCGCTTGGTATACCTATCAATCACGCTTGGGGGTATCTCGATGGATTCTACGAAAGGACAAAGATTAATGATCTCTCGATAGATTTTTTCTCTATTATTTCTGGAGAGTTGCTTTGAGTCCCTGACCCCTAGTGTCCTAAGCGTCCTGACACTGTTGGGAGGGAGAGCGACTGCAGCTACTACAAGTGGGCCGACAAGTGAGCCTCGGCCGGCCTCGTCTATACCTGCTATCAGTCTCAAATTCTTCCTAATCATACTTGACGCGTACCATTATGTGGTCTTCTTCGTATGGCTCGAGTCTTACATGTTCTTTTACTCTTAGCCCACCTTTCTCGAGGATTGATATCTCTCTTCTAAAGACCTTCTCAGGGTCTTCAGTGCTGTCAATGCTCCTAGCTTTTACTGCGAGGAGTGCTTCACCGCCCTTTTTTAGATATGTGATGCAGTTATCGATGAGTAGCTTTGCCTGTTCTGGCTGTGCTACGTCGCAGTAGACGACATCGACTTTACCTACGAAGGCTCTGTATCTCTCGGGTAGCCTAGCATCCTCAAGTATTGGGATAATGTTGCTTCTCCTCCTCGCTACTCTCTCGATGAATTGTGCCATTACTCTCGGAGCGAAGTCGACGGCGAATACTATTCCTGTATGACCAACGATGTCTGAGACGTGACTTACAGTTGTGCCTGTCGCTGAGCCGAGGTATAATACGCGGACCGATGGCTTTATAGGTAGTTCTTTGAGGCCTGTAAGGATAGCTGCTGCCAGCTTGCTTCTGTATGGAATCCACTCTCTATACTCAGCGTCTCCATGTCTAAATAATCTCTCTCCATAAACCGATGTTCTAGGGTCTAGGCTCTTTGTCGCTAGGAATCTCTGGCTCTGCTCGATGATCCAGTAAACACCCATGAATGACTCGTGTGGCTCAATGATCATCTTTTACTCACCTTCTTTCCTCTCTTCGGCTTAGGAGCCTGCCTTGGTGGTGGCGATGCGTAATTGACCTTTATCTCCTTTATTCTCTCCTCTAGAGCTTTCCTGAGCTCTGATGTTCGGTCCTCTCGGCTGAAATAATCAACTTTGGCGGCTATAGATATCTTCGTGGCGAGTGCACGCGCTATCTTTCCTCTCTGCCACCTCGGAGAGCTATGGACATATGGGTGCTGAAAGATTACACCATGCTTGGGCGCGCCTCTCCCGGTCTTAAAGAATCTGAATAAGGCCTTCTCGGCCCCGAGTACCTGTATGGTGCTTGCAGGAGCCTTTGCGAGTGTCTCTAACCCTCCGGCCAGCGAGATCAGCCTAGCCCCCAGTGTCGGGCCAGCAATTGCCGACAAGTTAGGTGCCTCTATCTCCATGAGTGACTTTATGTAGTTCTGAATCTCCTCTCTGAAATCAGTCATCTCAAGTATGTATCCGGCTAGCTTTCTTATCTTTGTCTCATCCACCTCATTTAGTTCCGCGCCGAGGCTTCTTTCACAAGCCTCCAGAACTTTACCGGCCAGCTCTTCCCTTAATAATTCCTTAAGCCTCTCCTCACTATAGTTTTTTCTTGTGCCGAGTCTATGAACGAGTTTAGCATAGGTCTCCGGCCCCTCGACGTATTGGTGTAGCTCAGGAAAGTGTTGACCATACCAGTCCACGAGACGTGAATAGAGCATATTAATCAGCTTGTCGAGATCATCGAGTAGTTTGACTGCCTGAACAATCATTAGGTCCCTCCTAGCCACTGCCGTCTTAATCCTGTCCTCAAGGAGCTCAAGAGCAACTTCACGAGTACTCTTGAAGTAATCATCAATGTCTGCGGACCATCCGCACTTTACTGCTAACGATGATGCATCGAGCTCAGGCATGAGTTCACCGATTAATACTTTGATCTCCGGACTAGCTTTCCTAACTGCGTCAGCTAATCTCTGGTCAACACAAGTGATAACTATTGTGTCTCTCTCTTTGAGCATGTTAAGCAGATTAATGAGTTCCTCAGTCGGTCTCCCCTCAATTAATTCTCTAATTTTCTCAGCCCTCTTATCGCGGAACTCGCTACATATCGTCTCTCCTTTCTCATCGATCGCGACGAGTCCAAGAGCCGTTAGGACTATTGTAGCCCTCAAATCTGCATGAGTAATCGTTATGGCCAGTATTAAAGAAAACGCTTAAGAATCTATCATGGAGAAGGGGCTATGTTGTGAATTAATGTTTAAATCAAACAGTGATAGATACTTCCTAGTGGTGGTGTAGTTGCCTTCGCACGGCTCGATAACAAAGGCCGGAAAGGTCAGAAGCCAGACACCTAAGCTTGAGCCTAAGCCCAGAAAATACCCAATACCGAGAGAGAGGAATAGACTAAACTTTATCAAGCGAGTCCTAAACGCTAGTCCGACTAGTGGAGAATAATTAAAGAGTACGTTGCTTAAACGCAGTACAATATATATTTGTTCATGAATTTTGCCTAAAATTTTTTGAATTATCAACTCATATCTGAATGGCTGGCTTAACATTAATTATATAGCGTAAAACACTAATTATCGAAGATGCTACTATGTTTCTGGAGATTTTATTTCTGGGACGCGGCGGTCAAGGAGTTGTAACCGCCGGGAGAATACTTGCAGAGGCGGCGCTACATCATGGCCTGTATGTCCAGACATTTCCAGAGTTTGGTCCTGAGAGGTCAGGAGCCCCCGTAAGGGCATACGTCAGAATTTCTGATGAGCCAATAGAGATTCGAGCACCGATTGAGAGCTACGACATGGCCGGAGTCTTCGAGAAGAGACTACTTGAGTCTCAGAACATAGTGCCAATGATAAAGGATGGCGGAATACTGGTGGCGGGATCAAGCGAACCGCTGGAGATTAAGTCGCCTTCTAGGATAAATGTATACACTGTGGATGCTAAGCAGATTATCGAGTCACTTGGTAGGCCGAGGTCTCTGAACCTCGCAATAATTGGAGCCCTAGCATCTGCGAGCGGAATCGTCTCAATAGACGTCCTTCGAGAAATAATCGCTAAAAGGTTCGGTGAGAAGGACGCAGAGGTCGTCGTCGCTGCCAGTAGAGGTATCCGGAGGTGTGAAGCGCATGCTTAAGAGCGCTGGAATCATCCTAGAGCCGGGAAACATGGCCAGCCAGCTAAGAAGCGGCTGGCGAAGCCAGAGACCTGTAATTGATCAGTCGAAATGTACAAAATGTTTAATATGCTGGGTCTACTGCCCCGAGCCAGCAATCTACAAGAGTCCAGGAGGAACGATAGAGATCAACTATGATTACTGCAAGGGATGCGGAATCTGTGCCGAGGAGTGTCCGCGAAAAGCAATAGCGATGGTGAGTGAGTGATGCTTAAGCAGGCTCAGTTTAAGTTATTGTCTGGAGACGAGGCAATAGCCTACTCCGTCAAGCAATGCGACGTTGATCTCATAGCGGCTTATCCAATCACGCCTCAGACAATAATTGTTGAGAGATTGAGCGAGTATGTCGCGAGAAAAGAGATGAATGCGGAGTACGTCGCAGTCGAGTCTGAACACTCGGCGCTAAGTGCATGTATAGGAGGCTCGCTCGCCGGAGCGCGTGTCTTCACTTCAACTTCAAGTCAAGGATTAGCATTGATGCATGAGGTCATGTATATAGCTGCTGGTCTTAGATGCCCGATCGTTATGGCGGTTGTGAATAGGGCGCTTTCAGCTCCTCTAAATATTCATGGAGACCACTCGGACATGATGGGGTCGAGGGATTGTGGATGGGTACAGATATTCTGCGAGAATGCCCAAGAGGCTTACGACAGGGTCATACAGGCATACAGGCTCGCGGAGGATCCGAGGGTGCTTTTGCCAGTTGCTGTTAACATCGATGGCTTTGTTGTATCTCACTGCTACGAGCCCGTAGCGACGCTTGAAGACTCGGAAGTAATGGCATACCTTCCCCGCAGGGACAGGCCGAGGATAGATTATGAGAAGCCGGCCACGTTCGGCTCCTACGCACTTCCAAACGCATACTTCGAGAGTAAGGTCGAGCAGGCGAAGGCGCTCGAAAAGGCTGGAGAAGTATTCGAAGAGGTCTACAAGAATTATCCAGAGGAGCGCGGCAGGATTGGAAAGATGAAGATAGACTGGAAGGGCGAGAAGATAAGCGTGATATGCATGGGCAGCACCGCCGGGACGATAAGACACACAATACGATACAGGAACATTAAAGGAGTATCACTCATAAGTCTTAGACTCTTCTCTCCATTCCCGAAGAAGGAGATAGTTGATGCACTCTCAGGCTCGGAGGCAGTAGTCGTCATGGACAGGGCATTATCGCCCGGAGCAGCCTCGCCGCCACTTGCCTCAAACGTGAAGGCAGCACTATATGATGCTGGGCTCCGCATCCCCGTGATAAGTGTTGTCTATGGCCTGGGCGGCAGAGAGGCCACGATGAGTATGATTACTGAGCTGCTTAACGAGGTTAAGGAAGACGTCAATAAAGGAGAGGCGCGAAGCAGGTATACCTATCTTGGACTGAGGGAGGATGTGCTATGATGCAGGTAACTAAGCTTGAAGACCTTTACGGTCGAGATGGAATTAGCCCCGGACACTCCGCCTGCGCTGGCTGCGGAATGATGGTCACCGTGAGGCAGATACTGCTGGCGGCTGAGCCTCCGTACGTGGTTGTCAGCCCGACGGGCTGCCTCGAGATTGTCTCATCGCCTTATCCATATACTGCGTGGAGAGTACCGTGGGTGCATGTTGCATTTGAGAATGCTGCGGCTGTGGCTTCGGGGATCGAGGCGGCCATGAAGGTGCTTGAACGCAAGGGCCTAGGCAAGAAATATAACATAATAGTGCTGGGTGGCGATGGTGGAACATTCGACATCGGCTTCCAAGCACTTTCTGGAGCGCTTGAGAGAGGACATAAGCTGCTCTACATCTGCTACGACAACGAGGCCTACATGAATACTGGTATACAGAGGTCAGCTGCAACCCCACTTGGCGCCTCGACGACGACTTCACCGGTAGGCAAGCTTGAACCCAAGAAGGACATAGTCTCGATTGCCGCCGCCCATGGTATACCGTATGCCGCGACTGCCTCACCGCATCTCTGGAGGGACCTCGCGAACAAGGTCAAGAAGGCGCTTAGCTATGACGGCCCAACGTTCATGCATGTCTTGGCGCCGTGTCCGAGGGGATGGTACTTCGACTCAAATCAGACGATAAAGATGGCTAAGCTGGCAGTTGAGACGAGGGTATTCCCGATATACGAGATTGAGGAGGGCAGATACAGAATAAACGTCATGGTCTCGAAGCCGAGGCCAGTCGAGGACTACCTAAAGGCTCAGAGAAGATTCGTATATCTCCTAAGACCAGAGAATGCCCATCTACTCGAGAGATTCAAGAAGATCGTTGAGGAGCGCTGGAACCATCTACTAAAGATGGCAGAAACATTTCCGGCAAAATAAACAGTTACTCGATAATTTTTATTTTGGTCCTTATCAGTGATTGTGGATATGAGGTGTTATAGGGTAGGTCAGGTCAAATTCATAGTCAAGAGGGGGGACATCACTGAGGAGGAAGTGGACGCAATAGTGGTTCCGGCGAATAGTAGATTAATAATGGGTGGAGGAGTGGCGGGCGCGGTAAAGGTAAGGGGAGGAGAGAGCATCGAGAGAGAGGCAATGAGTAAGGCGCCGATTAGGATAGGCGAGGCGGTAGCGACGGGTGCGGGTAAGCTGAGTGCAAAGTACGTGATACACGCGCCGACAATGGAGCGTCCGGCAGGCGAGACCAGCGCTGAGAAGGTCTACATGGCCACGAAGGCGGCGGCCGAGCTGGCGAGTAGGCTGGGGATAAGCGAGGTCGCCTTTCCCGGAATGGGTACTGGCGTGGGTGGGCTGGAACCAAACGCAGCCGCCAGGGAGATGATTAGGGCGATCATTGATGCGGCAGAGTCTGGGAAGGGCGTTGATGTTGTCAGGCTCGTCGCATTTAACAAGGAGCTTGAGGATGCCTTCATCAAGGCTCTAGAGGAGGCATCCAGATAGATGGAAGTCAATACAATCAATATCGAGATTGATAAGACACTGCTTGGGAGTTTTCCGGGCATCGATCTATTGGGCCTCCTGATCAAGGGACTAAGGATCAGGGAGAGCAGCAACGAGTTAGAGGAGGCCAAGAAGAGGATATATGAATACGTTAGGAAGAAGTATTCGCTCGAGACGCTTAAGGACGTGCCTACATTCAGGGCGTATAGGGATTTTTTCTGGAGGATTGGAATCGACCCGACGAAGATGCGTCCATCATCCGAGGCACTTGTAAGAAGGATACTGCTTGGCAAGGAGCTACCGAGGATAAATACGCTTGTAGACGCATATAACTTGGCCTCGATAGAGTCAGAGATAACCATGGCGGCGTTTGATGCCTCCAAGATTGTTGGTCGAATAGCCGTATCTTTTGCAAGGCCAGGCGAGGAGTTTCTCGGCATAGGGATGGAGGACCCGATTACTTTGAGGGGAGAAGAAGTCGTGATTAGAGACAACTCAAAGATACTCTCGATATATCCCTACAGGGATTCTGAGTACTCGAAGGTCGGTCTAGAAACGACTGAATCTGTGCTGCTAATCTGTGGTGTTCCCGGGATATCTAGAAGCAAGCTACAAGAGGCCACAGAGATTGCTGTAAAGTATATTCGAGAATTAGTTAAATGAGTATTCAGGAAAAATTCATGATTTTTAAGCAGGCAGCATTGATTTATTTGATAGCTAAGGCTTGTTGGGAAATTCGTTGGTCTGCCTCGGCATAGAGTCGACGGCGCATACTATAGGGTTCGGCATCGTTACGTCTGGTGGAGAGATACTCTCGAACGAGCTGGAAATCTATAGACCAAGGACTGGAGGCATACATCCAAGAGAGGCTGCTCAGCACCATGCATACGTGGCCCACGAGGTATTGAGGAGGGCATTGCAGAGAGCCGCGATCAGCATAGAGAACATAGACGTTATTGCGTTTTCAATCGGGCCGGGTCTCGGGCCGTGTCTAAGGACCGGCGCGACAATTGCTAGGGCACTTGCACTTAGGCTAAACAGACCACTAGTAGCGGTTAATCACGGTTTAGCCCATATCGAGATTGGAAAACTAGTAAGCAAGGGCTCGGACCCCCTTGTGCTTTACGTTGCTGGTGGCAATACGCTCGTCACGGCCTACCATGAGGGGAGGTATCGAATATTCGGAGAGACGCTGGACATTGCTGCGGGTAACTGTCTCGACGCCTTCGGAATATTTGCAGGCATAGGCCCTATGCCCTCGCCGGAGATAGCGGCTAGGAAGGGCAAGTCTCTCCACCCACTGCCAGTAAAGGTGAAGGGGATGGATGTCTCATTCTCCGGACTATTGACAGCGGCGAAGAAGCTGATTAGGTCTGGAGTACCAGTGGAGGATGTCTCGCTCTCCATAACTGAGGCTGTCTATGCGATGCTCGTCGAGGTCCTTGAGAGGGCGCTTGCATTGACTTTAAAGAAAGAAGTGATGACTGTTGGAGGCCTTGCACGAAGTAGGAGACTTCGAGAGATGATTGATGAGATGGTGAAGCTTCATGACGCAACGCAACTATACGTCAAAGATGAGTTTCTCGGCGATAATGGCGCCATGATTGCGTGGACAGGCATACTGAAATACATGCATGGACTAACAATCGAGGTATCTGAAAGCAGAGTTAGACCTAAGCTTAGGATAGATGAGGAGGAAGCACCA
>Ga0105162_1001143_pt1 | contig 15790 bp, 19 predicted proteins | sample JNZ201metaG_FD_81532 | JGI IMG/M metagenome (GOLD analysis project Ga0105162, IMG submission 81532) | Hot spring microbial communities from Jinze hot spring, China to study Microbial Dark Matter (Phase II) - JNZ 20120812A | ecosystem: Environmental > Aquatic > Thermal springs > Hot (42-90C) >...
AATCTTCCTTTAATATTTTTATATAGATCCAAAATATTAAAAACTACTTAAGTATATTTAACTTTATGAGGATTATAGTGGTTGCAAATCCCTTTTTAGAGCTTGGTGGTGGTGCAAGAAGAGCTTTTGAAGTTGTTACACGTTATACTAATCATAGTGTTGAGCCAATACTATTTATACCATACAATGGATTGTACCGTGCTATACTAGCTAAAAATACGTACTGGCTTAGTTGATAAGAAAACTATTCTAAATGAATTTAATAAAGTATTTAACTACTTATCCATAATGGGAGTTATTATACCTAATAATGTGTGGAGTGTACTGGAAGAGATTTTAAGTGTGGTGAAGAATGATCTTAAAAGAAGAATAACAATTCATAGATTATTAGGAACTAAGAGGGTTGAGTATGAAACTTCAAATAAGTATTTAGAAGATGTTGAAGCATTTAATGTAGACTTTGTATATTCTCTCCATGAAGCTATTGATGCTGTAGTTATGGCAAGCTATATTGCTAGTAAGATTTCAAAGCCCTTCGGCATTCTACTTCAGTCAAACCCCTACTATGAAGATTTAAAAACTGTATTTCACCTTCTTTCTATGGAGGGGTGGAGTATACCTAGGCTAAGCATAAAGCATCTCTTAGCCTCATATACTAATACCTATATTAAAAAATATATTTAAACGATATTGTTAGAAACCCTAAATTAAGATTCATAGTTTCGGTTTCTGAAGCTCCATTTATGTATTCAGGGTTAAGGAAATACTGTAGATGTACTAGGTCTCTACATCCAGCTAATGCTTATGATAGTGAATTAATTAAGTATAGAAATACATCTAATAAAGATGATTATGCTGTATTTTCAGCTAGACTTACATGTGAGAAGGGAATTCTAGAGATACCATATATTTGGCGTAAAGTAGTATCAAAGCTTCCAGATGCGAAACTAATTATAACCGGTATTTTCAGTAAGCAAAAGGTAAAGACTGAGTTTGAAAAACTGTTAATTAAGTTAAATCTTAGCAGGAATGTAGAATATTTAGGATATGTAAGTTGGAACGATAATGCTAAGATTATGTCTAAAGCGAAAGTTCTTGTATATCCATCACATATAGATGCTTTCCCTCTAATTGTTTTGGAGAGTTTAGCTCTTGGAACAACTGTAGTTGCATATGATATTCCAGCAATAAGATCTATTTATAAGGATGTTAAAGCTGTTCTAACTGTTCCGGAGTATGATGTTAACGCTATGGCTTATAAAGTCATTAACATCCTTAAAATGGATTCTAATAGATTAGCTAAACTGCATGAGGATGAGTTAACTCTAAGATTTCTAAGTACTTATGGATCATGGGATGAAGTTGTAAAGGCTGAGATTAGAATGATTAGTGAAGCTATAAGAACTAGTTAAAATTCCATTAAGAAATTCATATAAAACTGTTTAGGTCTATAAGGTTTAGGCTATAGTTTAAAGTTTTCTGACAATAGGTTAAGATAATTAAGTCTCTTCTATTTTTTAGGACTGAAACAAATAACTTGAAGCTGATGATGAGGATTGCAATCCATATTCTTATATGCTAATAACAGATTATAGATGGTAAGTATTTTTCTAATCTACTCTTCCAAGTTTATTGCTTTAGTTAACTGCTATGGTGTTTATGTATTCTATTTTTCCTTACTAGTTTAGGTCTTCGTGAGCTTTTAAGTCTATGTATTTAGAGTTTGCAGAGCTTAGGAAATCTAGCTAAATCGTAAATTATAGGGGTGTGGCCGCTTAAGTTCATCCTCTAAGTGTTGTAGATGATATGATAGTTTATGGATAGGTTCATTCAATTTTTCCCTTATCATCTAGCTTTTTAATTTTAGTTTATGGTTTAGAAAGGTACTGATTATGAACTTGTTAGATAATAGCTCTTAATTAGTTTTAAGAGCTATGATTGTAGGATTAAAGCTTTCGATTATGATGATTATTTTCTTAGCAGTAAGCTAAATAAGATAATAGGATTAAAATGGAATATGTTAACTCGAAATTAGTTGATAGTTTAAGTTATGGAGGTTACTGTGATGAATTAGTATGCGAGTAATTTTGTTTTAAGGTTTTAGAAGAATGCAGCTTCTCCATGTATTGAATTGGTATCCACATATTTCTATATTTTACTCTTCTCTTAAGGGTTTCTGATAGAAGCCTATTTATTTCCTCTTGATATTCTGTATTTGCATGTATTACTATGCCTTCTGTTAATGCGTCGAGAGCTGTCATTCTACCATCAATTATCATCTCTCTAAATTCTTCTGGTGTGTATATATGTGGGTCTAATGGTAAACCATCTATTACCTCATATACTAGGCTCCATCTATCCCAGTAATTTTTCGGAATGTATTCTGGAACTATGAGGAGATCTATATCGCTTCCACGTGTATAGTCACCTCTTGTAAAGCTGCCATAGAGAATAATTAGTAGTGGCTTTAATGTTGGAATTACGTATTGCTTCACGTAGTGCTTAACTGCTTCAATAACTCTTTCATGTAACTTAGAATTTTCTGAGCCGAGATAAGACATAACTCTGCATCCCTCTTAGTGTAAAGCTCATAAGCTGGAGACTCAACACCTGGATGTAGATTTAGATATCTTGGTGGAGAATAATGTTTATCAAGAAGTTTTGCATCCTCAATTAACTCCTCCACACTCCTATTATATATCTCATTTAAAACTCTCAACAATCCTGTTATAGAGTGGCCTTTTGCCTCTATACCTGGAGCATAAAGACAGGCCTTAACAGTCTTCTCACCTGCCTGTTGTGAATGGAAACAGCTTGCTACATAATGTGTAGAGGAAATAAGATCCTGAGCAACCTTAAGATCCTCATCAGCATCAGCTATCCATCTTCTAGCTTCAGTAATCCACCTAGACATAATACCACATACTAATCATTTAAATACAACAATATAAATCTTTATAATTCTTAAAATCCCTTAATAAAACCTTACAATCCTTTCATGCTTAAATATCATTTCCACTAAAATAATATTTTATGGCTATTCTAAGGTTATGTAGACTCAGCATTCCCCATAATTTACACAATGTTACTACGATTTATAAATGACTATACGTATTCCATATAGTACTAGAGTATTTTAGTGGTTGTTATGTGTCTCATATTCATCCTAATACATGGTATGTAGTCATCGATGTTTTTATTTCTAAATCTTAACTCTGATATATGTAATGTTTAAGTTTACAAATCCTAACAGCCATAATGATTTTATTAGAGAATAATTTTGATTTCAAATATAATTTACAATATTTGGAATTCATGATATTTTTATTTATGGTATGGTTTATCGTTAACTACTGTTAAGATTTATAAAATCTTAGAGTTAGGTTTATATTGTTTATTGGAATATTGACAGGATGAATAGGATTATTGAGTTTGCTAGAATGATTAGATGTGTAAACTGTAGTATGGCTGGGTTAGCTGTTATCTTCACTATTTTCGTAGCTGAAAACTATACGGTTAGTAATTATACTAATATTGTTATAGGCTTCATTACAGGGTTTCTAGCCTCATCGGCTGCGATGCTTATTAATGATGTGGTTGATTTAGAGGTGGATAAAATCAATAAGCCCTGGAAGCCACTACCAAGAGGAGTATTTAAACCTGAATCTATAAGGAATGTTAGCCTAATACTCTTAACATTAGGAGTATTAGTAAATGTTTTTATCTCGTTCATAGCCCTCATAATAGCCCTCATATACTCCATAATAGCCTATATCTATAGCTTCTTGAGAAGAAATCTGTACAGTCAATTTCTAGTTAGCTTAGCTGTAACAGGTCCATTCATATACGGTTTAACACTAGCTAAAACCGAGAAGACGGTATTTATAGTGTTATTTTCAATAGTGGTTTTCCTAATAAATACTTCTAGAGAGTTTATTAAAAGCATAGCTGATGTAAATGGGGATTTAAAATACAACTATAAAACAGTAGCAACAGTATATGGTATTAAAAATTCAGCTAAAACAGCATTTCTACTATCATTAGTAGGAGTTATAATAGCTATAGTAATAGGTTTAACTAAAATAGCAGGATTAATATATACATTAACTCTAGGAGTATGTGGTGTTCTCTATACTCTACTTACCTTAAAGGTAGTTTTGAATCCAGCAAAAGCTCAAAACGTAAAGAACATGATGATATATTTAATGCTAATAGCACTTATAGGATTCCTACTATCAAATATAAGCTAGATTCCTTTAACTATATGGCTACGTTCTAACTATCCTTAAGATATCCACTCCTAGCTAGCCCATATAGATGTATTTTGATGGAATGATGTTATTGATTTTTATATGGTTACTAATGATGATGTGTTAAGAAGCTTAATCAATACTGTTTAACGGTAAAGTTCCTACAAAAGTTTACAGCTATAATAACTGTCTTATTAATGAGGTGGAGGTAAGTTTTTAAAATATTCATCATAGAATACTGTATGTATCAGATACTGTATAAGTTAGAGATTCCATATCTACCTACGCCTAGCAATGTTGTTTTAAGAATGCTTGAACTTGCTAAGCCTTTAAGAGGTGAGCTTCTAGTTGATCTTGGATGTGGTGATGGTAGAATACTTATTCTTGCTGCTGAGCTGTATGGGTGTAGATGTATAGGTTATGAGATTGATAATAATCTTATTTGTGAAGCAATTAGGGAAATTAGAAGTAGAGGTATTAGAAATGTTAAGATATTGAGGAAGGATCTTTTTAAAGCTGATATTGGTGATGCAGATATTCTTACATTATACTTAACACCTAAAGCATTAGAGGTTCTTAGTAAACGTATAGTTAAGGAGATGAAGAGTGGTGCACGTATAGTATCTCACGACTATGAAGTTCCAAAACTGAAACCTTTAAGAGTTGAATGTATCGATACTCATGGTATTCATAGCCATAAAATATATTTATATAGAATTCCTGATTCTCTGGCTGCTAGTATTTAGCTGTACTTAGTAAGCTATGATGAGTCTTATTGAGTATTCGAAATCTATATTTCTAGATGGTAGGCTTATAGAGAGCCTTAGTAGTGTATTTGGGGATAGATTAAGAGATATTATTGAGGCTTTAAGGAAGCCTCCAAGTAGATACTATGTTAGGGTTAATACTTTAAAAGCATTTACTGATGATGTTTATGAGGGTTTATTATCTAGAGGTTTTGAGGTTTATAGGGATTGCTTAGTTAGGGATACACTCTACTTTAGGGTTAGAGGTCCTAATAAGCTTCCTGTAGCTAGTAGAGTTGTTGTTGCTGATAAGTATGCTTCTGAAAGTGTTTATCAGGGTGCTGATCTCTATGCTCCTGGTGTTGTGAGAGCTGATGGTGTTTCTAAAGGTGACGAAGTCCTCATTACTACACCCTACGGTGAACCTGTTGGTTGGGGTATTGCTGTAATTAATGGTGATGAAATGATTAAGCATAAGTATGGGCTTGCAGTTCATGTATTAAAATCTGTTTATGAGGCTCCGAAGATTCAGGATCTTAAAGAGTATAGAGATGGCCTTATATTTGATCAGAGTCTACCAGCAATAATTACAAGTATTGTTCTAGATCCTAAACCTGGTGAAGTTATTGTTGATATGTGTGCTGCTCCTGGTGGTAAGACAACACATATAGCTCAGCTTACAGGCAATAATGCCCTGGTTTTAGCTTTCGATAATTCTAATCGTAGAATTGATAGGTTAAGAAGAGAGATTTGTAGAGTTAATGCTAGCTGTATTCGTGTTTTTAAGGCTGATTCACGTTATCTAGATATTTACTATCCATGGATTAAGGCTGATAGGGTTCTTATAGATCCTCCATGCTCAACTATTGGTGTAAGACCTAAGCTTCAAGATATTAAGACATATAGAGACGTTAAGGCTATTGCAGAATATCAGAAGCAGTTTGTTAAGGTAGCTTCTAAGATAGTTAAGAATGGAGGTGTAATTGTGTATTCTACATGTACAGTAACACCTGAGGAAAATGAGCTTATTATTGATTATGCTGTTAGAAATCTTAATTTAAAAGTTGATGAGCAGCCTATCTATATTGCTTCAAGAGGCTTAAATATTGTTGAGAATTACAATTTACTACAGAGATTTTACCCTGATATTCATGATACATCAGGATATTTCATAGCTAGACTTGTAAAGAAGGCTTAACCATATTCTGTAGCTGTATTGGAGGGTTAAGTGCTATAGCTATTGCTCCATACAATACTACATCATCGCCTAGTGGTGTAGGAATTATTTTAGGTATTCTATTTATAGTATATTTACTTATGTTTCTCCTTATTATCGGTATTGTAAGATCAATATTTCTAAGAATTACAGCTCCACCTACTGTTATTAGTGTTGGATCATACATGTTTATGATGTTAGCGAAGCCTATAGCGTTTAATTTACCTATCTCCCTAACTATTCTTAGGGCTAAATAGTCATTCATTCTAGCATTTAGAAATATTGTTTCAGATGTTAGGTTTTCAAGCTGCCTGTATAGGGGACTTTTTCCAGCTTTCTCCTTACCTATTTTCTTCAATACTAATCTTGCATACTTCGGTATATTTCTACCTGAACAGTATGCTTCCCAATGTCCTCTTCCACCACATCCACATTTAAGCCTACCTCTTAAATCTATCACCATATGTCCAGCTTCATGAGCGTTTCCATCCTTACCTAATAATAGGCAGCTATTAACATATACTCCACATCCAATACCTGTACTAATGGTAACATATACTAGATTATCTATGTTTCTACCAGCTCCAAAAATCTTTTCACCAATAACAGCAGCAATCCCATCATTGACTAGATATACTGGAATTTTAAACTTATCTATTAGAGGCTCTACGATAACTATTTCTTTAAATGATAGATTTGAAGGCTTAACTATTACTCCTCTTCTAATATTGATTGGACCTATTGATCCAATACCTACTCCAACTATTTTCCTAACGAGTTTTTCAGGTATTTTTCTAATTAGCCTAATTATTTGGTTAGCAATTGCATACTCATCTCCTTGATTGACTGTTCTCTCAAATGTTTTAAATAGGATTCTATTAGAGTCTCCAATAGCAATTCTAATATTGGTTGCTCCAATATCAACTCCTAAAGCTAAGCCATCCACAATACTTATAAATTAAACTATTTAAATAGTTTAATGAATAATTGTTAACTATATTTTCTCTTTTATTGTTATTGGTAGTTGTACTGGTACTTCCGGTAGTTTCTCCTTCATTTTCTGTTCTGCAACTACTGTTGCTTCTCCAAGTATTTTCTGTGCTTCATTTGATGCTTCTACTTCAAATCCTGTTTGAACAGTAATTCCAGCCTCATTAATCATTGTCTGTAGGCTTTCACTAATTTCTCCAAGTTCACTACCTATTTGAGGCATAAATCCTGAAAGCTGACCTCTTAATACTCCTACAACCTTCGATACTGGAGCTACTACTGCTGCAAGGTTTCCGAAGTCACGTATGGTTTCAAGTCTTAATGAAACCTGCTCTAGAGCAAGTTGGCTTCTCAGAATCAGTCTTGTAATCTTTCTAAGTTCTACAATCTCATTTGCATATATTCTAGCTCTAAGGTCGTCTTTTGATGTTAATGCATGAACGCATTTCTCAAATAAATCTTTATCACGTTGTAGGAGCTTATATGATTCCTGTTCAAGCCTTGTTTTTAAGCTATTAATTCTAAACGTAACCATTAATATTTCCTCACTAAGTAACCGTTTTGATTTGAATAATTCTTTTACTCGTTTAAAAATAGAGTCTTCATTTCCACTCCATTTCCTACTAAACTTTTCCGACATGCTCCCTATCAACATATCCAGTAGAAAATATATAGCTTATCAAACTTAATTCAAAATAATACTAGGTATAAGTAGAATTAGCAACTCTAATAAATACTCTATATTGCTTTAGAGCATATAATGTTTAGGACGCATTCATTACATTTAGGTTTTCTAGCTTTACATGTATGTTTTGCGAGAAGCCATAGTAGCCATACAATTCTACTCCACTTCCAGCTTGGAATTCCACTCCAAGGTATAGAGTTTATTAAAGCATTTTGTACTTCATTATATCCTGCATTTCTACTAGCTATACCTAAACGTTTAGCTAGTCTATTCATATGGGTATCTATAGCTATTACTTCACGTGGACTATATATACTTGATAAAACTACATCAGCTGTTTTATTGCCTACACCTGGAATCTGTTTAAGTATTTCCCGCGCTTTCTCTCTTGGTAGTTTTAATACTTCATCTAGTTTACCATCTAGTTTTTCAATTATGTATTTTGATGCTTCCCTAATTCTTTTAGCTTTAACTCTATGTAATCCACCAGTCTTAATAGCTTCAGCTATTTCCTCCTCACTAGTATTCGCTAGAGTTTTAGGATCTATTAAAATCTTTAAACTTAAACCTCTATATGCTCTATAAGCATTTATGCTTAAAGTATTCTGTGAGAGGATTGTAAAAACTAAATTTTTAAATGGATTATGAAATATCCTATTAAACTCTTCCTCCTCTTCTCTACTCCACCAGTATTTACCGTATTTATCTTCAAGCCTATCTATAATCTCTAACGGTATCTGCATATAGTATACTATATTTCAGTAATAAATTCTTTAATTAAATATGTAAGCTTATAAAAGACTATATAAAGCTTAAATATTGTTTTATAACTGAGCATTTATGAAATATTTTGACATTATAGTACAGACTCTATTTCAATGTAGGGATAAGGTTTTAGATTGTATGAAGTATTCAAGCTATAAGCAGCCTATTCGACGTAATGTTTTCGGTGATGAGATGAAGCTTATAGATCTTGTTGCTGAGAAGTCTATTATTGAATCGTTAAGGAAGTATTTCAGTAATGCTACTGTTGTAAGTGAGGAGAGTGGAGAAATTATTATTGGATGTGGTGGACCTCCATATATTGTTATTGATCCAATAGATGGTAGTGTTAATGCTGTACGTGGCTATCCATGTTTTAGTGCTTCAATAGCTATTGCTGATGGAGTTATGTTAAGTAGTATTATTGCTGGTGGTGTAGTAAATATTGTTAGTGGAGATGTATACTATGCTGAAGGAAATTATGGAGCATATTTAAACGGTAAGTCTATTAGGGTTTCAAGCATTGAGAATATTAGGGAGGCATTAATATCTGCTGATTTAAATGTTAAAGGTAGGATTCCAGGCTATATCGCTAGGATTTCATCAATACTTGAAAGGGCTGCACATGTAAGGTTTTTAGGTACAGATGCTCTTGAGGTTTGTCTTGTAGCTTCAGGTGCTGCTGATGCCTTTATTGATTTAAGAGGTTTTCTTAGAAGTACAGATTTAGCAGCTGCTGTATTTATAGTTAGGAAAGCTGGTGGTATAGTGGTTGATGTTGAAGGTAATGATCTTGAAATACCTATCTACCCTCCATCGACAACTCCATTCATAGCTTCAGCTACAAGAGGATTACTTCTTGAAATAATTAGTGAGTTGAGGCTTAGTGAGAGTTGTAGGTATTGATTTAGCTGGGGTTGAAAGTAGAGATACTGGAATCTGTTTGCTTAGAGGTAGTTATGTTGAAACCTTAATTGTACGTCGTGATGATGAAATAATATCAACTACTATATCCTTTAATCCCCAGATTGTAGCTATAGATGCTCCATTAGCATTACCTCTAGGTAAAACTTTAAACTCTAAGGAATGTATAAGAAGTTGTGATCGTGAGCTTCAACGTATGGGTATAAGGTTTTTCCCAATAAATTTTGCAGGTATGCGGAAGCTTACTGAGAGAGGTATAAGGCTTAGAACTATACTTGAATCTAGAGGATTAAAGGTTTTTGAAACATATCCTGGAGGTGCTCAAGATATACTTAAACTACCTAGAAGTAAATCTGATCCTGAAATGTTAAGATTAATGTTGAAGAATAGATTTAGTCTTTATGGAAGTATTGATTTAAAACTTTCAGTTCATGAACTTGATGCTATTACATGTGCGGTTACTGGTAGGCTTTACCTTGAGGGTAAGGCTTTAGAAATAGGGGATCCTAGAGAGATTTTAATGATTCTACCTAGACCTGGTGGTTTAATTGTATGATTTTAATATTCTGATAGTATTGCTTTTATCTATGATGCCTATAGTTGAAGCTCGTGGAAGTATAGTTTACGGTATAGCTATTGGATTAAATCCACTTCAAGTATTAGCTATCTCAGTTATTGGAAATCTAGTTATAGCTCCAATATTAATTCCAGTACTTAACCTTGTAGAGAGGGTTTTAAGAAGATTAAATGGTAGAATTAAACATTTAGTAGCTTTATATCTAAGTCTACTAGACAACATTAGGAGTAGAGGACGTAAATACATCGATAAGTATGGTTTACTAGGATTAACAATATTTGTTGCAGTACCTATACCTGGATCCGGTGCATGGACTGGATCCATATTAGCCTACATAGTAGGTTTTAAATATATTAAATCAATAGTAGCAATAAATATAGGTGTTTCAGCTACTGCATTGATAGTATGGCTTTCAGCTTTAGGTATAATTCGTGTATTCATCTAGAATTCTAAGAACTTCCTCCCTACTTCCCTCCTCAACATCCATTTCCCTTAAATAGTTAATAAACTCTCTTTTCTTCTCCATATTTACCTTTACAATAACAATTCCCCCCTCACCCCATAGTGGAGGCTGACCATAAGCAACCACTGAGTTTTCAGGTGCTAGGATAACTACAGGTATTACAAGTAGATCCTCCTCTCCATCTACTAATACTAGAACATCTCCATTAATCTTTAAAGCTTCCCTTAAAGTATTCCACGCATTAATACTTATTGTACCCGGATGGTTTTCAACTCTAAAAATACGGTTTGATCTAAAATCATAGTATCTACTTATACTTCTTAGGGTTTTTCCATCAACTACTACAATATCTATATGGAGTTTAGCTTCATAAAGAGTTGATGAAACAACATCACCAATAGTAACTATCCTTACTGGATTAATATTCTCAATGTATTTTTTAGCTTTAAACTCAGCATTAGGTCCAGCTATGAAATAACCTAAAGGCTTTCTTAAAGTCTCCCTTAATCTACTAGATACTTTAAAGCAAGTATACATAATAACTATGCCATACCATAATTTAAATACTTAATCATTTATGATAACATTATACAAGTAAGAAAACACTTAAATATGGAGTTAAAAGCTACTGAAATCTTCTAAGATATTAGTAAGAAGCTTTGGAGTCCTTACATGGAATACTATCTATTGAGAATTGTTTTCCTAACTTTACTTAATATTAATCTATGTAGTCTACTCCAAATTAAGCTATTAATCAAATTCTAAGATTTCTAACTTGTAAGAAATGATTTTCGTATTGTAAGCTAATTACTATCTATTCCCACTCTTTAAGTCTTAATTTAATTATTAAAATCTAGTATAGATATTGTTGTCTATAGACTTAAACCATCTTCTAAATCTAAATTTACAATTTAACTTCATGAGGGTAATAACTATTTATCCTAATGGATCCACATAATAGTATTAAGCTTCTCTACATCATATCTTCTCAACTCTTAAAGAGCTACTATACTTAAGCAAGATACTAAATCCTAACCCCTTAAAGTTTAAGAGTTAAATTTTTAATAGAATGGGAGGCTTGAATTTAAGTAAAGCTTATTAGGTTTTTATATAGTATTTTATGTGGCGTCTGAGTTAGAGTTTTCAGGTAAATGTCCACGCTGCAGTTCAGTTTGTGTTAGTTATGGTAGTGTTCTATTAGGTATTGGTAAAACTAGAAAGCTAGCTACTACTCTATATGTTTGCGGGAAATGTGAACTTGTATTCTATGAAAAATCTAAACCCTAACAATTTTTATAAAATGAAGTTTAGAGTTAGTTTTGGAGTGGATAGATATTACTACTCATGGTGAGACATTCTAAAGATGTTTAAACTCTTAAAAGTAATACATCAAGATACTCTCCACTTGAAACCTAGTTATATTGATGATAATCACTTCATCTTGTAGATTTTAGATGTAAAACATTATAATTGATTATTTAGTTTGTGAAGATGATTAAAAGTTAGAAATATTTATTAATAGTTAACCTAATGGGGTATGGTTAGAGATTATATATGTTGATTTCGTAGAGCAATTCATTTCAGAACTGAAGCTTTAGGTTTCCCGTTGAGCCTTATGTAAAGCCTACTTGAAAGAAAGCTTAAATCTATCTTAATCATGAAGATAAAATTGCTTAACATCTTACACATTTAATAACTGTTAATTCCTCAAAAAAGAACTTTCTGGATAATATTCTCTCAACGTTTTTAAATCCTAGTTTTACTAAATGGTTTTTAATATATTTAATTTTTGAAAGGCTTGAAGCTACAATATATAGTCTTCCATTTTCTTTAAGAAGTCTCCATGCCTCTCCAACCATTCTATATGTAGCTTCTCTACCTGTTAATCCTCCACTCCATGCTTTATGAATCCAGCCTCCTTCTTCAACAACTGGTATATATGGTGGGTTACATGCTATAACATCGAATACATAACTTTTTAATGATGACCCGGAGTCACATCTAACTGTATATATGTTACTTATATCGTTAAGCTTAGCGTTATATGCTGTAAGCTTTAATGCATTTGGATTTATATCTACAGCAATAACCTCATTAAATCTTTTAGCAAGAATTAAGGCTATGAGTCCACATCCACATCCAAGATCTAAAGCTTTCTCCCCCTTTTCCCCCATAATAGCCGATATAAGTAGGTATGTATCCTCTGCAGGCTCATAGACATCTCTTGAAACTTTAAATTTTAAATCTCCATAACTTCTATACATCAATAATATTATCTAGTAGCTTCCTATATTTCTACCTAATAGATTATAAATATGTTGGCGTAGATGCTTATTGAAACTATAATAGTAGAATGTTTTTCCTTTTACTTTTTTCATCAAATACTTCTATAATACCCTTATTGTTATCAATATTTATCCTCCACCTTCTACCATTATGTCTCTCTATATTTAGCTTAAGCATATTTTTTAGAAGTCTACGAGCATACCTATTAAGATACTTCATTAGGATTGTTTAATTTTAAAAGCTATAAGTTTTACCATTATGTTAATATTAGCTTCATAATGGTTTGAAATTAGTTTACTAGTATACTTATCTTTAGAATAGGTATTTGGTTTAATATTTAATTTAATAATGTTCATGATGCTAATGAACCTTAAGCTAGACTATAACTTATCCTCTTCTAATATTCTGAGCATACTTTATTTTAGTTATTATTTCAAAATGTTAAATATGGATTAAGCAGCAAATATAAAGAGGCTATGAAACATAATTAAGCTATAAATCTAAATTACTGAAGTATTTTTAAGTATTTGTAGGTATTTATAGCTATAGGTTGGGTTTGAATTGTCAAGTGATTTGTTTAATAAATTGATTATAAAGGCTAAGGAGTTTATTGAGAAACATGGTATTGTAACCTATGATGAAATGGTTAAATGGGCTAATACTGAAAACATATCATCAATCATCCTATCAGTAATTATAGAGGAACTTCTATCTAGAGGAATTGTTGAGCCTGAAGGTGAATTCTTTACTCCTCCAGAACTATCTTTCCCATTGTTTAAAAAATCAGTTCCTAAAGCTATAAGAGTTAAAGGTTTAGAACCTAGTATTACAAAGCCTACTATCAGTATAATTCATCCTGAAGGAGATGTTGCTAAAACTCAAGTAGATACTAGAATTGGAAAAATTAATGTTGATGAGCTTTTAAAAGATCCTGAAATGCGTAAAGTTATTGAATATTTAAGTGAGCATTGGAGTGTTGGTGATTTAAGGATTATGAATGATCTTGAAAAAATGGGAATACAGAATCCTAGAAGACTTATAAGGAAGCTTCTTGATCTTGAACTTATAACATATCATCCAAACGGTGTCTTCGATATTACTGATAGGTTTCCGAGAATTAAGAAGAAAAAAACTTTAACAGATTTTCTAATTTAACCATTCTACTATATTATTAGCTATTTGATTACTGATTTATGCTAGTATTGTTAGATCTATTATTATTAGACTTGTGGTTTTGTAGGTACTACTGGAACAAATTCAACACCTGGTCTTCTAGGTCTTATCTCCATCTTATATAGTCTCATTAACGTATATACTTCTTCAGGTATTTCTGTTTTAACACATTCTCCTAAAATCTTTTTTATTTCTTCAGGAAATATTGGCTTATCATGCGTATATTTTCCACTTACTAATTCCTCAATAACTTTTTTAGTCTCCTCATAACCACATTTACCTGAGAGAAGCCATTCTACAAATGTCTTCATCTGATCAATTGCTTTACGCGCCTCTTCAGCTAGTATTAGGGTTCTATCATCAATATTATTAATATCCTTCTTCTCTAATACTTTAAGTATTGAAGCTGCTGAATATGATCTGTTTTGATCAATGATTTGTGGATCAATGGGTCCTAAAACAGCATGCGGATCCATTAATATCTCATCTGCTGCTAGAGCTATTAGGGTTCCTCCACTCATAGCGTAATGCGGTATTATAACTGTTTTCCTACCTGGATGTGCTTTAAGTGCAGCTGCTATTTGAGCAGCTGCTAAAGCTATTCCACCTGGAGTATGAATTATAAGATCTATTGGCGTATTTGGAGGCGTCATTCTTATAGCTCTTAGAATCTCTTCACTATCCTCAATATCAATATATCTAGATATAGGTATTCCTAGAAAGGCTATTGTTTCCTGTCTATGTATTAGCGTTATAATTTGTGATCCCCTCTTTCTTGAAAGCTTCATTAAAATATTTTTCCTTGCAGAGTTTAAAGTATACCTTTGAATTATCGGTGTTAAGAAGAAGAATAGGAATAGTATAATCCATAAATTACTAATAATAAAAGATACTAAATCCATACCTATAGCTTGACTAATAATTTTCATCATACATAAGGATTTAGAATATAAATATATATTTAACGTTAAGCCTCCAATATGGTAGTATAATATTAAGAAGCTATAATTAGATTTACTTAATAATTTCTAGAATTACTAAGCATGGTGGAGAATTTTAGTTCTTAAGTGGTTCTACTAGTTTACTATTAGTTTAATACTGAGTTAAAACATAAAATATTAAATAGCTTCTAAAACAATTTCACTAAAATGTTCTGTTGGAGGTGTTTTTTTAAACTTTACAATAACAGCTCCATTATTACCGTGTGTTCGAACTATCTTACCTAAATACTTCTTTCTCTTAAATATAGCTATAGCTCTTCTACCTATTAGCTTCGCTGCTTCACTAGCACTATTACATCCATTAAACTTCACTATACATTCTCTAATTCTACTACTAAGCTTCCTATTACCTGTACTATAGCCAATCCTTAATATTACTCCACTAACCATAGTTAGCTAAACTAAAGTTAAAGCTTTAAATTTTACGTTTAACAATTACTTCCACTATGTTGCTTGTGAACTTAAGCTATCAATACATATATTCTATGAATTCATCTGAAAACTCTTTAAATATTGTTGAGACTTAATTAAGTTAATAAGTTAACCATCAATTAATTATGGAGTTTTCAGATAGACTCTATATCTAAGTTCGTATAGTCCACTATGCGATACTGTCAAGTTATCGGTATTGCTGGCGGTCTTCCTAGGGTTTGATGCGGCCTTATGAAGTTGTACCATAGGACGAAGAGCCTTATGAAGAGTTTTATCTTGAAGATA
>Ga0105162_1001144_pt1 | contig 15783 bp, 14 predicted proteins | sample JNZ201metaG_FD_81532 | JGI IMG/M metagenome (GOLD analysis project Ga0105162, IMG submission 81532) | Hot spring microbial communities from Jinze hot spring, China to study Microbial Dark Matter (Phase II) - JNZ 20120812A | ecosystem: Environmental > Aquatic > Thermal springs > Hot (42-90C) >...
GGTTTTCAAGGACATCAGAGGAGAAGGGAATTTGGAGCTGGTCTAAGATAGACTTGATTTTGGCTTTGGAGTAGCCATTAGCGAGGCAAGCAAGAACGAATTCTTCGTATTCTTTGTTAAATCCTTTCCAGAGAGGGGGGAAGGAGTGCAGGTCTAAAGGAGTGAGCTTAGCGGATATGAGGGTAGCAAGTGAGGGGTATTGGCCTTTAGAGATGAGAGGTTCGAACTTAGCTGCGATTTCGGAGGCAATGTCATGATAGTGCTGGGTGTTTTTTTTGGGGTTCTGGTTATAGTTTTACCTCCTTGTGAAAATTTTCTTAGTAATGATTGATCTTACCATAAGTTTATAATTCATGGTAAAATTTGCTCACACAAAATTTTTTCAACTCCCGCCAATGGTGGAACTCTTTTTCTTGACGAAATAGGAGAGATGGGGCTATTAGCTCAGGATAAATTATTGCGAGTCCTTGAAGAAAAGAGATTTGAGAGATTAGGTGGAAATTATCCTATAAAGGTATATATTAGAATTATTGCAACAACTAACAAAAATCTACTGGATGAGGTTAAAAAGGGAAACTTTAGGGGCGATTTATATCAGCGGCTTAATGTGGTTAGTATCAAAATACCACCTTTTAGGGAAAGAAAAGAGATATCTCTCTATTAGCAGAATATTTTTTAAAAAATTTAGTATGGAATTAGGGCTTGAAAGAAAAAGGCTATCCGATGAAGCTATGGAAATGTTACAAAACTATTCTTGGCCAGGAAATGTTCGAGAACTGCAAAATGTGCTCAAAAGAGCAGTAATAGTGGGTAAAGGGAACTATATAACCAAGGAGGATATTTACTTTGAGAAAGAGGTGAAGGAAAAGGATCTGAAGTCTATATTAACAGAAATAGTAGAGAGTTTTCTTCAAACTTGTACTCCAGATCCTTATCATACTTTGCTCAAAAAATTAGAAAAGCTTTTAATAAAAAAGGCTTTAATCGCCTAACTCTTAGAAAAAAATGGAGGAATATGGATTATAGGTCCTCAAGAAGGTTTGTTTTTTTCATTCCAAAATTATTTGTAGGAGGGTGAGATGAAAAGATGGAAACTTCTCATGCATGTGCCAGATCCAGCAAGATTTGAAGCTGCCCTTAAAGTGGCTCGGAATTTTGTCCTTGCCCTGAAAGGCAAACCTTGCGAGGTTAGAATATTAGTAAATTATGAAGGTGTTAAGGTCTTGAAGGATTTTTCTCCTTATGATGCTCTTTTTAGAGAGGTCAAGGAGTTAGGAATAGAGATTTATTTCTGTGAAACAGCTCTCAGATCCCTGGAATTTTCCCCTTCAGAGCTTCCTCAAGGAGCAAGAACCGTGCCCTTTGGGATTGTTGCCTTGGTGGAATGGCAAAATGAAGGCTTTCAGTATGTGAGGGCCTAAAGCTTTCATGTCTTAAGTTATCTATCTATAGTAATTTATTACTATAATACACATTTTTTCAAAATTAACAAAAAATTAACAAAAAATTGTCTATACTTTTTACAAGCAATCTGGATAATTAAATTTAAAAATTGAAAATACACTTAAAAAGGAGGGAGGTTATGGGTAAAAAGAAATTGTATTATGTTAGTGCTCTTTGTGCCTCCCTTGTGGCTGGAGGGTTCATTTTCAGCCAGAAGGCCGAGGCAGTAAAATCTCCAGAAGAGGCTCCTGTAGATCCTAAAAACTGTTATAGTTGTCATGGCTTAATCAAAGATTTTCATACCAAAGGAGCCCATAAGAATGTGAACTGTGTGAACTGTCATACTGGTGTGGGAACACATCTTAAGGATGTGACTAAGAGGCCTGCTACAGTTACGGATCATGAGGCCTGTGGAAAGTGTCATAAGGAGCAGTATGAAAGTTTTCTTGGGCATAATTATAGAAAGCATGCCTTTTATGATAAGGGTGATCCTAAATCCAGATCACCTTTCTGGGAGACCCTTATTCGTCCCTATGCTTTTGAAATTTATCATGCAGAACCAAGGAGTCATAAATATATGTTACTTGATCATTTAGCGGCTGATCGTGCCTATGGTGGTAGATTTCAATATAAGAGGGGCTTCCAGGATGTAGTCATAAAAGGTCCAGTTAAGGCCTGGGATATTCTTTATGATGCCTTCCCAGAGGAAGATCCCAAAGGACCCAAAAAATTCTTTGTCCCCAGAACTTGGCCTGCTGCAGTAGCTATGTGTCTCCTCTGTAAAACTCAAGATCATATCCTTGCTTGGCCCTATATGGGAGATCCAACACCTAAGTCTGATATTAATAGAACTACTAATCCAGCTTACATTGCCAAGCAATATTTGAATAACGGATTTAACTGCTTTTTATGTCACGATCCTCATTCAGCAGAACCTCGTATTGTTAGAGATGCCTTAATTGAGGCCTTGACAACAAGAAATGATACCCTTTGGCATGAAGGATATCCTAATAAGGCAAATTTCAAAGTTTATGGTAACAAGGAGGGGCTTGGTTTAAGGGGATTTGAGAGAAAGATAGCCATTTTAGATAGATATGATCCCAATTTACAGTGTGGTCAATGCCATGTAGAGTATAACTGTGGTGCCCTTCATGATTATGAAAAGAGTGAGTATGGGAAGCCTCCAGTGCCAGTTGATTTTGCTACAGACAGAAGGTCTAATCACTTCCCCTTTGTAACCCTTGCTAAGATTGATCCAAAGTCTCTAAAGATCACAGAACCCACTTTTATGAATCACTTAGCCAAGTATAAGTTTTTTGACTTCGTTCATTGGGCAACAGGAGCCAAGCTCTGGAAGGCTCAACATCCTGAGGTAGAAACCTATTACAACTCTCCCCATGCTATGATTGGGGCTACCTGTGTGGATTGTCATACCGATAAAGGTATTGCGGGCTTTGCTAAGAGGAGTTCTGGAGATAAGATAGCTAAATCTGAAAAGAAATTTACCTCTCATTTCCATGCCTCCCCCAGAGACTTCAATTGGAGTCCCTGTCTCAAATGTCATACTGATTGGACCCCAAAAGATGCTGAGTATGCTGTAGAATCGGTTAAGAATTACATTAGACACCACATGAGGAAGGCAGAGATTTGGCTTAGAGAACTTGTGCAGACCTTCCAGAGAGCAAAAGACTGGGGTGTGGATGCTGAAACCCTTAATAAGGCAAGAAAGCTTCACGAAGAAGCTCATATGTATTGGGAGTGGTGGACTGCTGAAAACTCTGATGGTTTCCACAATCCCAAACTGGCCAAGGCAACCCTTGCCAGATCTGTCCAGCTCTCCTGGGAGGCCATTGACCTACTCAACAAGGCTATAGCAGAAAAGAGAGCTAAAATGGAAACGGCAAAGAAGTAATAAGGCTTGATGTGGGGTGACTTTAATAGATTTTTCAGGGGGCTTTGCCCCCTTTTATGTCTTTAAAGGGAGAAGAAATAATGCATAGATCAATAATAATTTTTTTATGTTTGATATTTTTATTTATTAGCGGTTGTAAACCAGAGAAAAAGGTAACTCAGGAAAAGGGGCAAGTGGTGGTTAGTTTAGGGGAACATAAGATAACTGTTGAAGATCTAAGGGTTGCCCTTAAAAATCTCTCTCCTCAGGAGCGTGAGGGGATAAGGGTCAATAAGGCACTTATGGATAAATTTGTAGAAGACATGGCTTATATGGAAGCTATGTATCTTGAGGCGAAGAAAGAAAATTTGGAAAATGATCCAGACTTTAAGGCCCGTCTTGAACAACAGAAGAAATTGCTTTTAGCGCAAGAGTTAATTCGTAAAAAATTGTTACCCAAACTCAAGGTGGAAGATAAGGAAGTAAAAGAATATTACGACAAAAATAGAGAACATTACAAAATGGCTAAACGCTATAAGGTTAGCCATTTGATGGTGAAAGACAAGAAGGATTTACAATTAGCACAAGAGAGGCTTAAAAAGGGTGAACCCTTTGAGAAGGTTGTGAGAGAGCTTTCTATAGATAAAGAAAGTGCTCAAGGTGGTGGAAGTCTTGGGTACCTTGAGGAAGGGCGCATGCCTCCAGAGTTTGAAAAGGTCCTCAAAAAGATGAAGGTTGGGCAGATCAGTGAACCTGTGAAAACGCAGTTTGGGTGGCATCTCCTAAAGTTAGAAGAGATAAAAGAGGCAGGCTATGTAGATTATGAAACCATGAAGGAAAGTATAAGAAATGTATTATTGGAAGAGAAGAGGCAGAAATTAATAGAGGAATATACTCAAGAATTAAAGAAAAAGTACAAGATTGAAATCAACAAGACCTTGGTAGATGAACTTTTCTTAAAAGGACAAATATAAGGGGGTGACAGGATGAAGAAAATACTATCTATTTTAGCGATGGCTTTAGTAATAACTGGTCTTATAGTTCAGAAGGGGTTTGGGCATCGGAATAGTGCTATGAACCTTGAGTGTGCCAGTTGTCATGCTGAGGGTCCAGCGGCAAAGATAGTTATAAAGGGTTTACCAGCTCAATTTCAACCTGGAAAGAGCTATCAGGTGACGGTGGAGGTGATATCTAAACTAAAAAGCATGAGTGAATCTAAAGGTGGCTTTGCTGTTCAAGCCAGTGCGGGGATTCTTAAAGTAAAGGACGAAAAAAGAACACAACTTTTAGGAGATTACCTTACACATACCCCTGAAGGCAATATGGGTAGGAAGTGGACATTTATTTGGGTAGCTCCTACCGATGTGGAAGAAGCCACTATTATGGTCATGGGGGTTGCGGCAAATGGTGATTATTCCCCCTTTGGGGATTCCGTGGCAGCAGATGCAGTAACTATAACTAAGGCAAAACCAAGAGTGAAAAAATAAAGAGGGAGGTGTCTAAAAATGGAACTAAGTAGGAGGGATTTTTTAAGATTAAGTGCTATCACTGCTGCAACTGTGGCAGCAGGTTTATCAAAGCCTCAAGAGATTTTTGCTGCTGGGGTCAAGACCTTTCCTGCAGGCCCCTGTAGATACTGTGCTATTGGCTGCACCATGCTTGTTGAATGTGAGGTAGATGCCCAGGGGAATCCCATCAAAATCCTTGCTATAAAGGGTGATCCTAAGAGCCCTGTGAATAGAGGGGTTCTCTGTACTAAGGGTTTTTATCTCCACAATGCCCTTGCTTATAAGGATAGACCAAGTGGTGCTCTAATCAGAAAGGAGTGGATCAATCCTGCTACAGGCAAACCTGATTTAGAAAATTCTCCCAGGGTTAAGGAAGGGAAGACCACCAAAGATCCAAGGGGTTTAAAACCTTCTGAGCAAGACCTAAAGGAAAACTTTGTGGTAGTGCCTTGGGAGGATGCCATTGAATTCATTGTAAAGGCCTGTGTCAAGGCCTATAAGGAATTTGGGAAACACAGTATTGCCTATTATGGAAGTGGACAGGCTGGAACTGAAGAATCTCACCTCATGAACATTCTCTTTAAAGGTGGTTTCCAAAATAATGCTATTGAGGGACAACCCAGGATGTGTATGGCCTCAGCGGTTGTTGGCTATCTTTATTCTGTGGGTAAAGATGAGCCCTGGGGAAGCCTTGATGATATTGATGTGCCTGATCCTGATTTTAAGAAGCATGCTGATACCTTTTTCTTAATTGGAACCAATACAGCTGAAGCCCACCCTATTATTTTTAATAGGATTGCTGCGGTTAAGGCCAAAAATCCCAATGTCAAGGTTATACTTGCAGATCCAAGGAAGACCCGTTCAGGGACTATTGCTGATCTTTGGCTCCCAATTGCCTCTGGTAGAGACTTGTTATTACTTAACTCTATGGCCTATGTTATAGCCTTTGAGCTTGATAAGGTAAAATATGATGTAGATAAGGGAGAGGTTACGGCAAACTGGAAGTATCTTGACAAAAAATTTATTGAAAGGCATGTATCCTTTGGTATTCATCACGATGTAAAGAAGGTCTGGATTAAGACTCACTATGGTGGAGATCGTGGAGACACCTGGGATATCTCATATACGGCCCCTCCTACACCAGGGCATTCAGCAAAGGTATATCCTGATCCTAAGAAAAAATATGGCTCTGAAGAGGAAATCAGAAAAGACCTTTATAAAGGCTTTGCCCTTTTCTTGAGATTCCTTGAAGACTATAAACCTGAAAAGATTAGTGAGGCCCTTTTTGAGGGAGAATCCCCTCTTGTATATGACTCAAAGAGCAAGACCTGGAAAAAAATATCTGGACCAGAGGCTATTAGGTTAGCGGCTAAGTGGTTTGCCGAGGGGTATACAGTGACTTGCTGGACTATGGGAGTTAATCAGAAGGTCCAGGGAACTTGGGTGAATGCCTCTCTTCATATGTTACATTTTATTACTGGAAAGGCTTGTAAGCCTGGTAGGCTCTCCTTTAGTTTTACAGGGCAACCCAATGCCTGTGGTGGTATTCGTGCACCTGGGGCCCTCTGTCATGCCCTACCCTATGGCAGATTGGTGACTAATCCTCTCCACAGGGCTGCTATTGAGGGTATCTGGAAAAAGGGTGTAATTAGTTATTTAAGGAAAAAAGGATTGAGTGAGGCAGAAGCACAAAGAGAGGCAAATCGTATTAAAATTCATCCCTTACCAGGGCCACACACAGTAGAGATGTTTAGGAGACTTGGTGCAGGACAAATCAAGGTCATGTTTATTTCTACCGTAAATCCTGGGCAGAGTAATCCCTATTCTTGGCCCTATAGGCTGGCTATGGGTAGGGCAGATAAGGGGACCCCTTGGCCCTTAGTGGTTACCTTTGAGGCCTTTCCCACAGCTACTACTCAGGTTTCCGATGTTGTTCTATCTGCTTCCTCTTGGAATGAAAAGGAATGTCTCTATGGAAACCTTGAGAGGAGATATCAGGTCATTAAACACAATATTCCACCCCACAAGGATTCTATACCTGACCATACTCTAACTGGGATAATTGCCAGGCGACTGGAAGAGGAAGGTATCATACCTAAAGGTTTAGTCTCCAGATTTTGGCCAGAAGAATACGATGGACCCGATTGGTTGAAGAAAACCATTGCTGCTGCTAAGACAAAGGACTGGAATAGAAAATTTACTACCAATATTTGGAGTGATGTGCTTGCCTGCACCAAAGGAACTTACTATGATTTTGCAGGAATGAAGAGATCCATGCTTTTAGAGAGGAACTGGGGATATCGTCAACCATTACCTGAGGAGTATCACACAGATCCTGATGTAAAAAGACGTTATGATAAGTATGAGTCTCGCATCCAGTTTGCTTTCCCCTATGATCCTCATATTCATAAGAAGTTTAAGGCTGTGATTGAGAATCTGAAGAAGTTTAATCCTGTCTATGGAGCATGGATCGAAAAATTGATTAACGAAGAAATGCACGATAGTGAATATCACAAGAGGGAAAATCTTCCCTCTGGCTGGTATGCATTCTTTTATGCCTCTAACCCCTTTATTCATGGCATGGTGGATGACCCAACTAAGCCAGGTGGAAAGATCCCTGTTATTGATGGAAGAGCTATTGCCTGGGCTAACCCCTGGTGGGCTTGTAAACTTGAGGGCAATAAGTTTGTTAAATACAGAACTGTTGAGATAATAGAGAGGGTCTTTAATCCTAAGAAGGTAGATGAAAATTCTGCACAACCCTACGATATCAAGAGCAAGTATACAGTCACTGTGCCAGGAGATCCAGACAAAGATCTTAAGGCTCTTAAGCTTATTGCCCTTAGCCCTGCTGAATTTCCAGGCTTAAGATGTGCTTATAAGAAGGCAGATGGTTCTGAGGTAGTGATTTATGACACAAGGGAATACATCTATGGAGCCTGCACGGGAAGAGTTCTTGAACACTGGCATAGTGGTAGTATGACTACGAGAGTGCCTCAACTTGCCAGAGCAGTGCCAGGGGCCTATGTGGAAATCAATGAAGAGCTTGCCAAAAAGTTAGGAATTAAAACTGGCGATTCTGTTATTATAGAGTCTCGCCGTGGAAAGATTGAGCTTCCTGCAAAGGTTCTAAATGTAACGCAGGCAACAGGAGGTCCCAGAAAGGATTACGTATTTATACCCTGGTTTGATGAATACAAACTCATTAATATGATCATGGGTGATTATTTCGATCCTTTTAGCTTCCAAGCTGATTATAAGATGTTTGCCGTAAAGATTTACAAAGGGAAAACCAAAACGAGACAGGCAGAACCAGGGAAAGTGGTAGCCTAAAAGATTTATGAAATTTTAAAAAAGGGGGCCTTTTATAGGCCCCTTTATTTTGTAAGATTAAGTAAAATATTTTAAGAAAATATGACTAATTAACAGGGGTTCCTATGAAAAGGAGGGATTTTTTAAAGATATCAGCCTTAGGATTACTGTCTACAGGCATACTAAAGATTAATCCTGACTTAGCATTGAGTTTATCCTTTAGAAAAAAAGAGGAATTTGAACCCCCTTTATCTCATATTCCCATAGAGGGAATTATAAGACCTCCTGGGGCCCTCCCTGAGAGAGAATTTAGGGCTAAGTGTATTAGTTGTGGAGTGTGTGTTAATGTCTGTCACACCATGAAGTATGATGCCCTTGCGGTGGTAGGGCTAAGAGATTTAAAGAATTTTGGCACACCCTATGTTAAGGACATGAGGGATTTCCCCTGTGGTCTATGCATGGAATGTCCCAAACATTGTCCTACAGGAGCTTTGCAACCCTTGCCCAAAGAGAGGGTAGCTATGGGGCAAGCTCTTATTGATTTTAGCCTTTGTTTTGGATGGAATGGAGATGTTTGTTTAAGTTGTAGTAAGGCCTGTCCCCTTGGTGCCTTTGTTTTTGATTTTTATAACAGTGAGTGGGGAAATCAACCCTATATAAATGAAAAGTGTGTAGGTTGTGGGCTCTGTGTCAAATATTGCCCTCTTGGTGGATCTGCTGTTAAGGTTATTAAGAAGGAAACTTATAAGAGGATTCGGGAAGAATATGATGCCCAATTTCAGAGGCTACTGAATTTGTCCATGGAGGAGAGGTATTTGGTAGTTTACAACGAGAATTTACCCAAAATAATGGCGAGAGGTAGAATCCTGGAGAGGGAGTACAGATGAGAGAGAAGAAATTTTTTGTCTTACCCAGGTATTCCTTACTTAGACGCCTTACTTTACTAATAGTTCTCACCCTCTTTATACTGCAATTATTCAGAGTTAAGGTGCTTGTTGGTGGTTTGAGTGGCTCTCTTCTTATCTCATGGATTAAATTGCTGGATCCCTTTGCCTATTTAGAGTCCCTTCTTGCCTCTAAAAATTTTAATCTTCAGACTTTATGGGCGGTGCTACCTGTTTTATTAATTTATTTCATTTTTGGTAGGTCCTTTTGCGGGTGGATCTGTCCCATGGATTTACTATTTGGTTTACTGGATCGCTTAAAGGTTCCTTATAGGTTCTCAATAGCTCAAAGGATATCCTCTTCTTTAGGCTTTTTAGTGTTTTTTTCCTTTTTGGGACTCTCCTTTTTCTTTAGCCTTCCCCTTTTTACCAATTATTTTTCCCATTTAACTAACTTTTTTAGGGCTATAACGGGAATCTACTTTTTTCTGTTTGATTTGCCCGTAGATCTCTCTCTTTTAGTTTATTCCCTAAGCTTAATCCTTTTTCTTCTTATAATGGAATTGATTTTGCCTCGCTTTTGGTGCCGTATTTTATGTCCTGTGGGTAAATTTTATGGGCTTCTTAATAAAGTGAGTTTACTACACTTGCGGTATAAAGAGGGAGAATGTTTTCACTGTAGGCTCTGTGACAGGCAGTGCTATATGGGGGTTAATGTTTCTCAAAATGTGGGAAAGGGAAAACTTAGAAGTCAAGATTGCATTTATTGTGGAAATTGTGTAGAGGCCTGCGAAACTAAAGGTAAAATAGTAAAATTTAAAATAGGGGTGTGAGCTATGCCATTAGCTAGTGGTTTTTTGGAAGTTTTAAATAGTGACTCTTTGGAAGGAGTCAAAAAAGTTTTGAAAGAAAATGATATAGAGATTGTTAGAATTGAGGATAATAAAATTGTCTATCTTATTGAAAGGGCATCGCTTGCTGAGCTGGAAAGTATGCTTAAATTTATGAAGGGTATAGAGGGGGTATTAAATGTTTATTTAGCTTATTATTCCCTTGGCCAGGCTGGGGATTAGTTAGGGCTCTCTGATTTTATAGCCGTAGCTGTGAACAGTGATTACATACTGGGGATTATTAGGATCGTCCTCTATTTTTTCTCTTAGGTTTTTAATATGCACATCTAAGACGCGGCTCCAATTGTAGATTTTCTTTTCTACCCAAATGGCATTTCTAATTTCTTCTCTACTAAATGCACGGCCTGGGTCTGACAAGAGAAGGGTTAAAATTTTCCATTCCTTGGGAGTAAGATGGATTTCTTGGTCTTTTTTAAAGATGCGACGTCCTTGGATATCTATTTTTAAGTTTCCTAAGTGAATAAAATCTCTTTCTGACTTCCGAAAGAGTTGTGCTTTCCTCAGTAGGGCTTTACAGCGGGCAACCAGCTCTAAGGGCTCAAAAGGCTTTGCTAAGTAGTCATCGGCTCCCAGTTCAAAGCCAAGAACTTTATCAGAAAGGGAACTTTTGGCAGTTAAAAGCATAATAGGAATAGTTGGATCGGTATATTTAAGTTCTTTAAGCCATTCCAAGCCGCTTTTATCAGGGAGCATAATATCAAGGATGATCATGTCTGGTTTTTCTCTTTCGAATAGTTCTTGGGCTGTTTTTATATTCTGAGCTTGAAGGATTTGGAAACCTTCAATGCTTAAAAAGGAGGAAACTACCGTAAGGATATCTGGATCATCATCAACTATCAGTATTTTCTTTGCCATGTTTTATATTATACTATATTTCTTGGAATTTCGAAATAAAAAAGAGTTCCTTTATTTAAGGGCGTAAATCCGATTTTACCCTTATGGGCCTCAACATAGGCCTTAGCAATAGTTAACCCAAGGCCAAAACCAGTGGAACTCTTTTTGTAGAACTTTTCAAATATTTTGGTTTCATCAGGGTCAAGACCAGGGCCTTCATCCTCAACCTCAAATCTTAAGTAATCTGCCACAGGGAAAGCTCTCACTATAATTTTACCTCCTGTAGGAGAATATTTTATGGCGTTAGAGACCAAATTGGAGAGCACTGAGAAAAGTTTTTCATAGTCCCCTTCAACTTTCAGACCTTCAGAAATATCTAAGTGAAAATGGATCTCCTTAGGATCACTTAGGCCTTTAAGGGAATAGATCACTTCTTCTACAAGATCTTTAACTGGAATTACCATTAGATCTAATTCCAAGAGATTAGCCTCATGTTTTTCCAGATCTATTAACATGTTGAATAGGTGAATAAGACGATCAATGTTTTTTTGACAAATCCCTAAAAACTCCTTCAATTTCTCTTTGTCTTGCTTGGGAATATCTACCAAGTCCCTTTGAATAAAATAATGATAGATAAAATCAATACTTCCTTTAATTGAGGTAAGAGGGGTTTTTATTTCATGGGCCATATTGGAGAGAATAAATTTTTTGTGTTCTAAAAGATTTTGGAGAAGCTCGGTTTTGATCTTAAGTTCCTGAGTAGCCTCTTTAATCTTTACCTCCATTTGGTCTTGGTAATAATTGATTTCTTTTAAGAACTGATTTATACCGTCAATAAGAATGGACCATTCGTTGGGTATAGGGAAGTTACTTTGGGTCTTTTTTTCTTTTTTTAGTGGATTATAGAGATAACTAAGTGTGTTAAGTAGTCTTACTATACAATAAAGGGGATTAAAGATGAATTTATTAGAAATAAGCATAATCATAAGGTTTAAGGAAAGCCAAAAAACAATAAAACTAATAAGGGTAAGAATTTTGTATGAAGAGATTTTCTTATAAGTTTCTTCAAAGGGTATAAAGATACTAATAGCCCCTCTAATGTCTCCCTCACGATAACCTTGGTAGGCATGGCATTTAAGGCAAGATTTTTCAGTATATAGTGGTTTAATAAGGCGATAAAAGAGTTGGCCCTGGATCTTAACTATTTTGGCATATTCATCTTTTTGGGAATTTTTTTCAAATTCAAGTAAAGCGGCTTCTTCTAAAGCATCTGGTTTGTTATAGGGATTGATATATTTTAGGCTGGTTATTTTGAACCAGTAGAGATTGTTCTCTCGGGCAAGTTCTGAGAGCTGTCTTGTTACTAAGGCAGGATTTTCTTTTATAAGGATGCTTCCCTCCCTGGTATAAAGCTTAGTTTTTATGCCCAATTGTTTGAGATAAGGATTTTCTTCTACCCAGGGTAGTTTCTCTACAAATATACCCCCATGATCAGCAATCCATTTTCGGGTAAGGACAATCTGATGATAAACTGCTAGAGCCTGCTTCCTTACTTGTTCGGTAAAGATTTTTTCTAAATAGTGAAAGAGGAAGAAAAAGGGAAAAAAAAGATTGAGCAGAAGAAGTAGATTGAGATAGAGGATAAATCTTCGGGTAATTTTTAATTTTAAACTTTGGAGCATATATATTGGAAATATAGCAATTTACGAAAGAGAATCAAGCCTCTGCTTGAGGATGTTATATATAGGTCAACCACCCCAAAAGTTTGTCAAGAGAAAGGGACAAAGGCTCCCCCGAAAAAAGAAATCTTTACACACTTGACAAGTGTGCAAAGATAGAAAAGAAAAATAAAACCAAAGGAGAAGGGAGTGGAAAATACTCCCTCCTTAAAGAGTGGTTTTTTTACAGCTCCACTCCTTCTTCAGTATATTTGGCTACCAGGTCACCAACTTCTTGGGTAGTATAACCCATTTTGCCTGCAGAAAGGCTTTTTAGGTGGTCTCTGCAGACCTTGATAACTGCCTTCTCTATAGCAGAGGCTGCTGCAAGGAGGTTAGCATCTTGAAACTTATCCCCAAGCCACTCAAGCATCATCATACCCGCACAAATAGCTGCTAAAGGATTAATTACATTTTTCCCCGTATATTTGGGGGCTGATCCCCCGATAGGTTCAAACATAGAGACCCCTTGAGGATTAATATTTCCACCTGCTGCTATTCCCATACCTCCTTGAATAATGGCTCCAAGATCGGTGATAATATCTCCAAACATATTATCCGTGACAATTACATCAAACCATTCGGGATTTTTGACAAACCACATACAAGTGGCATCTACATGGGCATAATCCTTCTCTATATCAGGATACTCCGCTCCTACCTCTTGAAAGGTTCTCCACCAGAGATCCCAGGCAAAGGTAAGCACATTAGTTTTACCTACAAGGGTAACCTTTTTCTTTTTGTTTCTCTTGCGGCAATATTCAAAGGCAAATCTGATACAGCGTTCCACCCCCATTCTGGTGTTGATAGATTCCTGAATAGCCACTTCATATGGAGTGCCCTTGCGTAAAAAGCCACCACCACCAGCATAAAGCCCCTCTGTGTTTTCTCTTACTACAACAAAATCAATATCTTCAGGCCCTTTGTCTTTGATCGGGGTCCAGACCCCTGGATAGAGTTTAACAGGCCTTAAGTTCACATATTGGTCCAGCTCAAAGCGGATTCTTAAGAGGATTTCTTTCTCTAAAATTCCTGGTTTGACCTCAGGATGCCCTATGGCTCCTAAATATATGGCGTCATACTTTTTAAGTTCCTCAATGCCACCTTCTGGGATGGTTTCGCCAGTCTTGAGATAGCGATCCCCTCCCCAGTCAAAATAGGTCCACTTAAAGGAGAGATTAAATCTCTTCCCCGCAGCTTCTAAGACCTTTACTCCCTCTCTGATAACCTCTGGGCCTGTGCCGTCTCCAGGGATAACAGCTATCTGATAAGTTCTCGCTGACATGGGCTCCTCCTTAAAATTAATTTAACCCTATAATATAACCCAATCTTCCACTTTACCAAGGCCTCTCAAACTATTTCCAATGTAGAGTGTTGCTCCCTTTTTGAGGTCTTCTAAAGTCAAAGGGGCCTCAATTGCCTTCTTTTCTTCTATTAATTTTCTGCGTAAAGTCCCTGGAAGTATCCCCAGCTCAAGGGGAGGGGTATAGAGAAGTTCCTCTTTTTCCAAAAAGATGTTGGAGATAGTGCCTTCAAGTAATTGGTTGGCCTCATTATAGAAGACTATCTCAGTAAAGCCCCTTCTTAGGGCCTCTTCCCTGAGATGATTATATTCCTTTCTTTGGGTTGTCTTATGATAATGAAATGTATGAGGAGGAGTCTTTCTCCTAATTAACCCTACTTTTATAGGCTTTGGCCAGCAAAGTTCTTCATAAGCTTCCTTTTCAAGCTTAAGCTCTCCAGTAGGGCTTAAGATCAATTTAATACGAAAAATTTGAAAAGTGTCCTCTCTTAAATTTTCCCTTAAAAAATCCTTAAAAGAGGCATAGGACTGCAACTCCTTGGGGATACTGAACTGAAAATACTTAGCTGAGGAAAGGAGCCTCTCAAAGTGATAGGGTAAGAGGGGATTTTCCCTCCCCTGAGTCCACCAAAAGGTCTCAAGGAGTTGAAAATAAGGTATGGGGTCTAAAAGAAACTTGGCCTTAAGCAAGGTCTCTTCGTATTCCCCTTCAGTGTGACTATCCCATACGATACCCGCCCCAACTCCAAGCTCACCTCTAAAGCTTTGATCTTTTTCCTTTTGAAGTAGGATGGTTCTTATAGCTACATTAAAGAGAAAATCTCCCTCAGGTGTGAGATAGCCTACGGCCCCTGTATAGACATTTCTTGGTTCCTTTTCAAGTTCCCTAATAATCTCCATAGTCCTGATCTTGGGGGCACCTGTGACAGAGCCACAGGGAAAGAGGGCCTTTAGTATGTCAAATAGAGAGGCCTCTTTTATAGTGCCTTCAATTAAAGAAATCATCTGATGAAGAGTTGGATAAGTCTTAATTTGAAAGAGTTCCTTGACCCATACGGAGCCTGGGATAGCAATGCGTCCAAGGTCATTTCTAATTAAATCTACAATCATGATGTTTTCTGCTCTGCTTTTAGGATCCTCTCTTAGGCTTTCCTTTTGGAGTTCATCCTGATGAAGGAGAGGAGCCCTCTTTAAGGTCCCTTTCATAGGGGCACTAAGAAGGCGGAGCCCTTTCTTCTCTAAAAAAAGTTCTGGTGATAAGGATAGAAGGAAAAAATCAGGAGTTTCCATAAAAAAGGCGTATTCACATCTTTGGGAAAATAGTAAGGCCTTAAAAAGGGACCAAGGGTCCCCAGAGAGGGTAAATTTAAGTTTGGCGGTAAAATTAACCTGATAGGTATCACCCTGGGCTATATAGTTCTTGATTTTTCTTAGGGCTTCCTCATACTCTTTCGAAGAGAGATTGAGACCTTTCACTTGGAGAGAATAGTTCCTTTCTACCTCTTGAGGATGAAGTTGCACTTTGTGCCACCTTTTAAAGAGAGCAAAATAGGCCAAGGGTGTCTGAGGCTCCCAATACAGTTTGTTAAGTCTTTCTTCTAAGAGATAGCCTAACTCATAGGAGATAAAGCCAAGGGCATAAAAACCCTCTTTAATCTTTTTTTCTAAGACATGGAAATATTCCCTGATTTCAGCTAAGCTCTTCTTTTCCTTAGAGAGCACCATTATTTCCCTACAGTCTTCAAAGATGAGGGCCTTGTAGGGAATTTTTTTTGCCTCAACAAAAAAGAATTGGGGTTTCATTTCTTATCTATTTGAACACTAAAAACGGTGAGAAGAAAAAGTATAAAAGAGAAGAGGAAAAAGTTGCTCAGGCTAAAGAGGGGTAGAGAGGAAACAGTTTCAGGTAAAAAGCTACTGGAAAGAAAAAGGATAACCAAGATACCTTCTGCTATAAGATATCTAACTAAAAACTTATA
>Ga0105162_1001146_pt1 | contig 15750 bp, 10 predicted proteins | sample JNZ201metaG_FD_81532 | JGI IMG/M metagenome (GOLD analysis project Ga0105162, IMG submission 81532) | Hot spring microbial communities from Jinze hot spring, China to study Microbial Dark Matter (Phase II) - JNZ 20120812A | ecosystem: Environmental > Aquatic > Thermal springs > Hot (42-90C) >...
GAATATCGTCCGTCGGAGGCTTCTTTGTACGGAGCATTATATAGAATATCATTGCTTGGGGTACTTGGGCAATCTTCACGCCAGGTATCTTGCTCATAGCTTCATAGTTTTCGAGGGGTTGCCATTGATCTGTAACTTCTAGCTGTCTTTTCTCTATCATAGTACGTATAGTCGTCGGCTCGGTGAAACCATACATTATCACTTTTGTTGGAGCATTCGGGGCTGTCTCACCCCAGTAATCATCGAACTTAACCAATGTTACAGATTCTCCTCTTTTATACTCATGTAGTTTATATGGTCCTGAACCAGCATCCATCTCTCCAGCCATCAGCCACGTCTTACCGTAGTCGCCCATATCTTCATACGGCCCCTCAGCAATATGCTGCTTTACCAATTCACTATCTACTATGTATAGCCTCACTAACGTGATCAAGAATGGGCCGAAAGGATTCCTTAAAACAATCTGGGCAGTGTACTTGTCTAAAGCCTTCGTTTTTTCAAGGTCTACATATGGCTTGAAGAGATAGCCGTATCCTTCACCTATGATAATCATTCTCTTTAACGAGAATACCACATCTTCCGCTGTCAGCTCCCGCCCACTATGGAATTTTACACCCCTTCTTAGATAGAAAGTCCATGTTAAACCATCTTCAGAAACCTCCCATCTTTCAGCAACATGAGGCTTAACAGTCCCCTCCCTTGTAGGATAAACCAGAGTATCATACACGTTGATGAAATATACTGAGCTGGCCTCATCGGATCCAACTGCTGGATCCATGTACGGAACATTGGCGAATGATACTCTAAGAAGTCTTTCTTTAACCGGTGTAATGGTTGGTGTCGTAACAGTCGTCGGGCTTGGAGTAGGTGTAGTTACTATGGTCGTGGTCGTGGGCGTAGTTACTGTGATAGTAGGTGTAGGTGTTATGGTTGTAGGTGTTGTCGGGGTTGTTACGGGTGAGGTCGTAGGTGTTGGGGCAGGAGGAACAGTCAAAAAGTAGGCTGCACCCGCTATAGCGACTATCACTATGATTACTACGACAGCGATTACCACGGATTTACTGATGCCTTTCATCTTTGTAGTAGGATACTTAGACCTAAAATTCTCTAGTTTTCTCCTCATAATCTTCTTAAGATAATGCCCCAATAGCGTATATAAAGTTTAATCTAGAATAATTCAAGCATCTATCTAAATAATTAAGATTTCAATAGTTGATATTACATTATTTCATGTTTATGATATTTACGGTATAAAATTGGTGATTTAGTACGTCATAATCTTTAATAAATTGTCATTAATTATTTCATAGATGATTTCAATATGGTGTATCGTGTAGGCATAGATATTGGTGGTGCTTTTACAGATCTGGTTGCATATGACGATGAAACAGGCGACTTCGTATGGGTTAAAGATGAGACAACACCTCACGACCCATCAATAGGAGTATTAAACACAGTATCGAAGAGCAAAGTGGACTTCTCGAAAGTCCTCTCGATAATTCATGGTCAAACACTAGTCATCAACACGATCATTGAGAGGAAGGGTGCAAAGGTAGGATTAATCACAACGAAAGGATATCGAGACGTACTTGAGCTTCAGAGGTCAAATAGGAGGGACATGTATAACTTTAGATATAAGAAGCCTCAATCCCTCATTCCGAGACATCTTAGACTAGAAGTTGATGAACGAATTATGTCGGATGGGACAATCTTGAGGCCGCTGAATGAAAAAGATGTTGAAAAAGCTACCCAGAAGCTTCTGGAAGAAGGGGTTGAAAGCATATGTATCAGCTTCATAAACTCCTATGCCAACCCATCACATGAGATAAGAGCTGGAGAGATAGCACGTAAAATTACTAAACTACCTATAACGTTAGGACATGAGATAACACGTGAATGGAGGGAGTATGAGAGGACAGCTACCGCTGTATTGAATGCTTACGTTAAGCCTAAGCTTGAAAAATATCTAGATAAGCTAGAAAAAGAATTTATTAAACAAGGGTTCTCTAGAAAACCTTTTGTCATGCTTTCAAGTGGAGGTATGGCCTCATTCGATTTCGCTAAAGATTATCCTATATATACTATAGAATCTGGCCCAGTAGCAGGAGTTATCGGCGGAGTCTATATTGCTAAACTAGTCGGCGAGAAAAATGTAATCATACTAGATGGAGGCAGTACAACAACTAAAGCAAGCCTAGTCGAGGACCTTACACCTAGAGTCCACACAGAATACTATGTGGAAAGAACAAGGTTCACTGCTGGATACCCGGTACGAGTACCAGTGGTTGATACCTTCGAGATAGGAAACGGTGGAACAAGCATAGCGTGGATTGACGAGATCGGGAACCTGAGAGTAGGGCCTAAAGCAGCTGGAGCCTACCCTGGTCCAGCATGTTATGGTAAAGGTGGCAGAGAGCCAACAGTCACGGACGCATACGCAGTTAATGGATTGATTAATCCAGAGTATCTCCTCGGAGGGGCCATGAAGATCTACAGGGATCTAGCGGTTAAAACTATAAAAGAGAAGATTGCAGACCACTACAATATATCAATCGAGGAAGCTGCGGAGGGGGTAATCAAGCTCGCCAACGAGAATGCTGCCTACGCTATTAGAGTAGTATCTGTGCAGAGAGGATACGATCCTAGAGATTTCACATTAATAGCTCACGGAGGCTCTGGGCCTATGTTCGCTCCATTCATATCCGAAGAACTAGAAATAAAGAAGATAATCGTACCGGTAATTCCGCCTGGAGTATTCAGTGCATGGGGAATGTTAACGACGGATATTAGACACGACCTAGTAGTCACAGAAGTAATTAGACTGGATAAAGAAAACGCTTCAAAGAGAGTAAACGAAATATATAGAAGCCTCGAAGAAAAGATGCTAGGGATCTTTAAGGAAGAACTAGGCGTAACGGAGGTCATACTTCAAAGATACGCCGACATGAGATACTATGGACAAGAGCATACTGTCAAAGTACCTATACCTTCAGGTCGCATAAATGATGAAGAAGTTAAGAAAATAATAGAGAGATTCCACGAATATCATGAGAGAGAATACGCTTTTAGACTAGATAGTCCCGTGGAAATAGTTAATTTCCACCTAGTAGGCGAGTATAGAGTTAAGAAATTCGAATTAAAAGAATTAAATAATGCAGTGGGCTCCCTAGATGATGCTGTTATGCAGGAAAGAAGAATCTATGTGAATGGAGAAGAACTAAAGGTTCCCGTATATAACAAGCAAAGGCTGTCTCCAAGATTCAGGATCGAGGGGCCGGCGATAATCGAGGACCCGACCTCAACAATCTTAGTCTTGGCTTCTCAGAAAGCAATAGTAGATAAGTATGGGAACGTGAATGTATTAAGAGGTGGGTAAAATGAGCAAGAGAGACATCTTCACTCTAGAGATAATCAAGAGCGGTTTGATAACTGCCAATGAAGAAATGTTTTACGCTTTCGGGAGAACAGCTAAGAGTCCAGTAATCTATGAAGTATTAGACTACGCCGTAGGGATAACCGATTCAAAGGGAGAACTGATCGCCCAAGCCCCAGGCGTTCCAGGATTCTCAGGAGTCTTAGACTTCGTAGCCAAAGAAGTACTCGAAAAATGGAGTGGAGAAATGCGTCCAGGGGACGTTTACATCCTCAACGTACCATATAAGTCTGGGACCCACCTAAACGACGTTACATTAGCAATGCCCGTCTTCTACAGAGACGAATTGATATCGATGATCTTGAACAAAGGACACTGGAGTGAAGTAGGAGGAATGCATTTCGGAAGCTGGACATCCGACTCGACTGAAATATATCAAGAAGGTGTACAATTCCCTTGTATAAGACTGTATCGTGAGGGAAAACCGAACAAAGATGTAATAGACATTATCTTGGAGAATTCACGTCTACCTCTGCATACGCTTGGAGATATGGAAGCTCAGGCGGCGTCAATGAAGGTAGCTGCTAGAAGAATTGAAAAACTGATTGAGAAATACGGTATAGAGAACGTTAAGAACGCTATGGAGAAGATCATAGATGATGGATATAAGCTCGCATTACTTAATTTGAAGAAGCTGCCTAAGGGAGTATTCGAGGCAGAGGATTACCTAGATGACGACGGGTTAACAGATGAACCAGTATACGTAAGAGTAAAGGTAACCATAACGGATGAAGAATTCTTAGCGGACTTCACTGGAAGTGGAAGTGTGAAAGGATCTATAGCGTCGCCGTATCCCGCCACCGTCTCGGGAGTTAGAGAAACATACATGGCTGTAACTGACCCGCATGTAGACTTAAACGGCGGCTACTTTAAACCATTGAAAGTTATCGCTCCCGAAGGTTCAGCTTTCAATCCTGTCAAGCCAGCTCCTACATCAACGTTCTGGGAAGCAATGTCTTATTCGACAGACCTAGTATGGAAGGCTCTAGCACCACATGTACCTGACAAGCTAACTGCCGGACACTTCTTATCAATTCTAGCAACAATTCTAGGAGGCATAGATGAAAGAACGGGTGAACCCTTCGCAATAGTAGAGCCTCAAGCTGGAGGATGGGGTGCAGGCTACGACATGGATGGAGAAAGCGGGCTAGTAGCATGTGGAGATGGAGAAACCTACATAGCATCAAACGAAGTCTACGAAAAACACATGCCGATACTTGTGGAGAGATACTGCTTGAACACTGAGAGTGGAACGGGCCATGGTAAGTTCAGAGGAGGATTCGGAGTAATAAAAGACTACAGAGTTCTATGTAGTGAAGCTTCTTTCACAGTATCTATCGGTAGAAATAAGTTCCCGCCATGGGGTGTAGCTGGAGGAATGAACGGAACACCAAACTACTGCGTAATTTTCAAGCAAGGCGAGGAACCCAAGATCGTTAGAAAAGTAGCAGCAGTAAAACTAAAGAGAGGAGATATGGTAAGCCTAAGGTCTGGAGGCGGAGGAGGCTGGGGAGATCCCCTTGAAAGAGATCCAGAACTAGTTAGAATGGATGTCAAGAATGAGTACATAACGATCGAGACAGCTAGAGAAATATATGGGGTAGTCCTAGACCCGAAAACACTAGAAATAAAATGGGATGAGACGAAGAAGCTCAGAGGAGAATTGAAGAAAAAGAAATCCGGATAGCACCCTTCTCCTATTTTATTTTTAAAGATATCCTGTGGTTTTCTTATTCTTGACATGCTTAGCCGAATACCTAGATTGAGGTTAAATATTTGTTCTTTTCTTGAATGCCCGTTTTTCTTAACAAACTATGTTAATCTCTATACTACAATGTTATTGACGATATGAAATGTTTCTGTAGTTTTTCCAATGTATCTCTACACCATTGTCTCAACCCTTCTACTCTCCTACGGTCTACTTCAATCATTTTCCTAACTTCTTGAGGATTGGCCGATCCTAACGTTCTGTAAGAACCTGTTATTCTATAGGGGTCTAGCCAGCTTCGGAATTTATCATAGTCTACATTTAGAATACTGTTTTTCTGAGCTACTTCTTGGAATTTTTTCACGTCTAGGGTGTTCCTATCGACGGCTTCAGAGAGTTCTGCACAGAATTGATGTGCCACTCTAAAACTTACTCTACATTCTTCTACGATCTTGTTGGCGACCTCTGTTAAAAGGATGGATCCTCTACATGCATTGAGTGCCTTATCTCGATTGACATCTATTGCTGGAATAATCCTGGAAAATATGTTGGCGGTCTCCATTACTTCTCTGAACGAATTCCACAGTTTAGGAGTTATCTGCTGGTAATCTAGGTTATATCCACTCGGCTGTCTAGACATTATGGAGATTATCTTAACCAAATCTCCTAGCACTTCTCCAATCTTCGTCCGAACTATCTCTAAAACCACGGGATTCTTCTTCTGAGGCATAATACTGCTAGTTGAAGCAAACTCTTCAGGAAAATCTATCAAGCCGAATTCTTCCGTAGAGTATAGTATGAGTTCTTCAGCTATGCATGAGTATATGTTCGCTGAGTTAACGAGATATGATAAGACAAGTATGATGTAGTCTCTTGATGTAGTTGCATCTAGAGCGTTCTCGACTAAATCTTCAAAGCCTAGCAGTGGAGCCTCTCTCAATCTGTCTATAGGGGTAGAGGACCCCGCCGCTGCTGCAGATCCTAGAGGTGAGAGGTTGATCCCAGCATATATGTTTACTACATTCGAAGAATTCCTTAAGATCTTGCTAGCATATGAGTGGAGTATGAAGCCGAAGGTGCCTGGAGCAGCTCTTTGTAAATGAGTGTATATCGGGAAGATTACCTCTGAGTATCTTTCAGCTTGGTTAAGCAATACATCTGCCAGCGATAATTCGGTTAAAACTGTTTCAAGTAATCTTTCTCTTGCTCTAATTCTTATAGCTGCGGCCACAGCATCATTTCTACTTTTACCGTAGGCAAGCATACCTCCAGAATACTCTGAGGCGGAAGAGACTGCCTGTTCAATGAAGACATGAATATCTTCTAATCTGGGATCTAGCTCTTTAGGAGGGTTCTCATAAATTCGTTTAAGAGCATTTAATGCTTTCTGGAGTTCTTCAAATCCCAGAAGCTTCTTCTCATAGAGCATCCTTAAATGTACTGCATTTACCCATATAACAGCATTAAGTATTTCATTGTCGAAAGAGAGTGATGAAATGTATTCTGCAGCTTCATTATCCATTTCTTTCCTCAACTTCGCACTTCTAAAGATACTCATACTCTCTAAGCCTAGGAGATTTTAGCTTAAGGTGCCTTTTAACATTTCGAGTATGTGTCGGAAAGAAAACAAGATCTAAGATTGTTTAATAGTCTGTTTTCGATAAGTGTAATACATTGTGCTTGGAAGACCCCAAAGCCTCGAGAATGCTTCTCCAGCTTTCTGGTCGAAGACGCTTTTAGAGGTGTATGTGATCATCTCAGGGTTGTATAATGGTTTCTCAGCTATCCTACCGACGATCCTAGCTGAGCCTTTGAATAATTTTATCCTAACCTCTCCTGTCACCTCTTCTTGTGTTTCATCGATAAATGCATTTATTGCTTTCACTAGAGGGTCTACCCAGAGACCAGAGTAAACCATCTCAGCCCATTTATGTTCGATTATTGGTTTGAAGTCTAAGATTCTTTTATTAAGAACCATTTTCTCAAGGTCTTGATGGGCGTAGATTAATAGTAGGGCTGCTGGAGCCTCATATACTTCTCTAGATTTTAGACCTACAACTCTATCCTCGATATGATCTATGTAGCCGAATCCATGCACCCCTCCTATGATATTCAACTCCATAATTAGCTTTTCTAAAGGCATCTTTACCCCATCGATAGACTTAGGTATCCCCTTCTCGAACTCGATTACTATTTCCTGAGGATTGTCCGGTGTCTCATCTAGTGGCTTTAGATATTTGAAGGCTTCTATAGGTGGCTCAATCCATGGATCTTCTAGTTCTCCTGCTTCTATACTTCTCCCCCATAAGTTTTCATCAATACTAAATCTGCTCTTCCGTGGGTTTACTGGCAGCCCGTTTTTCAATGCGTACTCTATTTCCTGGTCCCTACTCATATTCCACTCTCTGACTGGTGCTATTATTTTCAGGCCAGGAGCTAGAGCAGAGAATGTTACATCAAATCTTATCTGGTCATTCCCTTTACCTGTACATCCATGTGCTACTGCATCGCATCCTTCCTTAAGAGCGACTTCTGCGACTTCTTGTGCTATGAGAGGTCTGCTGAGAGCTGAAGAAAGAGGGTAAACACCTTCATACAATCCATTAGCCTTAATACATTTAGCAACATATTCTTCTGCGAACTTCTCTCTAGCATTAATGAAGTAATGCTTGATGGCTCCACTCTTCAAAGCTTTTTCTTCTATTTCTTCAAAATCTTCTTCTTGGCCTACGTCTACCGTAACCGTGATTACTTCTGCATTATACTTCTCTTGCAGCCACTTAATAGAAACCGTAGTATCTAGTCCACCTGAGTATGCAAGTGCGACTTTCATGCTTTATCTTAGCTTAAAACCACAATAAAAAAATTATGCTTATTATAAACCCGCTTCTAAAAAATAAAAGTCACTATATAAATGTCTATAATAAGTCTTCACTCACCCTCTGAGATAAGATATCTTTCTTCTATCTCTTTCATTATTTTTTCCTGTGCTTCTTCTAATGTTTCCTTATCTATGCCTAAGCGGCTTAAGAGTTTAGAAATATCTGGAGGTTTTTTATCAATCAGCTCTCCAGCGTACTTAGCGATCATGGGTAGATACTTTGCATATATATTCAATTTTTTTACAGCTGTCTGCTTCTTCTCAATCTTCGAAAGATATAGCTTAAGATGTCTAGCAGCTTCTCTAATCGCTATCACGAGCTCTCTCTCTATTTCCGGTCTATCAGCTATAGCTTCCTTACCCACACTCTTGTACGGTATTTTTGGAGAGCAGATATGTGTTACTAATGCTACAGGCGCAACTTTTGGAACCTTATAATTTGACCAGTCTATTCTCTCGTTGACAACTTTCCAGACAACATCTGTTCTTTCATCGTATAGAAGAGGTATCTTATTAGCAAACCTATACAGCTGTATTCCTTCAGCTACAGGTATTTCTCCTCCATATGCTAATCCAACTTCGACTACGAAGGGGAAGCCTGAATACGATGATGGTGGACGTTGAACAACATGTACGAAATCTGGCTTGAGCATATTCTGGATTCCTATCTTCAATAATTCTTCACCGATTGGACTTACACTTGAAGGGTCTGGTGTTCTAAACTTATTGTAACGTTTAATCGCATCGACCAGCGCGGTGACTTGTTCATGTGTTAATTTTCTCGGGTTAGCATCTTCAGATAGCCCAGCTAATTGAACTAGTTCTCTAGCAGTCTTCTCTCCAACTCTCTGGAAATTCGAGACTAGGAATGATATGATATCTTTCTGTCTGGAGTTTGCTAGAAGCCTATTCATAGCTTCGACATCTACTCCTACAGGGTGGGGTAGAGATTCTTTAGGAGGTTCTGGAACTTTATCTGTAGCTCTTGGGAAAAAGTACATTCTACCTCTAGGGTCTATAAATAGTAAGGATGCATGCGGGTTTGCTAAAGCTGTGTGTTTAAGATATTCGATTATTTTTGCTTTGCTCCCAGTATAATCTGCCTCTAGATAAAACTCGATTATTGTACCTCTCCATTTTCTCTCATTCTTGAATACTTCATGTTTGAAGATCCTAGGCTCGTTTTTTACAATATCTATCATTAGTACAAATTTATGAATTTCTTTTCCTCCTCTACTAGATATAACAGTAGCCGGCTTATTGGTAGTTATCTGACCATATAGCAAAGCCATAGTTCCACCTAGCCCGAAGGTTCCACGGTTTTGTTTATATCCATACTTGCTTCCAAACAATACTGTCGCAAAGGCTCTTGGAATATACTCAGGATCCACTCCTATACCATTGTCTTCAATCGTTAGTTTATAGACCGCGTTCTCCTCACTCTCTGTTTGACCCTCGGCTGATAATTGAATAATTATGTTTGGAGGAATCTTACTTATCTCGGCCGCATCTAAAGAGTTCTCTACAAGTTCCCTTATACTCGTGTATAGCGATCTAGATGGGTTGCTGAAGCCAGCTATATCTCTGTTTCTGTAAAAGAAGTCAGCTGGAGATATCTGCTCGAAGCTCACCTCAACCATGTTCCAAGACCCTACTTTAACATTATACAACTTTGTCTTAAAACTTAACTATCAAGTAATACCTTGACAATCTACTATTTCTCTATTAAGGAGAAATACTAAATAACGAGTTAGCTCATGTACTGTGAACACCTGAACATCTTACACATCCTACATCCCAAATAGATTTTAAACATAAGCAACTTAACAGAGATCTTATTAATAATTTGTCTAAAATTTATGAAATTGGTGTTAATTCTACAGGTTTGCTCTATGCACTATATTTAAAGGGATAGTTGATTAGCCTCATATATTCGTAGATATCTATGTAAAATGGAGTAATGTCGCTTGAAGTAGATGTTTTAAGGTTTACCCGAAGAGTAGTAGGTAACTCGTTTGTAAGAAACATCATGAGAAGGCTCGCAGATGGAGATACTCATGGTTATCGTTCGAGGCTAGAGCACGTTCTATGCATGCTCGCCGGCGTTGCGTCACCACATGATAAATCAATTGAATGTATGATAGAGTACAGATTATTTGATTCATTTATTAAACTTGCGTTAAGATGCATGAACATCAATAGGGAAGAATTTGAAGCAGGTATAAGAGACCCGTCAATTAGAAGAGGTATAGAGCTTGTATTAAGGAGTTTGATACTTTACGGTGTTACAGTGCCGCAGAAGCTATGCTCACCATTCCTCATAGTCTGGAATTTTACCAATAAATGTAATTTAAGATGTAAGCACTGCTATCAGGATGCATCTCATCCATTACCAGGCGAACTTACTTTAGAAGAAAAGTTGAATGTTGTAGGTCAACTGGATAGAGTGGGAGTACAGTTAATTGCACTAAGTGGTGGTGAGCCGACAATACATCCAGACTTCTTAAGAATTGTAGAAGAAGGATCTAGGAGAGGAATATACATGGCTGTCGCAACTAATGGTACCAGATTCTCAAATATGGGATTCGTAGAGAGAGCATTGAAAGCAGGATTAAAATATGTTGAAGTGAGTCTAGACTCTGTTAACCCTGAGATACATGATGAGATCAGAGGTGTGAAGGGAGCCTGGGAGGAAACTATAAGAGGAGTGAAGAATCTTGTAAAGATGAACGTCTCCGTCGGCTTAGCAATGACCGTTACAAAGCTCAACTATAGAGAGATCGAAGATATGGTTAAACTCGGAGAAGAACTAGGAGTAAAGAGAGTCATCTTCTTCAATTTTATACCTACAGGGAGAGGTAGAGATATAGTTAAACTAGATCTAAAGCCCGCTGAGAGAGAAGAGCTCCTCAAGAAAGTGTATGAACTAGCACGTAAATCTAGAGTTCAGGTAGCTTCTACGGCTCCCCAGCTTGCTAGAGTATCATGGCAGATGAGTAGTGGGTCTGATTGTCTACCTACACACTTCACTCCACCTAAAAGTCAATCTCTAAGAGCCTTAGCAGAATTCATAGGAGGATGCGGGGCTGGGAGAATATATGCGGCTATACAGCCTGATGGAAAAGTTACTCCATGTGTTTTTCTGCCGATAATTGTTGGAGATTTGAGAACTGAGACTTTCCAAGAAATATGGAATAATAGCTTAGTTATGGAAAGGCTTAGAGATAAAGATTTACTTAAACAGCCTTGTGGAGTATGCCATTACAAGTATATTTGTGGAGGATGTAGAGCTAGAGCATATGCATACTTTAATGATTTTCTAGCGGCTGACCCTGGATGCTTAAGAGGAAGCATCGTTAAATCGAGTCTAATCACTCAACCTATCCAGAAAAGCTTGTAAGATAATCTATCGAATAGGTCTTCACTTCTATGTTTATTCATGGCTTAGTGTTTCCTGAATTGCCATTCCCTATTTTGGATTCTAGTTTTTCAAGTTCATCTAACACTCCTTCTCTAGCTAGCGATATGACTAATTCGTCGTAGGTTGCATCTATTATCTTTACACATACTTCTGGATATGTAAGGTCTATCGGTATTCTATGCTTCCAGTAATATCCATTTCCGACGTTCAATCTAGTGAATAACCTCAATAGAGAAGATGTTAGCCGGTAGTTCGGAATATTTATCATGTATTCAACGAAACAGTTCTTATAAGCTTTTTCGTAAACGTCTCCATAGAACGTATTAAAGAAGAGGTAAAGCGGATAATCTTTCCTATACGTCTCCCAGCTTGTGAAACGGCTGTATAGTGGTTTCCAACCATCATCTCTAAGATACATGTCTTCGAGAGATATCGGCCTCTTCCAGTAGCTTACAAGGTAGCCTCTTTCTTCAAGCTGAGGAATAATGAAGCCTCTAATAATCCCCTGCCTCATTAACTCGAGTCTTTCTCTATCAGTAAGATTCATTACTAATCACTACTCAACAGATGCCTTACCTAGTATCAATTAGGTATGAAGTCGTGAAATTATAAGGTTTGCTTTCAGCATTCAGGCGGCCCGGCACCCGTTATACTATTTAATTATCTAACGTAAAGAAGACTTTATAGACCGCGGTGCTACCTTTCTCCAGAACTATCTTATTCTAGATATCTTGTAAGCTGGGATAATGGATACTACTCCGAGAATGTGTGCGATAGTACAATACATACATATAGTGTTAAGAATAGCTAGCTCGATCCATAGTAAGGCCGCTACTGAAGGCACGCTCATTAAGGCCCATACTAAAACTAGATATGAAGCAGCTTTTCCATGCTTGTAGGATACAACTATCGTTAAGAATAGAAGTGTTAGAAACCATGCTAAGCCGAGAGTGGATAGAGGAATTCCATATATCTTAGAATAGGGGCTGGTGATGACTTTATCACATTCTCCGACCCCAATCTTGCATACAGGCTGCCTCGAGGCATATTCCAGGTAGGATGATACAATTACCCCCATTATGGAGATTATTATGAGAGTAAGTGTCCAGAAAGTTTTCTTCAACTTATGGTCCCCTCTATAGCTTTAGCTAATATCTCTATAGAGCTTTCACCGACTATTTTTTGAACTATGTTATGAGAGCTATCAAGTATAATGAATGTCGGGGTTCCTTCGACACCATACTTGTCAAAGACCTCATAATTAACATCTAGCAGAATTGTTTGTGTCAAACCATATTTCTCGATTACACTCTTTAATTGCTCTTTCAACGGCGTCGAGATTACTAAGAAAACCATTCTATCACCATACCTTCTACTTAGTTCTTCTATTGTCGGTATCATGTTTATACAATGTCCACAATTTGGCTGGAAGAATTCTAGGAAAACTGGCTTTCCACTAAAATCCGATAAGCCTATGTAGCGTTCTAAAGAACTTGATGGGTCATATACTGGTAGAGAGAAATCGGAAGCCCGCTGTAGATTCGGCTTAGAAATAGTTATTTTACTTTGCTGCGTAGTAACAGTGGTTGTTGTAGTTTGCTGTTCTAGAGCTGGGAGCCGAATAGTCAAGATGATAAGTGTTATAATCACAACTAGTAGCAGTACAGGTAAAATTACTCTAACCACATTATATCTACCAGCATGATCGACCCTCATATGGTTCTTAAGACCGTACTCACTTCTAAAAGACTTCCCACAAACCTTGCAAACATACTTCTCTTTGTCCATCTGTAAACCAAGCCTACCTATCCATATAAAAGTTTAACTGAAAAAACTAGTTTAAAGATTAGTTGGGTGAGCCCCGGGCGGGGTTTGAACCCGCGACCCCTGGCTTTCTGTATTTCCTTGGTTTACCAAGCCAGTGCTCCACCAGGCTGAGCTACCGGGGCCCTATCTCAGATTATTTCTTAGAAGTTAATGAATTTATCTTAATCTTTATAGGAGATGGAAGATAAAGTGTAAGTATTTTATTTTGCATAAGCTCCAGGTTGTTTCCTTGGATCTGAAACTGCTAAGAATAGGTTATCTTTCTTAAATACTGATTGAACCGCTCCAAAGTATATGTCTGTTCCAGGATACATGGAGACTTCTCTAACTTCACCTATGTTTAGTCCTGCTTTGATAAGTCCGCTGCTCGAGATCTTATCCTTAATCAAGTCTTCTAAAACTACTCTGTCCCCTCTGACATGTATTCTTCCTTCGAGTACTGAGGAGACTGGATCAAGTCTTCTTATAAAGTAGTTAGAGAGAGTCTGTACTAGCGAAGATATTATCCTCATACCTCCAGATGCGCCTATCACTATCGTTGGAGAGCCGTCTCTATCAAGTATGATTAATGGAGACATACTGCTCGCAGGCCTCTTACCTGGAGATATGGAGTTCGGATGATCTCTCTGAAGGGTGAAGTCATGCATCTCATCGTTTAGCAAGATCCCTTTAACAGTTATCCCTGAGCCCATAAAACATTCAATGGTTTCTGTGAGAGATACAAACATCTTACCTTTTCCATCTGCAATACTTATATGAGATGTTCCACCTCTATCTCCAACTAGGTGGTAGGAGACTCTACCTTTTTCAATGGAATCTAGAGACTGTCTGACATGGTTTTCTGAAAGGAGCCTATTAAAATCCATCTCATTAAATAATGGGTCTGATATTATGGAACATCTTTCATCAATTATGTGAAAGAGAGTATGTGCAAGTCTTAGGTAATATTCTTCATCTTTCAGTTCCGTCTCAGATAATATCTTTAAGGCTTCGATTAATAATATGCCTGAGCTTGGAGGAGGCATAGTTGCGAACTTTAAAATCTTACCTCCAATTTCTAATTCATAGATGATTGGCTCCCTCCATATTGCCTTATAGCATGATAGATCTCTTAAGGAGAGGAACCCATTGTTGATAGAGAATATCCTATCGATCTCTTCAGCTATCTCTCCTTGGTAAAAGTATTCTATATTGTCTCTAAGCATTCTTAGTGTTTGAGCAAATCCTCTATAGGATATTGTAGAATCCTCAGGATATATTTTTCCATCTTTGAAGAATGTAGTGTAGCTTTCTGGGCACATCTTGAGTTTGTATTTTGCATTATCTAGATCTTTGTTCATGCATTTACTCCATAATCTTGACACTCGACATGATTCCGCATACTTTATCACTAGGTCTATTATCTTACTCCACTTAAATTCTCCGAATTCTTGATGTAGCATCCAAAGTCCTCTTAATGTACCTGGAACGGCCACAGCTTTATAGCCGATCGAAGCATCTTCCTCACTTCTATAATCTTCGATTCTCGCTTTCTGTGGAGCTACTTCACGGTAATCCAAAGCTCTAAACCCGTGGTCTTCTGAATATAGTAATGCGAATCCTCCTCCGCCTAGACCACTCCAACCTGGCTCGAGCACGTTCAAGAGTAATGAAGCAGCTATAGCTGCATCAACTGCATTGCCCCCTTCCCGCATTACTTCTAGAGATATGTGTGAAGCTACCGGCGAATGAGAAGATATTGCTTTTTCACCTATAGAATATACGTTCTCAGACATCCTATCAACCTATTCTATACCAGTTCCTTAGTCCATCTCTATCTAGCTCGAGTATCACCCCTTTCAATATCCCAGAAGAATATTCTGAACCTGGATTAAATACTATGGTCTTCCCTACTTTATCGTATCCAGCCGATTCATGTATATGTCCATGGAGACCAATTATCGGTTTGTATTTTTCAATGAACTTTCTTACAGACTTGCTTCCAACATTTTCCTTCTCCATCTCTCCAAGACTATACACTGGTTTTAGATTCTTATCTAGCTTAGGAGCAACATCTATAACCGTATTATAGGGTGGTGGATGGAAACAGCATATTATTTTGTCCCAATCTCTATCGACTAGGTTTACTGTCTTCTCCAACATCTTCCACAACTTGTTTTCTTCAGCTTCCCTAGGAGTATTCCATGGGGTCGGGTTAACGTGATCGAAGGAGACCATGCCATAGCCTAATGGTAGCTCTACTAATTTACCTAGAGGATACATATCTCTGATGCTTTTTTTCAATACTGGGTCTATATCTAAGATATCGTCGTTTCCAGGCATAACTATAACTTGCTTATCTTTCTGGACGTGTTCTTCTAGCATTACGACCCATCTCTTGATATTCTCAGTTATCAATGTTGAGAATAATCTGTTGACTTTTTCAGGATCTTTTTTCAGTTCTTCTACTTCTTCTCTACTACAAATATATGGATATACTC
>Ga0105162_1001147_pt1 | contig 15747 bp, 20 predicted proteins | sample JNZ201metaG_FD_81532 | JGI IMG/M metagenome (GOLD analysis project Ga0105162, IMG submission 81532) | Hot spring microbial communities from Jinze hot spring, China to study Microbial Dark Matter (Phase II) - JNZ 20120812A | ecosystem: Environmental > Aquatic > Thermal springs > Hot (42-90C) >...
AAACTACTGAAATCCATTTTTCCCTTAAATTTATCCAAATTACTGTCTGAGAAAGAGTTAAAAGTTTTTATAAGTTTTAGTGAAGAGAAAAAAAAATCAAGCAAAAAATGTAACACTAAGCAATTCAGAGTAAATAATTTATACCATCTTTTTCAAATTCTGATAAAGAGAAAATGTTAAAAGAAGAAAACAAAGTGGTTAAAGATATAATAACTGGCAATGCTGTTCCAAAGAGCATAAGCTTGATTGAACTTGAAAAGAATTATGCCTTACTTGCTGAGATGTTTGCTCGATTGTTAGATAGAATTAAAACAATAGAAGACGAATTAGATAAGTTGGAAGAAAAAGTTGCGCTACTTCTTATGGAAAAAGAAGAAAATAAAAGAAAGAAAAACAATAGAGAAGTTTAAGTCTTGTTTTCTTAATCGAAAAGCTTAAATCTTTTAATTACTTTTAAGTAATCACCATGAACAACTTAAAAATCTTCGAAATAAGTGAAGTGTTAGCTTCGGCAAAGAGAACTTTGTTACTTTTTTTGCTTAACAACCAACCGATGAGCTACACTCAGATAGAAAAAGGGTTTAGAAAGAATGAAGTGAAAATAGGTAGTAGTGAGATTTACAAGCATCTGGATGTTTTGCTTAAATATCGCTACATAGCAAAACGTGGCAAAATGTACATGGTAACACTTAAAGGAAAAAAACTGGTAGAAAGCTTGAGTTCTATTGAAAATGTACCACCAACTATTCCAAAGATTGAAATGGTTTTCTAGAGAATTTTTACTTAATTCTCTTCTCCCTATTATTTGATGTTGGTTGCTAAGGGTTGATGATTTTAAAATTTCTCCTTTTCGGATAACTATTTAAATCTTTTCCCAATTTTTTCTATTAGATAGATAAAAAGCTACTATAGCTTATCCATATACTCTTAAATCTTTTAACTGTTTATTAGTTAATAGGTAGGAAGAATGAAGAAAAAATTGTTGTTGCTAGTAATTTTGGTTGCAGGAATAATAGTTTTGACAAATTTTGTTCAATTCGTTCAAGCTCCGAGACCATTAAGAGGTTTTGTAATAGATTTACCGTCTACGGTTGACGCTTCTCCTGGAGAAACTATAACTATAAATGGAACAATTTTGAACATTGGTTATTATTGGCTTCGCAATTTTAACATTTCAGTCTCAGGCTTGCCAGAAGATTTTAAGGTTAAAGTTATTCCTGAAAAATTTGATGCTGTTAGGATTTTAAGGGAATGGAATCCTGAGCAAGGAGTTTATCGAGTTCCTGAGAAATTCTGGATTGAAATAAAAATACCTGAAGGTAAAGTCGGGGCTTTTCTTGTTGAAGTTAAAGGGAAAGAATGGTGGAGTTTTAAGAAAGTGGAAAACTCAACTAAATTTGTTTTAAGAGTTTCTGCACAACCAAAGCTTTCTATTTCTGATATAGAAGTTCCTGAAAAAGTAGTCGAGTTTAAACCTTTTAACATAAGTTTTGAAGTCAAGAACGAGGGAGCTGGTAATTGGCCAGTTTCTTTAAGAGTGATTGCTCCGGAAGACTGGAAAGTTGAACCTGAAGTTCAGAATTTCACGATAAATGCAAGTTCATCTGAAAAAGTTGTTTTCACTTTAACACCAACAAACACAAGCGGAAACATTTCAATTTTCATGGAATATCCTTACAAATCAGAAATTTTGAATTTAACCAAGATTGGGCCAATGATAGTTCCAACTAAGGAAGAAGTTGTTGAAGGAATAAAAATACCAACTGCTTTAGCAGCTTTGACAGAATTTGTTAAAGCAAATCCAGTTGTTACATTGATTGCAATCATTCTTTTGGCTATAATCTTCTGGAATGTTTGGCAAATAGTGAAGCAGATCAAGTTCAAAAAAGTGAGGAAGAAGCCTGAAGAGATTGTTGAGACGAACGCAAAAGTAAAACCGGTTTAAATTAGTTTGAATAAAAAACAAAAATCTTTTACAATCTCTTTTCTGCTTCTCTTGCTTCAAAGCCAATCTTAAAGTTATCAGCAATTTAATAATCTCAAATAAAGAGTGTGGAATCCAGCCTGTGGAATATTCTTTCTATGAATCTTACACAACAAACAATTCATTTTTCAGCAACTTCTTGAATAATTCAAAAAATGTTTGTTTTTGCGATTGGAATTGCTACTGCTTCGCATACTTTTCAAGAAAAGTTCTCCTTTAATCTTTTTATATTTTCAAAAAGCAAAATAAAATCATGAAAAAGCTTTTAGCTTTGCTGCTTCTAGCTTTGCTTTTGCCTTTGCTTGCTACAGCTCAATCTCCAAGATCAAGATTCATAGCCAGGACAAACTTAAGATTCATTCCAGTTTTGCACGGCTGCAAAATTTTGCATGAATTGAATGATGCCACAGCAGTAGAGTGCTCAGAAGCTGCAGTGGAATTAATGAAAAAATTTGTTTCAGTTGAGGAAGATCAAATTTATTACATCATGGATCTTCAAGCTGATGTGCAAATAGGAGCAGATAAAGTTTGGGCTCAAGGCTACACAGGCTCAGGAATTGTGATAGCAATTTTGGACACAGGAGTTGATTTGAATCATCCGGAGCTTGTTGATAGCATAGCAGGAGGCAAAAGCTTTGTTTCTTACACTGAAAGCTTTCAAGATGATAATGGTCATGGGACTCATGTTGCCGGAATAATAACTGCTAATGGTTTAAATGAGCAAGCAAAGGGTGTTGCACCAGATGCTTTAATTTGGGCAGCAAAAGTTTGTGATTCTTCCGGCTCTTGCTACAGCAGCGACATTGCTGCTGCGATAGAATATGTGGTTAACAATAGAATAGCTAAAATCATCAGCATAAGCTTAGGTGGAGGTGGCACCACAAAAGCAAATTGTGATTCTGACTATTTAGCTCAAAAAGTGAATTGGGCTGTTAGCAATGGTGTGACAGTTGTGGCTGCTGCCGGCAACACTGGTGGTAAAGTTGCTTCACCTGCATGTGCTTCCAAAGCCATAGCAGTAGGGGCAGTTGACAAGAGCGATAAAAGACCGAGCTGGTCAGGCTCAGGCTCAGCTTTAGACATAGTTGCTCCTGGAGTCAGCATTTATTCTACTATTCCAGGTGGCTATGCTTCTTGGTCTGGGACAAGCATGGCAACTCCTCATGTTTCAGCTGTTGTTGCTCTGCTTTTACAAGCAAATTCTGCTTTAACTGACAGCCAAATAAAAGATGCTTTGTACAAAACTGCAAAAGATTTAGGCTCAGCAGGTTGGGACAAATATTATGGTTACGGAAGGGTTGACGCTCATGCTGCCTTGAATTATGTTTTGGCACCACCAACCACAACCACCACAACTTTACCATGCTTACCAAGGCTTAGCTCTTGCACTTCAAATGAGCAGTGTTGCTCAGGCTATTGCAGAAGAATAAGCTCTAACAGAAGCATTTGTTGGTGAAGATGAAAAAGCTTTGTTGTTTTGATTTTCAGAGGAATTCTAGAGAATTTACTTGCTGACAAGGAAAAAATTTTTTATTTAAATTTCATCAGTTAAATAACCTTCTTTTTTGCTTGGGTTTACAAATAAAGATAATTTTGTTTCTGCAAGAAAATCCAATCCCAAAATAGATATGCTGGAATATATCATGCCTGCTCTTTTCCAAGCCGTTTCAGCAACTTTTAGATTACTAAAATCTATTGATGCCAAATTACCATTAATATCTTTGAAGTTAATTTTAACTTTACCTAACTTGAATAGAGCAATTTTTGTTCCACCCATTATCATATAATGATCCAATTGTAAATTTTTTGTCAAAATTCTGAATTTTGAGGTTGTGAATTCATCAACAAATGTTTCTGGACTACCAGTGTCAACTATAAAAACAACTGGTATACAACGACCAGAAAAATTCACAGTTGCAATTACAGATAATCTATTTCCTTCTTTGTTGAAATCTAGCGGTATCTTCAATAAAACCCCGGATTTAATACAAAATTACTGTATTTTTTTCTGGTATAAAATACACAAGAATTGTAGTCAAATCTTTTTCTTTTGTTTTGAGTCTATCTCTAAGTTTTTCTATTTCAGTATCATGATCGATAACTTTCCCGTTTTTTATGGCAATAAATTCATTTTTATATTTCTTTTGTAGTTCTTCATAGTTTTTTCTCACAAGTTCGTCGTTCTTGTCCATTTTTTCTATGAGTTGTAATTGTTTTTGACATTCCACAATTTAAATATAAAGGGAGTAATGATTTAAACTTTTTGAATGATTTAATTGAAGTTAGTTCAAATAAAATATTTTGTAACTCCAAGAGTGTTAAGCTCACAAGAATTAAATTTCCCTAGTCTTTAATTCAACCTTCAGCTATATATTTCTCTTGCATTTCTTATAATCAGTTTCAATTTCTTCTTAGAAATTCCAGTCTTTCTTTGCAGCTCATCAACATCTTCCTCCAAGAGTTGCTTTATAGTAACAATTCCGGCATCACCAAGCTTTTGCTCTGTCTTAAAATCAAGATTTTTCAGTAAGGTTATTGGGTAAAGCTTTTTCTCTTCTATCATGTCTTCAAGACCAGCATCTGCAGGTGCTTTCCACCCAATGTAATCTATTCCCTTGCACTCAGCATAAATCAAAGCATGGTCAGAAAATTTCGTGTTGCAGATTACCAAAGCTTTTGAAAAATTGTAGCCATGTCTTCCAAGCTTGAAACCCTCCTTCAAATCTTCCAGCCTTGCTTGTGTTTCAAGCATGACATCAACTCCAGTGTAAGTGTGAGGTTGAAAGTGGTGCTTGACTTCGACAAAAAAAGTTTCAGTACCACGAATTGCAATAGCATCCACTTCATGTGTTATACACTTTCCAGGAACAAGCAAATTCGTTTGTACAGAATAACCATACTCTTTCAAAAGCAAAGCGACAAAAATCTCAAAATCTGGTTTTGGTCTTAACCTGCTTATAGCTTCTCTCAAATCTATTCTGTGCTTGAGTTCAGGCTTGAAATCTTTTAGGTAAGTGAAGATCATCTTCAAGATTTTTTTGGTCGGTATTCCATCGTAAACCTCTTTTTCAATTTTGTTGGCAACAGCTTGGGCTTGCTCCAAGCTAGCATGAAGCCTTAAACAAGTGTTTATGATTTTGCTCTTGTCGAAAGGCTGTCTTCTTCCGTCAAACTTTGTAACAAAAACCATTTCAATTCTTTTTAAAATTTTGGATTTTGTGTAAAAAATATTTAAGTTATTTTAGCCAACAAAATAACAAATATGGCCAAATTTTCACAAGAAGCCCTAAAACTAATTTTGCGGTATGGTATGGGATGCATTCCTGAAGAAAAAAGGGAGAAAGCAAAAGAGGCTATCTTTGGAAACTGTACAGAAGAACTTGTGAAGGAATTGCTGCCAGAAGCATGCCAAAATTTGGAAGCTCTTGTGCCAAATGAAATAAAAGAAAATCATGTGAGAAAATATTTTTTAGATCTACACACAAAAATAGCAAGTATAACTGAGAAGATGAATTGCACAGCTTTCAAAGCTAAAATCATCAAGTCTTACGGCGATGAGTGTGTAGTAGTTTACAACAACAGAACAGAAAAAGTTAAGTGTTTAGAAAAATTTGATGTTGGCGATGTGGTTATAGTGCATCGTAGCTATGTGGTTGAAAAATATGATGAAAATCTACACGCTTGGCAATCCTTTGTTGAAAAAAGATAGGTTGGCTCTTGAAGTAGCAGAAGAGCTTAAAAACAAACTGGAAGTCGAGTTTGTGGAATTCGATCCAATAGAAACAATTGAAGGTGATGTTTGGTTAATGGATGTGGTCAAAGGAGTAAAAGATGTGGAATTGATAACTGAAGACCATTTTGAGAAAAACAAAGTTTATTCAATGCACGATTTAGACTTATCACACATGCTTGCTCTTTTGAAAAAGACAGGAAAAATAAAAAGCTTTAAACTGATAGCAATTCCTTTTGGAATGAAGAAAAAAGAAGCAGCAAAGAAAGTGGAGAGATTGCTCAAATCTTTATCCATTTAATCTTAAGGAAGTGACTTGCACAGCTGAAGCAAGGATCATAAGCCCTTATCAACCTTTCAATAGCATGCTGCATTTCATGTTTGTCTTTTCCTTCATCCAGAAGCTTTTGAACCAAATCTTTTATATCTTTTTCCATCTGTATCTGGTTTTGGGCAGTCGGTATTATGAAATTCGCATACTTGACTTTACCTTCTTCATTCAAATAGACCATGTGATACAATGTGCCGCGCGGTGCTTCAACCACACCTATCCCTTCAGTTGCTTTAACTGAAATTTTTGGCAAATCTTCTTGCTTGAAACTAAAGTTTTCGAATATTGATATACAAGAATCTATCGAGTGCAATATTTCTATCGCTTGAGCAAGATTGTTGTCGTAAATGTTGTGAGAAGGAAACCTTTCCAAGATATTTCCAACACTTTTTATTGTTTTCGGATGTAAAGCTACTTTGTTGAGATTCAGTCTAGCCAAGGCACCAACCATGTATTCTTTACCTTCAAACTGAAAGCTTGTTGCTTGTGAATAAGGTATGACAACACGGTCAACAAAATCAGCAAAATTTTCTTCAGGGATTACAGTCCCTTCAAAAGTTCTTATTTCGCCTTCTATGAAGTTGAAGCTTGGGCTACAGAGTGCCACATAATTTCTTTCTTTTTCAAAACTCAATTTACATTTAGCCAATATATCTATTAGCTCTAGAGCTTTTTTCCTCACATTTTTCAATTTGCTTACGGCTTCTTCTATTTCTTCTTCAGATGGAACTCTTGAAAAACCACCAATTCTCACTTCAGTTGGATGCACAGCCCTGCCGCCTATAATTTTGCACACAAAGTTTCCAGCATCTTTGACATCAAAAGCATCTTTTATCAAGTTTGGTTGCTCGTCTGAAAGCTCAAGCAAAGAATCTTTTTCAAAGATATCTGGAAGAGTGAAAAAATAAAGATGCATGGCATGGTCTCTTATCATTAAGCCAAACGCTAAAAGCTTCTTCATCACCATCGCTTGTTCACTAACTCTCACCCTCAAGCCTTTCTCTAAAGCTTCTGTTGATGCAAGAACATGTGCTATACTACATGTTCCACAAATTCTAGAAACGAATTGAGGCACAGCCAAATATTCTTTCTTTCTAGTTGCTTGTGTGAAAAATCTCTTGTTTTCTGCAACTTTCAGTTTAACATCTTTAACTTTTCCTCCAGAAACTTCTACTTCTAACTTAGCATGTCCTTCTGTCTTGCTTATCTTCTCTATTCCTATTTGGAAATCAGTGTGCATTCAAAACACCAAACTCTTTCAGATATTTTTCAATCACAGCTATCATTTTATCTTCCAGCATAGGGCATCCAGGTACTTCTTCATCTATTTTTACTAAATTTTTTGGAGCAATCGCTTTTTCCATATGTCCAAATTTCTTCATGATAGGTTTTATCTCTTCCATTTCTTCCTTATCCAAGAAATTCCTTGCATTTGAAGGCGAGCCAGTGATAGCACAACTACCAACTGCCACAACCTTCTTGCTCACTTTCCTTATCTTTTCAAGTAACTTTTTTTCTTTTTCAGTAGAGATAACACCTTCTACAAAAGCTACATCTATTTCAGAAAGTTCTTCTCTTGTTTGGATTAAACGAAAAGCTTTGAAATCTATCAAATCTTTCCATTCCCTATATTTTTTGTTCAATAGTTCCAAGAAGCTTATGCTACAGCCTTCATCACATGTGAAAGAAATGAATGCAATTTCTAACCTTTTCATATTTAATTTTTTACTTCTCTATTTTATTTCTTTTGAGTCAATCTTATCAATTTTTAAAGCTAAATTTATTCTATGAATCCGAAAGCCTTACTTGAGGCTGCCCTTTTTGTTTCTGATAAGCCTTTAAGCGTAGAAAAGCTTTCGAAAATTCTGAACATAAGTTCTGAAGAAGTGAAAAAGTTTCTGCTTAAGATTCAAACTGAGCTTCAGCAAGAAGACCATGGTATAGAGCTTGTGGAAACTCCAGAAGGTTTTGAGCTAAGGGTGAAACAAGAATATAGAGAAAAAGTTGCTAAACTTGCTCCTTTTGCTGATTTGAGCGATGGTATGATGAGGACTTTAGCGATAGTTGCTGCCAAGCAGCCTATAAAGCAATCTATAATTGTGAAAATTCAAGGAAACAAAGCTTACGGTTACATTGCTAGCTTGGAAGAAAAAGGTTTGATAAAGAGTGAAAAATTTGGAAGGACAAAGCTTCTCTCAACTACTTCAGACTTTGAAAAATATTTCGGCAAGAGCAGCGAGGAGATAAAGAGGATTTTGAGCGAAGCTGAGAAGAAAGCTTAAATCTTTTCTTTTTAAGTAAAAATCATGTTAGAAGAGTTAAGAAAGGGTTTTTTTTGATATTGATATATCCTTTACCAACTTTGTTTTTGCTAGTTTATGCTGGAAAAGAAAAAGCGATAAATATTTTGAAAGAGCATTCAGACACATACTATCAATTTTATAGGAGCAACAGACTGAGAGGATATGGGATAAAAACTTCTGTAGAAAGATCGATAGCTGGTTATGGTTGCTTCAAAGGCTTTAGAGCTAAACAAATAGATAAGGTTGGGATTCTTCACCACTTGATTTAAGAAATTAATTTTGCTTAAGCCAACTTATTATCATGAGCAAAAAATGGTACGAGCGCTATCATTGGTTTTTCTCGAGCAACAACATTTTGGTTATCCTTGGCAAAAATTCAAGAAATGATGAAACCATTCTCAAAAGATATACAAGACCACAAGACTTGGTTTTACATTCAGATTTGAAATCAAATTTCGCTGTGATAAGAAATGATTCTGCTCAAGTTTTACCAGCAGAAACAATTTATGAAGCTGCTGTTTTTCTTGCTTGTTACTCAGAAGCTTGGGATAAAAAGCTGGAGAAAGAGCAAGTTAGTGTTTTTTATGTCAAGCCTGAGCAAGTTAAGAAGCAAGAAGGAACAAAAGGGGTTTTTGAAATTATTGGAGAAAAGAAATATCTGGAAAAAATTGAACCAAGGCTTTCTATTGGAATAAAACAAGAAGAAGTTTTTAACGCCAAGCTAATTTATGGTCCACCCACAGCAGTTAAAGCTCACACTCCTTATTTAGTAACTCTTGTTCCAGGCGATACTCAAGCTAAAGCTTTGGCTGAAGAAATAAAGAGAGAATTGTTGCTAAAAGTTTGTCCTGAAATTTCAAAAGCTACTGAAGAAATAGAACTGAAAGAAATAGAGAAGATAATTCCTTTCAAGAAAGGCGAGCTTGTTAAGCTTTAAATTTTTATTTTGATAACACCAAAAGAATTTAATGCAGTTCATCTTTAGTGAGCTGATAGAAAGGTTTCACGAGCTTTTAGGAACGCCTAAAGATCTTATTTTGGAAACATTCAAAGGCCTGATGCTACAGATTTTGTTTTGAATAAATGCATCTCGATAAAAAACTTCGGCAATTTTTATCTCTTAATAATATTTGAGATGGATGACCAGCTTGTGAGATTTTCAAATGCTTACAGAATCTATCCACAGCTTTTGAATGGCTTTGATATAAGCAAGATGAAGCCTGTTGAAATTCTGGAAGAATTCATGAAAAAGTTTGGTATTCTTAAGCTGATACCAGCTTATGGCGAATGCAAATTCCTAATAGACAAAAAGAATAAGATTTTCTTTCCAGGAATTTTAGACATAGAGAAATATTTACAAGCACTTAAAAACTTGTAAATAGTTGGCAACAATAGATAATTATGGTTAATTTGTTGCAAGCTTTGATTTTAGCAATAATCCAAGGCTTGACAGAATGGCTTCCAATCTCAAGCTCTGGCCATTTGGTCATAGCCCAGCAGCTTTTTGGAATTAAAGCTTCTGTTTCTTTTAATGTCATACTCCACTTTGGTACTTTGCTTGCTGTAATTTATTTTTTGAGAAGAGATTTGCTTAAGCTCTTGAAATTTGATAGAGAAAGCAGGCAACTACTTGCCCATATTATAATAGGGAGTTTGCCTCTCGCCTTTTTTGGCCTTCTTCTCAAAAGCTTCTTCGAATCTCTCTTCTCAAGCTTACTTGCTGTTGGCTTAGCATTGCTTGCAAACGGAACAATTCTTTACTCAACAAAATTCTTCAGGCCAAAAAGAAAGCTCAATTTGATTGATTCTTTTACAAAAGGAATGACTCAAAATTTCTCTCTAGCTCCAGGAAAATCAAGAAGTGAGATAACAATTTCTACTGCTTTGATGAGAAAGCTGGAGAAAAAAGAAGCTTACAAATTTTCCTTCTTGCTTTCCATAATTGCAATTCTTGGAGCAAGCTTGCTTAAGTTTGGCAAAATTGATTTTTCTCAAGAGCCGATCGAAATTGTTTTGGCAGGAATTTTGACTTCTGCTATTTTTGGCTACATTGCTCTAAAAACCATAGCCAAAACTGTTTTGGAAGGAAACTTTTACAAGTTTGCTTACTATTGTTGGATTGTTGGGGCAATAATTCTTTTGTTAAGCTTATAATTTTTTATTTTCTCAATAAAATTTAAGTTTCATAAAGTTTTTTCTCCAACCCTTTTTTAATGAATTCAATTTCCTCTTTTGTTGGGTCATATCTCAAGAAAGGATCTTTAATACCTTGTTCGTATGGATTGTCCTCGCCTCCTGCTATGTGATATAATTCATGTAGAACTTGCCTTTTAATTCTTACATCTCTAGGAATTTTTGAGTAAACTGCATCAAGACTTTTTATAGATATTACAATATTATTGCCAGAAAAAATTCCGTGTGGGTCATAAGTGTCGGAAGCCATTCTTCTTAATTTTTCATCTATATCTTTTCCAGTGAAACGAATTACAATCATATTTTTACCATAAGGCATTTCCTTAAGATCGTCAAGAGAAAAATTTTCTCCGCTTTCCTTAACAATTTTTTTATAAACCGCTCTAGGAAAATAACTTTTAAGAAGCTTGTATACCTCTTCTATATCTTCCATATAAGACATACTTTCTGGAATCTCTATCTGAATTGTAGAAGGTATCTCTCCCTTACTCCACTCTTTCACTTCCTTTACTTTTGGCCCCCTGGCAAATAGCGTAATTGAAACTAAAGAAATTAAGATAAATGAAAAGACTAAAGTGAAATTTTTTGGTGATGGAATAAGCATAAAACTTCCTGTAGTCGAATCAAATATTAAAATTAAGGCAAGAATCAGCATTAAAATCAAAACAAAGATTTGGAGCTTTTTCATTTTTATCAATAATACTTTTGTTTAATAAACTAAATAATCTTACTTGAATTAAATTCACAAGAAAAAAAGAAAGCTAAACTTTTTCCACTTTCTCTTTTTTCAGCGCAAACTTTGCTATCAAGAAGACAACAAAAGCTATTATCACAAGTTTATCACTGCTGACAAGAAAGACCCTAACTTTAAGACCACTGGTCCTTGGCGAAAGTTGCGGTTTTCCAATCTTCTCCTGGCAGTACTGGCGTGAGAATTGGCATTATTATGTCATTCACTAGAGACTGAATCAAAGCAGTTATGGCAACACCCATGAGGAATGCTATCGCTAGTGGCAAAACCTTGTATTCCTTCAAGAAATCCAAAAATTCTTTCAACAAACCCATTTTCTCACTAATTATTATATTTGGTTAATAAATAAAAATTAACTGTAATGAAAATAGAACATAACCGTTTTTTGAATAAATCATGACTTGTTTTCTTCAATTTTTCTGATCCAAATTTCTTTGAAGTAGTCTTCTTGCTCAGTTTCTATTTTTTTGTCATTCTCCAAATGTAACAGAGGAACAAATTTTTCTACAATTCTCTTTCTCTCCCACTTCTTCACTATCTGGCTAAACCCAACTTTTTCACTCTTCATCTTCTTCATCAGCTCATCTATTTCTCTCATCATCTCTTCTATTCTCTTTGTGATGTCTTCTTCTGTTATTTGCAATTCAATCCTTTCTCTCCACCTTCTGCTTCTTTCAATCCTCCTTTCTCTCACAGCCATGGCTTTCCTTAAAGCCAAAATTAGCTCGTCTAGTGTTATTTGCCTTTTTGGTATTCTTCTTATAGGAATACCAAGCTGAACTAGGTTGGGATCTATACCTAAATCAACAGGTTGTTGTTGAGCAATTTGTTCTATTGTTTCTTCTTCTTCAAAAATTGAAAGATAATCTGCTTTTAATCTTAATAGAACAGCAGCAACAAACACAACACGGGCAGGAATTCTGAAATCTAACTCTTCTATTTTTTTCAAATAATTCAGGAAGCTGTCAGTTAGTTTGATCAAATCAATATTCCAAGGATCAAGCTTTTCTATACTGACTATGTGGTAAATTATTTCTTCCCAATTTTCCTTTTCAAGAACAAGTTGGAGAATGTTTTCTTCTTCCGTCATAATAATAATTTGGTTTTTTGTCTGAATAAAGCTTGAAAAGATTTAAATCTTTTTTAAATAAAGTTAATTTGTGAATTTAAAAAATTTAATAAAAAAATTTAAGAATTTTGAAAAAGCGATTTATGACCTTGATTTAAAAGAAAAAATAAAATCCTTACCTTATCCATCCGCTGTCGCTACTCCAATTGCAAATATTGTTGTTACTTATTTGGGATTGAAACTTCCTACAAAAATAATAAGAATAAAAGAAGCATATATTCCTGCTCAAAGATTCATAGATATATATGGTTTAGAAAGAGGACTTTTGCTAACTTATATATACAATCTCCCCAACTTAGTATTTTCTACTTACTGCCAATTCCATCTATGGTTATTGAAAATTTAATTTCTCGAGAGTTCAAAAAGATATAACTGGCACAATTTCTGCTCTACCTTTAAATTCTTTGACACTTTTGGGAAGCTACATCATAGCTAAAGATGTTTACAACATTACTCGTGTACTTTTATATGAAAGCTGCGGTCTTTTGCCTCCATTTCGTGAAATTGTTGGAGCCATTTCGTCTACAGCAATGGTTTTTCCATTTTTCTATACATTTTTCAAAAGAAATTTTTCGAAGGATATGAGAGAAAAATATAAAAATCTTTACAATTTTTTCGTGGACATAAAAAAAAGACATAGAAGAAGAGATTTATGGTATGCGTACGGTAGGGAAGAAAAAGAAATAACTCTCCTAATTTAAGAAGTTAAGTTTCTTTAGGCAACTCAATTCCCAAAATTTTCGTTTCTCCCCTATCCATAGTACAACCATAAACCCTGTCACCATAAGTTATTGTTGTATCATTGTGTGTGATCACAATGAACTGAGCTTCTTTCGAGAGCATTTTCAACAATTCGGCAACCTTCTTGCTATTCTCTTTATCCAAAGCAGCATCCACTTCATCCAAGATGTAAAAAGGAGCTGGTTTGTATTCTTGAACAGCAAACAAGAATGCTAAGGCAGTCAAGCTCTTCTCCCCACCAGACATAGCATCTATGTTCAAAAGCATCTTGCCCCCAGGATTTGCTTGAATTAACAACCCACTTTCTAAATTGTTTGGATCCTCAAGTTCCAAACTTGCATTACCACCAGTCATCTTGTTGAACATTTCATTGAACTTCTTGCTGACATCTTGCAAAGTCTTAAAGAAAACTTCTCTTCTCTTTTGCTCTATTTGTTCAATCATCTCAAGTACAGCTTTTTTTTCTGCCAATATCTTTTCATACTTTTGTTTGTATTCATCAAATTCCGTCTTAAACTTCTCGTATTGCTCTATTGCTTTAAAATTCACAGCTCCTAAGCTTAAAAGCTCATTTTGGGCTTGTCTTATTGCTATTTCCAAACTTCTCACACTTTTTTCAATAGGCTTAATTTCACCATATTGCTGAGCTTCCACTTTTAATGTCTCAAGTTCGGCTTCTATTCTTGCTTTTTGAATGGAAAGTTTATTGAGTTCTGTCTGAACCGCAAGTCTTTGTTCATATGCAATTTTTCTCTTTTGTCTTAAGGAATCAAGCTCTTGTTCAGTATCAATTTTTATTTTTTCCAAATCAACCAGTTCTTTTGTTTCTTCAGATTTTGAAAGTTCTTTTAATCTTGCTTCACATTCTTGAATTTCTTTTTCGAAAGTTTGAATTTCTTCCTTTAATTTTTCCCTCAGTTTGAGATATTCTTCTATTTCAGCTTCGGTTGGTACAACTTTTGTAGCTCTTAAATAATAGCCTCCTATCATTGCTCCGCTTTTTTCAGCTAAATCTCCATCTAGGCTGACCATTCTAACTTTTCCTATGCCAATTTTTCTCATTGTTTCTAAATCTTCAACCACAAGTGTATTACCAAAAACAAACTCAATGGCAGGAGAAAACTTTTTATCAAACTCTATGAGTTTGCTTGCAACACCAATAACACCTTCCTCTTTGAGCAGATCTTTTTCTTCAAGTTCAACTGGTTTTATTTTGTTTAAGGGCAAGAAAGTAGCCCTTCCTATTCTTTCTTTCTTCAAAAATTCTATGCAGTTTTTAGCAGTTTCATCAGAATCAACAACTAAATCGTTTAAGTGAGGTCCGGCAGCAACTTCTATTGCTGTTTGATATTTTTCCGGAACTCTTATTAGGCTAGATATGACACCAAAAACACCTTTTATTTTTTGGTCTAAAATAGCTTTCACAGCTCTTGGTAATCCCAATTCACTTCTGGCTTCAATTTCCCTTAGCTTTTGAATCAAAGAATCTATTCTTTCAATTTCTTTTTTGTTTGAGTCAATTTTATCTTTATTAATCATTATTTTAGTTCTCAGGTAAGAAATTTCTCTTTCAACTTCAACCTTCTTTGATAATGTTACAAGTTTGGCAGCAATCTCTCTTATTCCTTTTTCTCTTCTTTCAAGCTCAGCCTCTAAGGCTTCGATTTCTTTCTGTAGCAATTCATTTTCTTTTTCTTTCTTTTCAATTTCTTTGTTTAAATCTTCTATGGCTTTGTTGAACTCTTGAATTTTTCTATGAACTAAGGAAGCTTTTAATAATTGCAATTGGGCTTGAAGTTCTTGGTATCTCAAAGCAGCATTTCTCTCTTCTTCTAACCTCTTAAAAATTTCATATCTTTCTGTAATCACTATTTCAGCTTCTTTTAACTTTGCATCCACTTCGGCCAAATCTTTCATCGCTTTTTCTTTCTTTTCATTGTATTCAGCTATTCCTGAAATCTCATCTATTATAGCTCTTCTTTCTATAGGATTCATCTCTATCACATTGGTGACATCTCCTTGCAACACAATGTTATGACCATCAGGGTAAATTCTAGCCGTGGCCAAAACTTCTAATATTTTTTCTCTTGTTGTAGTTTTTCCATTTAGCTTGTAAACAGAAACTCCTTTTCTGTTTATTTTTCTTGTTATAGAAATTTCAGGCTCTTCAAAAGGAAAGACCTTTTCACTATTGTCAAAATAAATGGTAACCGAAGCTATTTCAGCTGGAGGTTTTCCATTTCCCCCATGGAAAATTAGCTCGTGGAGCCTTCCCGCTCTGAGAGATTTAACAGAAGTGCTTCCTAAAGCAAAAGCTATTGCGTCAAGTAGATTTGATTTTCCACTTCCATTCGGTCCACATATTATTATTAATCCAGGTGAAAGGGGAACTGCAATTTTTTTATTAAAACTTTTGAATCCTTGTAACACAATTTTTTTAATGTAAGTTTTCATTTTTTCTTCACCTCGATTTCATGTTTTTCCATCAACAGTCTTAACCCAGCTCTTATCGCTTCAGCTTTTGTAGCGTAAAGTCCGCTTTCGACAAGAGTATCGAGAAGCTCTAGCAAGGCGCCATCAAACTT
>Ga0105162_1001149_pt1 | contig 15743 bp, 18 predicted proteins | sample JNZ201metaG_FD_81532 | JGI IMG/M metagenome (GOLD analysis project Ga0105162, IMG submission 81532) | Hot spring microbial communities from Jinze hot spring, China to study Microbial Dark Matter (Phase II) - JNZ 20120812A | ecosystem: Environmental > Aquatic > Thermal springs > Hot (42-90C) >...
GGAAGGTAAGGTGCCCATGCCTGGGGCAATCCTTTTTGCTAAGATTAAGGTTTGATGTTAAACTTAAACCAACTTTGAAAAGTGATGGTCGGAGGTCAGCAATGGAGAAACTGAAAAATTTCTACCAGAACCACCCAATGCTTTCCCAGTGGATTGTGCTGGCAATAGGAATGGTGATTATCCTCGTCCTTTCCGCCAAGGACCAGGGATTTAACCTCAGGCAATGGTTCGCCTTGATCTCGGCCACCATAATCCTGGCCGCGTTGTGCGTGTGGATCATAAACTGGGAGTAGCTATAATGCCAACACTGCTCCTTCGCCATGCTGACCTTATCCTTACCATGGATGACAGGAGGACTCGCTTCTACGATGGAGCGATATTGGTCCGGGATAATTTCATTGAAGCTGTAGGGCCTACCAGGGAACTGCCTTCCACCGCTGATATCACCATAGATGCCTCAGGTATGATAGTGTTACCGGGCATGGTCAATACCCACCACCACTTTTACCAGACCCTTACCAGGGTTGTGCCTCAGGCTCAGAATGCCAAACTTTTTGACTGGCTTGTTCACCTTTACCCTATCTGGGCCCGCCTCACAGGCGAAGCTGTTTACATAAGTGCCCTGGTCGGAATGGCAGAATTGCTTCTTTCAGGGTGCACTACCACCACCGATCACCTCTACATTTTCCCTAACGATGTCTCCCTGGACGAAGAAATCCGAGCTGCTAAGGAGATAGGCATCAGGTTCCACCCTTGTCGTGGAAGCATGTCTTTGGGGCGATCCAAGGGCGGCCTCCCACCCGATGAGGTTGTCCAGAGCGAGGAAGAAATCCTGACCGATTGTGAGAGACTGATAAAAACTTACCATGACCCATCGCCTGGCTCCATGTGTCGGATAGCCCTTGCTCCTTGTTCACCTTTCTCGGTAACTCCTGAACTGATGAAGGAGACAGCTCAGCTGGCCAGGCGCTACAATCTCATGCTGCACACTCACCTGGCTGAAACCCTGGACGAAGAAGAATTCTGCCTGGGAAAATACGGAGTGCGTCCTATTGACTATATGGCTCAGCTTGGCTGGCTTGGAAATGATGTATGGTTCGTTCACGTAGTCCATGTAAACTCCAGGGATATAAAGATCCTGGCTGAAACAGGTTCCGGAGTCGCCCATTGCCCCACTTCCAACATGCGTTTAGGCTCAGGTATATCCCCTGTGATAGAGATGTTGAGAGCGGGAGTAAAAGTCGGATTAGCTGTTGATGGAAGCGCCTCTAACGATAGTTCCCATATGCTGGCAGAAGTTCGTCAGGCTTTGCTCCTTCAGAGAGTCCGCTACGGCGCTGATGCCATAGATGCAGAAGATGTCTTAGAGATGGCCACCAAAGGGGGGGCTAAAGTATTAGGTAGGGATGACATTGGCTCTTTGGAACCGGGCAAGGCTGCTGATTTCATCGGAATTCGCCTGGAAAGACTGGAATATGCCGGGGCTTCCGTCCATGACCCTGTTGCCTCTCTGGTCTTCTGCTCTCCGGTAAAAGTTGACCTGGCGGTTGTTAATGGCAGGATAGTGGTGAAAGATGGGGAACTGCTTACCGTGGACGTGGGTGAAATCGTGAGGAAGCATAATGCAATAGCCAGAAAGTTAGTGAGGGGTGATTAATGGTGAGGGGCGAACCGCTTTACCTCATCCATTTTTCCGACCTGCATCTGGGTATAGAAAGCTATGGCCCGCTGGATCCCCAGACGGGTGTATCAAGCAGGGTAAGGGATTTCCTGGACAGGCTTGATGAGGTCGTGGATTATGCTTTGAAGAGCGAGGTTGATGCAGTCCTTTTCTGTGGGGATGCTTATAAAGGGCGTAATCCACTCCCTACTTACGAGAGAGAACTCGCTTACAGGGTTAAGAAGTTGGCCGATGCCGGTATACCCGTAATTCTTGTGGGGGGCAATCACGATCTCCCGGAGCATCCCCAGAAAGCCAGTTCTCTTGATATTTTCAGTGCCCTTAAAGTGCCTAACGTTTACGTTTTCCGCCGTCCGGGGGTTATAAGGCTGGAAACCAGGCGCGGAAGTTTGCAAATAGCAGCTATGCCTTACCCGCCACGGGCTTTCATCCGCACTCTTAAAGAGGAAAAAGGATGGGAAGAATTCAAAATTGAAGAGGAACTTCAAAAGCTTGCCCAGGAGATTGACCCCAAAATTCCCTCCGTCTTAGCCGGGCATTTCAGCGTCATAGGGGCAAGGTATGGGTCGGAAAAAGCTATAATCCTTGGGGATGATTTTGAGGTTCCCAGGAGTGTCCTTTTATCTGGTCCATGGGATTATGTGGCTCTCGGGCACATCCACTGCTTTCAGGATTTAAATCCTGGTAATCAGCCCCCGGTGATATATTCCGGGAGCCTGGAGCGGATAGATTTCAGTGAAGAGCACGAAAGCAAGGGCTTTGTTAAGGTGCACCTTCGCAAAGGTGAAACCACATGGGATTTTATACCCGTTAAAGCTCGCCCTTTCCTGACCATTGAAGCTGATGTGCGGGGAGAAAAAGAGGCAGAAAAAATCCTTATGAACAAGCTCCAGGCTTATAAGGAAAAAGTGAGCGGAGCAGTTGTCAGGGTCAAGGTTAAAATGAAGGAAGGCCAGAGGTTAAACGAAGAGAAAGTTCGGGAACTTCTTAGCAATTGCTATTATTTCGTTGGGGTTGAAAAAGAAATAGAAAGGCGCTCGCGCTTCACTGCAGGCCCCGAGGCATTAGACCCCTCCGACTGGAGGGGACTTCTGAAGGAGTATTTTAAAGCGAAGAAGTTTTCCGAGGAGGAAATAGAGCTGTTGCTTAAATATGCGGAAAAACTTATCAGGGAGGTTGAGGAATGATCCTGGGCATAATGGGAAGCCCAAGGCGAGGGGGTAACAGCGAGATCCTTCTGGACCAGGTTCTTGCTGGTGCCAGGACCGTGGGAGTTGATACCGAGAAAGTGGTCTTGAGCCTCCTCAATATCCAGGGATGCACTCATTGCAATGGATGCTGGGACACGGGAGAATGCATAATCCAGGACGATATGGAACTTTTCTACCAGAAATTCAGGGAAATGAAAGCTCTCGTCGTGGCGGCTCCCATTTATTTCCTTGGGCCTCCTGCCCAGCTAAAGGCTGTAATTGACCGGTGTGAGCCTTTCTGGGTTCTTAAGACCCGCTTTAATAAAAGCGTATCCCCCACAGGGAAGAAACGCCCGGGGGTTTTTATCTCTGTAGCGGGAGCCCCTGGCAAACCCGATACCTTTGAGCCATCGCGCCGGATAATCCGGGCTTTCTTTAGCACTATTGATGTAATATACACAGATGAGCTGTTTTTCACTGAAGTGGAGGAGCCCGGACAAATTCGGGCTCACCCCACTGCTCTGGCTGAAGCTTATACCCTTGGGGTCAGGTTAGCCCGAAGCCTTTGACCTCCCTGAGGTTCAGGGGTAAGAAAAACTTTCACCGGGCTTAAGCACGATTCCCCGTGCTTTGGTTTCTTTTTCTACGGCTCTTACAAAGGCATAGGGGTCCTGCTTTATCACATCAAAAGTGTCATAATGCATGGGTATAACTACCTTGGGCTCCAGAAGTTTAACTGCTCTTAGGGCATCATCAGGCCCCATGGTGAAGTTATCCCCTATAGGCAATAGGGCTATATCCACTCCCTCTTCCCCGATAAGCTTCATTTCATAGGTCAGGCCCGTATCTCCGGCGTGGTAAATTTTTATGCCTTCCATATAGATGAGGAATCCGCAAGGGTTTCCGCCATAACTTCCATCAGGAAGGGAAGAGCCATGGAAAGCTGGAGTAAGTTTTACCCGGCCGAAGGGGAAATTCCATCCTCCCCCTATGTGAAGGGGGTGAGCGTTTACCCCCTGGTTCTGGCAATAAGAAGCTATTTCAAAGTTAGAGATGACGGTGGCGTTGTTGCGGCGTGCGATATCAATGGCATCCCCCAGGTGGTCTCCATGGCCATGGCTTACCAGAACATATTGAACCTTAACCGTTTCAGAGCTTGCAGGGGCCAGTGGATTTCCGGTAATGAAAGGGTCTATAATAAGAGCTGTCCCGGCCCCTTCTACAATAAAGCAAGCATGGCCATAAAAAGTAAGCTTCACGCCCATTTTTCTACCTCCGCGTTTTTTGTTCTTTATAACATAAAGAGGCCCGGAAGGCAACGAAATAAGGTGCTGGGCAGGGTTCATGCGGTTAATGCGATTTGCTTCTTAAAAATTTTTGTGATATTATGAACCGAAATTTGAGCGGAAGGAGGGATAAAGGTGGCAGTGTGTGAGATATGCGGCAAAGGAGTTCAATTCGGCCATAACGTAAGCCACTCCAAACATGCTACTAAAAGGAAGTGGCTCCCTAATATTCAGCGCAAAACCATCTACATCGGGGGCCAGAGAAGGCGTGTTTATATATGCACCAAATGCCTCAAAGCCTTGAGCAAAACTTAAAGCTCCGCTGCTGCTAAGGCAGCAGCTTTTATCCTCCGTATCGCTTCCCCCACGCCTAAAGGCGATTCAAAGATAGCAGCCCCCGCTACAAGCACTTGCGCTCCTGCCCGCACCAGCAGGGGGGCTGTTTCTTCGTTTACACCTCCATCTACCTCTATCTCAGGAGATACTCCTTTCTCTTCAAGCATCTTTCTGAGCTTCTCCACTTTAGCCATAGTATTGGGTATTAACTTCTGCCCGCCAAAGCCAGGATTAACGGTCATGGCCAGGATGAGATCCACTTCTCCTACGATCTCTTCCAGAACCCAGACAGGAGTAGCGGGGTTTATGGATACTCCCGCTTTTTTGCCTGATTCCCGTATTTTCACCAACACTCTGTGAATATGCGGGCACGCCTCCCAGTGCACTGTGATTATATCTGCCCCAGCTCTGGAGAATTCATCCACAAATTGCTCCGGCCTTTCTATCATCAGGTGCACATCTAAGGGCAGAGAAGTTATCCGCCTCAGGGCTCTTACCACTAAGGGGCCAACGGTTATGTTGGGGACAAAGTGTCCGTCCATAACATCAATGTGGATGTAATCAGCTCCTGCCGCTTCAGCCTCTTTAACCTGCTCTCCAAGGCGGGCAAAATCGGCTGAAAGTATAGATGGGGCAATTTTAATGGGTTTAGGCATTGCTTTTAACTCTCAACCTCAGCTGACCGCACCCGGCCTGGATATCTAACCCTTTACTGGTCCTCAGGGTTACCGAAATCCCCCGGCGTTTAAGTTCCTCCTCAAAGGCTAGAACCCGGTTCTTTGGGGGTGGTCCCATGGATACGCCCGGAATAGGATTCATGGGGATAAGGTTTACATGACATAACATATCGCCCAGAAGGGAAGCCAGCTCGCGGGCATGAGTGATGCTATCGTTAATTCCATTTATCAGGATGTATTCAAAGGTGATACGCCGGTTGGTTTTCTTAATATATTCCTGGCAAGCTATTAGGAGACGCCTTATAGGATAGCCCTTGTTCACTGGCACAAGCCGATCCCTTATTTCATCGTTGGGAGCGTGAAGGGAGACCGCCAGCTCAATTTGAAGCCCTTCTTCCGCTAACCGTTTTATTCCTGGCACAATACCCACAGTTGAGATAGTGAAGCGCCGAGCGCCCAGGTTAAAACCTTCCTTGTCGTTTAATACCCTTATGGCCTGGAGGGTAGCTTCGTAATTTAAAAAGGGTTCCCCCATTCCCATAAACACCACATTGGTTATAGGCTTTGAGGAATCATTTTGCATCGCTTTTTTGACCTCGCGGGCAAAGTGCAGGACCTGGGCTATTATTTCCCCTGGCTTAAGGTTGCGGCGGAAACCGCTTCGCCCCGTGGCGCAGAAAGGGCAACCTATTGGGCAGCCTACTTGTGTTGAAACGCATACGGTTCTCCTGCGCTCATAAAGCATAAGGACGCTTTCAATGGTCTCTTTATCTGGCAACCTGAAGAGCACTTTACGGGTAGAGCCATCGGCTGATTCCAGCGTTTCCAGGGGTTCCAGAAAGCTTAAGGAAAACTCCTCTTCAAGGCGCTGACGGAGCTCCTTAGGTAGATTTGTCATTTGATGGAAATTATCTACAAGATGCTTATAGACCCATTCCCAAAGCTGCTTTGTGCGGTAAGATGGCTCTCCCCATTCGGTCAGGAGCTTATCCAGCTCTCTGTATTCAAAGTCAAGCAAATTCTTCTTTTCAGCTATTATTCCTTCCTCCTCAAGCCCGTGAGCAGAAAAGCGTAGTAAAGTATAGTAGAAATAGCCTGAGCAAGAGCTGCCACGTAAGTTAAAGCTGCGGCCGAAAGCACGCTCTTAACACCTTTCAATTCTTCGGGGGAAACCAGGTTCGCTTCGCGAAGCATTTTGAGAGCCCGTCTGGAAGCATTAAACTCTACTGGCAGAGTTACCAATGCAAAGACCGCTCCCAGGGAGAATAGTATAAGGCCTAAGGCTGCCAGGTCAAAAGCGTTAAGGAGCCAGCCAGCAAAGAAAAGGATAGGGCCGAGCCAGGAGCCGAGGTTTACCATGGGTACGAGCCCGGAACGGATCTTAAGGGGCAGGTAGTTTTCAGCATCCTGAGTAGCATGGCCAATCTCATGAGCAACGATTCCTATAGCTGCTATAGAGGGTACTCTAGCCACCCCTGCTGATAGCCTCAGGGTTTTAGTGCGGGGATCATAATGGTCTGTCAGCATCCCGCGCACCCCTTCAATGTTTACCCCGTATAAACCATTGTGCCTAAGTAGAATTTCAGCCGCTCTTACCCCATCAATCCCTAACCGATTTCGGATGCGGGAATAGCGAGAGTACGCACTCTGAACCTTGAACTGAGCGTAAAGGGCGAGGAGTAAAGCAGGCAAGGCAAATATAAAGTAAATCGGATCCCAAAGCCACATATTGACTTCACCTCCGCTTCCGCATCTCGTGCTTTGTAAAATTATACAATAACAGCATCGTCAGGTCAAAATCCTTGACACATGTGCACCTGGGTTCCAGCTTACGGGCGCATTTGCCTTTTGCTACCGTTTGTGTTATTGTGTAAAACCACAAATATTCAAAGGAGGAGCCAAGATGGGTAAGAAGGTCAGGGTAGCGATCATTGGGGTGGGGAACTGCGCCTCTGCCCTCGTGCAGGGAGTCTATTACTACCGGGATGTTCCGGACGATGCTTTCGTCCCGGGCCTCATGCATGTGAACCTGGGCGGATACCATGTTAGAGATATAGAATTCAGTGCAGCTTTTGACATTGATGCGAACAAAGTGGGCAAAGACCTTTCCGAAGCGATCTTTACCCCACCAAACAATACTGCCAAATTTGCCGAAGTTCCCCATTTAGGTGTGCCTGTGCATCGTGGCATGACTCACGACGGGCTTGGTCGTTACCTCAAGCAAGTAATCACCAAGGCTCCTGGCTCTACAGCTGATATTGTCAAAATCCTGAAGGATACAGGGACCGATGTGGTGGTCAATTTCCTCCCGGTAGGGAGCGAGATGGCCACAAAATGGTATGTGGAGCAAATTCTTGAGGCAGGTTGTGCCTTCGTGAATGGCATACCTGTTTTCATCGCCAGGGAAGAATATTGGCGCAAACGCTTTGAAGATAGAGGCCTCCCCCTCATCGGAGACGATGTAAAATCGCAGGTTGGAGCTACCATAGTTCACAGGGTTCTAACCAAGCTGTTCCGGGACAGAGGGGTTAAAATTGAGCGTACTTACCAGCTCAATTTCGGCGGTAACACTGACTTTTTGAACATGCTTGAAAGGGAAAGGCTTGAGTCCAAGAAGATTTCCAAGACGAGCGCTGTCACCAGCCTGCTGGATTACGAAATCCCGCCCGAAAATATCCATATATCCCCAAGCGATTACGTCCCCTGGCTGGCCGATAGAAAATGGTGTTACATAAGGATTGAAGGGAGGACTTTTGGGGATTTGCCTCTGAATCTGGAACTTAAACTTGAGGTGTGGGATTCCCCCAACTCTGCCGGGGTGGTTATCGATGCAATAAGATGCGCAAAAATTGCCCTGGATCGAGGGATAAAAGGGGCACTCATTGGCCCATCGGCTTATTTCATGAAATCTCCTCCTGTTCAATATCCGGATGAGGTGGCCAGGCAGATGGTAGAGGATTTCATCCAGGGCAAAGGGATATAATTTCTCCGGCCGGGGGTCAATTTAAAGTTTAAGGCCCCCGGCTTTTTTCTGCCACCAGGAAATGGGAAAGGCCGAAGATATTGAGGGGACTGCCCTCCAGGGCGTAAGTGATACGCCTGAACCACCTGGCTAAGAAGGGCCACCGCAGGGCGATTTTATCGTAACCGGGGTAAATCCTGGTGTGAACTATAATCCTCACCGGTTGGCCTTTAAAAAGCTTCTTTATTGTTCCGGAGGTATAGGCCCTTACGTGGGGGCAAAACCGCCGACGAAGGAAATCTGGAAGGTAGTTTATCAGGGGAATATTGCCAAAGATGTATCTTTTGCCGAGGAAAAAGCCGTGTGTTTCAAACGGATAAAGCCGGTTGGGGACGAACACCACGGCCCTTCCGTTAGGCCTTAGCACTCTTATCGCCTCTTCAATTGCTCTTTTATCGTCCATAACGTGTTCAAGGACTTCATGGAGAAGGACTACGTCAAAAGCTTCGGAGCGAAACGGAAGATGCTCTGCTGAAGCGACTGCGAGGTTTGAGAGAGCTTTGGAAGCTTTGACTATCTTTTCTTCATCAATATCAATTCCGTAGGTTAATGCTCCGAGTTCCCTGAATTTTTCAAGGTATAGGCCGACGCCACAGCCTATATCCAGCACCTTTTTTCCTCTCACAGGAGCGTAGTGCAGGATTAGCCTGAGCCTCCTTTCCTGCCCCGATCTCCATACATAACTGGGGTGACCAAGCTGCACATATTTTTCGCTCAAAGTTTAAACCCCCTGTGCAGGACTACAGACCCGGGGAAGAGCCTGCGGTATTCAATCTTCTTAAAGCCAGCCCTTTCCATAAGGCCGGCAAATTCTTCAGGTGAAATAAAATTGAGCACTGAGGAGGGCAAATACTCATATGCTTCAGGGCTGTGCGCTATAATCTTTCCCATTAGAGGGACCAGTTTGCCAAAGTAGAAGCTGAAAGCAGGGCGAATTAATCTGGGAGGCATATATATTTCAAGGCAGAGGAAAAAACCTCCAGGTTTAAGAACCCTGAAGACTTCCTCAAGAGCTACTGAAAGATCGCTTAAGTTTCTCATGGCGAAAGCAGAGATCGCCCCATTGAAAGAAGAAGGGGCGAAAGGCAGGTCCAGAGCATCTCCCTGGACCAGGGCAAACCTGCCGTCAAATTCTCCGAGTTTAGGGATAGCTCTTTTCAGCATTTCCTCGCAGAAATCCAGTACTATAACCTTGGTTCCCCGTTTGGCTTTCAATAAGGCCAGGGTAGAATCGCCGGTGCCTGCGGCTAAATCCAGAACTAACTTTGAATCAGGAGCCCACAGGGCCATTTCCCGCCGCCATTTTTGATCTAAAGACAAACTGATGAGACGGTTCATGAGGTCATAATATGGTGCAATCCTGGAGAACATGGAATGGACGAAGGCAGCTTTTGGGGTCTTCATTATACTTTACACCGGGAAAAGGATGCGGCCACAGTGGGGGCACAGGACCAGTTTATTGCCTACCATTGCTTCCTGCGCCAGCATCGTTGGGATGGTTATCCCGCAGCCCTGGCAGGTGAGGCTTTTAAGGTAAACCACGACCCTTGGCCCTTTGCGAGTGCGGAGCTGCTCATACAAGCGCAGGTCTTCAGGAGAGATCGTTGAGATAACAGCTTCGCGCTCACGATGGAGCCTTTCCAATGCCTTTTCCAGTTTAGCTTTTTCCTGGAGCAGGCTTTCTTTCTCCTTTTGCCAAGCCTCTTCCATCTCTCTGAGCTTTTCTTCCTGATCCTTCAGCTCTGCGCTTTCCTTCTCCAGCTCCTCCATTAATTCCAGGAGCCTTTCTTCCATTCGGGAATAAGTGCCTTCCATGGCCTGGACTTCTTTCTCCAGACTCATGAGCTCTTTAGGGTTGCGGACGTGCCCGCCATAAAGTTTCTGTTTGGCTTCTTTAAGTTTTTCTTCCAGACCTTTAAGGCTTAGTTCTATATCCCGCAGAGTTATCCTGTTCTCTTCACGGCGCGCTCTAAGGTTCTCCACCTTGGCTCTCTGGGTTATCAGGGTTTCTTCTTCCTTCATCCTGTTGTTTATTTCCTCTATCTGCCTTTCCTTTTCAGTGATTTCAGCCTCAATGCTTTGAAGCCTGAAAAGAAGAGCAGCTCTGTTCATAGCTTACTCCCCTTTTAAAAGAAGAAGGCCTGATGCTTGGCAGCACCAGGCCCCTTTAGTTTCCCTATACCTTTGTCCTTCTGCTAAATGCCTTGCCCGCATTTTTTTACTTCACCCCAATTTTGGGATAATTATACCACAATTGAGTGAGTTTGGGAAATGCAGAGGGTCCGGAATAGGAGCTGAGAGGGTTCTAACTTGCCGGAATTTTTACTGTGAAGGTTGTTCCTTTGCCCATGGCACTCTGGACTTCTATCGTGCCACCGTGGGCTTCCACGAGCTCCTTAGCTATGCTCAAGCCAAGTCCAGAACCTCCGGTACTGCGGGAACGCGATGGCTCTTTACGCCAGAAGCGGTCAAATATGTGAGGCAGATCCTCCGGTGGGATACCGGGCCCTGTGTCGCTTATGGATATTTCCACTGCAGAGTCAGTTTTCCGGGCCCTGATGGTTACTGTGCCACCGCTCGGGGTAAAGTTAATTGCATTGGTCAGGATATTGTGAATGACTTGCCCGATGCGCTGCCGATCAGCGTAAATGGTTAAAGGGCTTTCAATGTAAGATTGCAAGGTAAGGCCTTTATCATGAGCTCCGGCCCCCACCAGTTCCACAATCTCCTTGACGAGTTCGGAAACATCAAACCAGGCCTTCTCCAGAGGGAGTTTTCCTGCCTCGGCCAGAGAGAGGACACGCAGGTCTTCCACCAGCCGCTGGAGGAGTAGGGTTTCGTTGTAAATGGGTGCCAGGTGAGCAGAATCCAGTGGATAAAGGCCATCCAGCAGGGCTTCTAGGTGGCCCCGCATTACACTCAGGGGGGTTCGGAGTTCATGAGCAATGTCAGCCAGCATCTGACGGCGTTTTTCTTCCTGATCCTGCAGGGCCCTGGCCATCTCGTTGAAAGAGCGAGCAAGTTCAGCTACTTCATCCCTTCCCTGGATTTTAACCCTGCTTTCAAGTTTGCCCTGGGCTATATCAGCTGCAGCCCGGCGAAGCTCCCTCAGAGGTCGTGTTATCTGATAAGCCATTAAAGCTCCGAGCGCTAATGCCAGCAGGCATCCCCCAAGGATCACAAATAGTAAGGAACGTCTTACACTTGCCAGGAAAGCTTCCTCTATACCTCCCAGTGTGATCTGCCTTGCCCATGCCACCAGCACAACTCCCACTATCTTATCGTCCACGATTATCGGTGCTCCCATGGAAAGTTCGGCGGAGGAAAGCTTTTGCCCCACCATTTCTCCTGCGGAATCGGCTATTATAATTCCCTGCTCATCCGCAACGATGACCCGAAATCGGAGCATCATCAGGCCTAAACCTATTCTCCGCCTTACAGGCCTCGGGATCAAAAACTCATTTATGAAACTTCCGACGCCTTCCCATCCGCCGTTGATGGAGTAATATTCGGCCAGAACGGGGGCTATAAGCTCAGCTTGAGCTTGGTAAGAGGTAAGAAGGTAAGCTTTAAAGCGGCCTCTCACAGCGCTGTTGATGAGGAGTCCCATGAGTATGGCTACCAGGACGATCAGGCTTACAAAACTCAGGGTGAGCTTGAGCCAGAGGCTTCGCATTTATCCCTCCGCCAGTTTATACCCAACTCCGTAAACAGTTAATATATAGCGGGGGTTTTTGGGATCGGGCTCAATTTTCTTGCGCAGGTTTTTAATGTGGACATCTACCGTCCGCTCGTAGCCTTCATAAGCGTAAGGCTGGATTTTCTCAAGGATTTCCAGGCGGGTGAAAACTTTGCCGGGATAGCGAGCTAAGAGGGCTAATATCTCAAATTCAGTAGGGGTTAAATCCACCTGTTTTCCGGCCACGGTTACGGTCCTTTTCTGGGGGTCAATCTCAATATCACCCACCTTTATGGTTACGATCGGGAATTCCCCCTTGGCCCGGCGCAAGGCAGCTCTCACCCTGGCTACCAGTTCCCGCGGCGAGAAGGGTTTAGTTACGTAATCATCTGCCCCGATTTCCAGCCCAAGGACTCGATCGCTTTCTTCAACTCTGGCCGTAAGCATGATGATGGGGACAGATGATTCTCTGCGGATTATGCGGGCTACTTCCAGCCCGTCCATTTCCGGAAGCATGATGTCTAGGATTATGATGTCGGGTTTTTCATGGCGGAATATGGCCAGGGCCTCTTTACCGGTGTAAGCTTTAAGGACCTGGAAACCCGCTGCTTCCAGATAGTCGGCTATCAAGCGTGTTAGTTTTACCTCATCTTCCACCACCAATACTTTGGCTTTCATTTTTCAGGAACAAGCCTCACATAATGGCCTGGCCAGCGCATTAACCCCTGGATAAAGTTGTAGAAAGAATAAATTCCAAGGGCAAAGGGCAGGTATCCTCCATAACCGAGGATTGGCATCTCAAAAATGTGGAGGAAATCAAAGAAAGGCAAAGTGTAAATCCATTTGGGCCATGACCAATAATTCCAGAATTCCCAGAAGAAGGCGCAGATGAGCACACCCCCGAAGAGGGAAAAGACCGCTCTCCATTCCCCTCGCTGCAGGTAAACAAGAAGGCTTTTATAGCCCATCAGGTAGTTCACAGCCTCTACTATCAGAAAGAGGAAAACCCAGAGTAGAGGGAAAAAATAGCGGGGCCAGAGAAGGAGGGCTAACAGGGATGCAATGCCTCCGGCTATCATGCTCCAGCTTAAGCCGGGATGGAGCGTGAGTTTCCAGCTGGTTAACAAAGGCTTTTTGAGAAAGGAAGAAACCAGTTCTGAGGCTTCCAGAACAGCGGGGATTACGGTAGAGAAGGAGAGCGAGGCGAAAAAGTAATATTCTAACGGGGTGAATTCACATCCGACGTAATGCCAGTTCTGAACCCGGCGGTTAAGGAGTTCAAAGAGCCACCAGAAGGGGGCTGAAAGGAGGAAAAGGCCTGCGAACCTTGCCGGGTCCCGGCTTAAGAGCGAGCTCCCCTTACGTTTAAATGTCACGGAATCTATTGTAAGGATAAGGCCGAGCCAGAGGGGGAAGAAGAGGAAATGAGTTCTTGGCCCGGGAAGGAGCCAATTAAGGGGCCAGCAAACGGCTATAAGTCCCAGCCCTATCCATCCCCATAAAATCATAGTCCCAGCACCTCATCCACAATTTGCCTCAGGCGGCGGGTGGCCTCAAAGATGTTAGGAGCGCCCATGACCGCTGAAATCACGGCAATCCCCGAGACTCCTGTTTCCAGAACCTCTCTGGCATTCTCCTCGTTTATTCCCCCTATCGCTACTACGGGAATGTCCACCACCCTGAGGATTTTTTTGAGCCCTTCAAGGCCGATGGGCGGGCCAGCATCGGGCTTGGTGGAAGTGGCATAGACGCTGCCTACTCCCAGATAATCGGCGCCTTCGGAGGCGTAAAGGAGGGCTTTCTCCACAGTATCCGCTGAAGCGCCGATAATTTTATGAGGCCCCAGTATTTTGCGGGCTAACGCGACAGGCATGTCATCGTCTCCCACGTGAACCCCATCCGCATCCACAGCCAGGGCCACATCAATGCGGTCATTGACGATAAAGGGGATTCCTCTGGCTTTGCACAGGGCTCTTAGGAGCCTGGCTTCCTCCACCATCTTGCGGGTAGGAGCATCCTTCTCCCGATACTGGATGACGGTAGCTCCCCCCCTTATGGCTTCTTCCACCGCCTCCACCAGAGTGCTGGAGCCTATTAAGCGGGAATCAGTTATAACATATAGCCTCAGGTCCAAAGCTTCGCCTCCTTTCAAGGATATTATAAGCAATAAAGCCGGCAAAACCAAAGGAAAGAACCATCAAACCGTCTTGAAGGCCCCTGACAGGGTTGCGTTTTTAAGGTCGGATGCCTCGCTTATGTTACTTTTTGCACCAATAGCTCAAAAGTAGTCTCTCGCAAGTGCTTCTTTATTTCCTCATCCATTTCCACCCACACACTGCGAACGGGGCAAGTGGAAGTAAGGGGGCATATCTGAGGGTTCTCAATGCAAGGGCTGACCTCCGGTGGCTTTCCAACTGCTTCCATTACTTCCAGAAGGTTAATTTGCGCTGGGGGTTTAGCCAGATAGACTCCACCTTTTAACCCCCTTGCGCTTTTGAGCAGGCCCGCTTTTACAAGTTTGGTAATAATACGCCTGGTAAAGGCTTTAGGGATAATCCTTTCTGAAGACAATTGCTTTGCGCTTACTCTGGTCCTCTCTGGCTGCAGGGCCAGGTAAAGGATTACCCTTATAGCATAGTCAGTTTCCCGGTTCACCATCATGTTCAACCCTCAAATTTCATCGTTTTTGTAGCATTATAATGTGGAAAACAAATGTGTCAAATCTGCGAGAAAGCGCTCGAAAAGGTGGCGTTCTGTCCAGCTTTTAATACACGGAGACTTGACAAAGGGATTTAATGAGGTTAGAATAAATTAAACTTTATACCGAATGTGGTGAGCAGAGGGCAAAATTTTTCCATTATAAGGTCCAGATGAGGACATTTTTTAAAACTCAGCAACTCTAATGCCGTACAGCGGTAGTCGATGAACTTGGTGACTATGGTGGACGTTCATTCCACCTAGTGGCGTATTTCCTTGCGCCAATATATGTACCTTCCTTAGGAGCTAGACGGCGGGTGCGCCGGATTAGGAGCGCCATGGGAACGTTACGATGAGTCGCTTAGTAAAGGAGTTTCTCAGCATACCCTTCCTCCGGGTTGCGTCCAACAAGTGGGCAACAATGGAGGCGCTTCTTTGCATGATGCGTCGTTCCACGCCGATCAAGTGCCGCTGGGTGTATTGCTTGATGACCTGCCCTAGGTAAATATCCGGCCAGAAAACCAGCCAAGGGTGACTTGGTTTCCCTGTGTGTACCGGAGTCCGAATGATTTGACGGCAGGCCGAGATGTAAGCTGGGAGGCCGTTAAAGCACAACGGCAGCGGCCAGAACAATTTTTCCAACGACCGTACGGTGAGTGCTTTGCCTCGCTGGAGGCTGAGAGGAGTGTGTTCACGGCAATGGACATCGCAATCCAGAGGACCGCGCTCTGGATTTTGTGGCTGAGTTCATCAGAGCCAGATGGCTGTTTTGGGTTTTCGTTTCATGGATGCGCTGGCAGCCCACAGGCTCTGAATTGTGCGAGAGTCTACCTCAAACATAGCCACATAGGTGGTGAGTTGGTGTTCCAGGTGGCGTCGGTAGAGCGGCGTTCCATAGGTGGCGGCTAAGGCCTCGCTGCAGGCTTGGCAGACAAACCGCTTTTCCTTTATTGTCGTGGTCGGAGCGGCAAGGGGTAGGACAAGGGGTTCACAGGATCCCTCCCGGACAGTTTGGTAGAGAAAATACCACTCAATTGTGCGAAGGAGGTAGCTATGGAAATAGGGCCAGGCGCGATCCTCGAAGCGCCCTTCTGGGACGAGCCGGTGCGCGTGCTGACCTGTCGGGAGATCGGCGGCTACCTGCAGCTGGAGGCCGTCGGCACGCGCAGCCAGAC
>Ga0105162_1001157_pt1 | contig 15693 bp, 16 predicted proteins | sample JNZ201metaG_FD_81532 | JGI IMG/M metagenome (GOLD analysis project Ga0105162, IMG submission 81532) | Hot spring microbial communities from Jinze hot spring, China to study Microbial Dark Matter (Phase II) - JNZ 20120812A | ecosystem: Environmental > Aquatic > Thermal springs > Hot (42-90C) >...
CCTCCCTCCCTGACCACCCATCCGGCGTAGCGCTTCTTCACCCCGGTGAACAGAACGCGCCTAAAGTACCGGTCCTCCTTAAGCCTCAGCTCGTCCATCATTCCCTTTGCCCGGCACCAATCCCCCAACGCCTCGTTCAGAGCCTTAAGCAGAGCCTCGCTCTTCTCCATATCAACCTCCACCATAATTCCATCCGTATCAGCGTACAGAGCGCGGTATCCCAGCTCCCCCACCTTTCTCACCAGAAACTCTAGGCCCTCCCTTGCGGTTCTGGTTACGGCGTTGAATATCTTGGGGTTGTAAAGCCTGCTGGAGGTTGAGCCGAAGTAGCCTATTACGGCCTCGCCCAAGTATTTCACGGCATCCCTCTTCGCCTTCAACAGGTCGTACTCCTCCGTTCCGGGCGTTAGGCCTTTAAGCTCCCTCTCGAACCTCTCCCTTTCGGCTAGAAGCTCCCGGCATATCGCGGGCACTATTCCCTCTCCCTCCGGGCTTAAGCCTGAGTTCGCCAATAGGTTCGGGTAGTACCTGCTTACGTCGAATACGGCTACACCCTCGTACAGCCCCGCCTCAGGCTTCAGTATGAGGGCGCCCGTAAGCTCCTCCTCACGAACCTCGGATTTGGAGGGCAAAACGTACCTTCCCTTGTACTTTCTGAGCATCAACGTATCTACCAACACCCCCGCGTACAGCGTTCCCTCCATGGACTCCAAACCCGCGTAGTTCTTCAGGTTCCAGTAGAACTCCACAAGCCCATACTTATCGTTGAGAAGCTTAATCCACCTTACATGGTTGAGGTTCCTCCTCATCAACTCCTCCCGATCCTCCTCCCATAGAACCCCGTAGTTCGTGTCGCTCTCCACCTCGTCCGTGAAGCCCTCTCTGAACGCGACCTCCTTGAGGCGGTTTCCGCCTTTCTTGTACAGCTTGGAGTACCCCTTTAAAAGGTCGAAGGGGCACACCCCATCAAGCTTAAGCTCCAACCCGAGCCTTCTGGCTCTCCGCTCCAAGTAGGTGACGTCAAAATCAACGTTCCAGCCAGCTAATACGTCCGGGCTTCTCTTCGTGAGGAAGCGGTTCAGAAAACCGATTAAGCTGCGTTCGTCTTTAACGCGGTATACGTTCCAACCTCCGGCCCGCCTCTCGACCGATGTGCTATCGTCAAGGAGCAGGGTGTGGTACTCGCCTTGATGGTATATCGTCGTGCATATCACCTTCTCCTCCGCTCGATCCGGGTTGGCGAAGCGGGATTTCGAGTACACCTCTATGTCTATGAAGCAGACGTCGGGGGGAAGAGCGAAGTCCGACGATTTGAGCTCCTTGTAGTGGACTACATCCTCCCTGCTGGTTTCGAAGCCGCCCCTTATACCCGTGTCTATGAGGAAGCGCCTCACGTACTTTATGTCTGCCTCGTAGTGCCTTTTAAAGGCGGCCCTAATCTCGGGAACGTACTCCGGCAGGTACGTTACCACCTTCACCAAGGCTCGCTTATCCGTGCTTAGGTATCCACCCTTCTCAACCCTCTTCACGAGCGGATGGTTAACGGACTCACCTTCCTCAATGTAGAAGTAGGGCTCGAAGCCTATTACCTTGAACCTGACCTTTCTACCATCCTCTCTTCTGGCGAACAGTATTACGTCCGAGCCATCAGCTCTGCCCGTTACGAGCTGGTACCTCATCACCTGAACCAACTCCAAACCGGGTATATCAGCCAAGGCCTAAGCTTGGTTTTGTATATTCTTATTCCGGGAATTCCCACGTCGCTTCCATCGTTGACATACTTAAAGCCCTTATCAGCCATAACCTCATAGGTCTTGTACCTCGTAAAGTCATGCAGAAACGGGTCGCTCCGGGTCTTACATACCAGATGTATTGCGGTGTCCGGGCCTAGCCTACCCCAAACGCTTAGCCCTCCCACCGTATCGCCGTCCAAGTACACCAAGAATCCCTCGAGATCCCCAAAGTCCTCGAAGTGCTCAACGAGGTAAAGCGTGTAGCCGAAGTCTGAGTACTCGCGCCTTTTCCCCGCTGAATACCACTCCTCCAGAAGGTTTAAGGCTTCGCCCCGTTCGAAGGGGGCTACCCTAACCTTGGGGTTGTCCCGCTCGAACCTCTTTACGTTGTCCCTGAAGTTCTTGACTTGAAGGGTGGTTTTGAGCTCGTAGACGTAGTTAACGTCGTATACCTCAAACCTCCATCCCATAGGCGGCTTGTTCTGGCTGACCCAGACCCTTCGGGCCTTAGACATAGCGGAGGGTGTACCCTCGAAGTAGAGCTCGCCATCTCCAACCCAGACGTTGCCCTCCGAGTCCACCTCCATTCTTTTCGACCTCTCGCTTATCGCCAACAATAAGGGGAAGTAGTGGTAGAAGCTGTCCTGCTGAAGCTCTTTAAGGCGGCGCTCCACCTTGTCGCGGTCTGCTATGGAAAGCCTCATTGAAACACCTCAGACAGCTTTTTGCGCTTAGGCTCCTTAGCCACCTCCTTCTTGATTTCGCGGAGGGCTTTAACGATCTCCTCGATGCTCCAGCTTCTTTTAAGCGACTTACCGCCCATCCCGTTACATCTCCCATATTATGTGAGAGATTATCCCTTTGAGCCAGCCCCCCCTAACTCGGGCTACGATAGGTATGGGTTTGCCGGTCATTACGCCCAGCATAATCTTTTGCGCGAACCCCTTCAACGCGTACAGGTCTTTCGTGAAAAAGCTTACGCGGGCTTCGTCTAGGCTTACGCTTAGCCGTAGTTCGTGTTCTTTGCGCGCTGCTCCATCACTTCTGATCTGGCTTACCGATAGACGGTCGCCGCTAACCGTGAAGGTAGTAATCAGTATGTCCGGATCCATGACCTCTAGGGCCGCGCTAGGGAGCAGAAGGTTCGGTTTGAAGAAGAACTTTTTAAAGGCCTCCTCGGCCTTATCGGAGAAGGGTGCCTCCGCCTTTACCAGATGTCTGGTTTTCACCCCGCCCCTTTCCAGAACGAAGGCTACGTACTCGCCTCTATCCTCGGCGTAATCGCCCCACTCGTAATCTCCGGCGTAAAAGCAGCCCTCTCCAAAACGCTCCGTTTGGTCGTTGAAAACCTTGTAAACCGCGCTCCCCTTGGAGTTCACGAGGTAGGCCACATCACCCCTCAACTCGATTCGCCCTCCCCTCTTACCTCCTCCGAACGCCCTCATCCGCCTTCCTAGTTCGACCACCTCCTTAAGCTTCACCTCTCAACCCCCTCGAAAGCCTTCATGACACGCTCATACCTCTCTCCAATCAGGCTTGGGTCGAAACCCCATACGGTGTCCTCTGGATCCCTGTGTATTATGTAGGCTCCCTCCATGAAGTCCGGATTGTCCCAACTCACCTCGACCATGTTCCAAGCCCTTTTAAACCTCTCCCTAAACCCCGGGTGCAACTCGTGGCCGTAGAACTCCTCATCGAACTCCTTAAAGCTGAGCCTACGCCTTTTAACCAGTAACCTCAAGGCGTTAACCATGGAGTACCTGTTGAAGTTTTCGGAGATTTCGGACGTCTGGCAGCAGACATCCTCGTCGTTGTACGGTATTGAGTGGAAGTTGAAGGTTGTCGCCTTTAAGCCATGCCTTTTAGCGTGGTACATTACGTGCTCCATAACGTAGCTGCCTAAGGTCTGGTACTCGGATGTAACTTCCCACATCCTGTCGAAGTCAAAGCCCCTGCTGTAAAACATGGCGACTATCTCCTCGGCCCGCACGGTGTGGTGGTACAGATCCCCCATAAAGCTCTTTGCTCCCGCTTCCACCACCCGGTCGAAGTACTCGTCGAGGAAGGTACAACCATCATTGAAGAAGGCCATAGTGGGCTCCATTCGAGGGTAGGCCCTTATTCCCGAGGAGTTTAAAAGCCTTAAAACTTCGAACCTCCGGCTGAACGGAGGGGCGCCAGGCTCGAAGGCCTTGGCCCACCTATCGTCGTAGTGGATTAGGGTGACCTGCACTACGAGGTGGTCGGCCATCTCACCCAGAATGTTGAAGTAGGGGGGTTCGAGGAGGAGGTCGCTTTTAGTGTTGATTACGAGCGGATATTTGTGCTCCTTAATTACCTTTAACGCCTCCAAAGCCACGCCCCGTCCCCTCTCCGCGGGAATGAAGGGCTCGCTTCTAGTTCCAAACCTTAAGGGCACCCTTTGGGATGCAGCCTTTTTCAGGTACTTGTCCTCGCTTATGCTTCCGCAGCAAGCCTCCCGGTGTTTACCTCCTTCCCTCTCGTAGGGTTGAACCCCTCTTGCGGAGAGAACCTCATCCAAGTAGTCTCTAACGTGTTCGACGCTGGCGAACCTCGGGGCCAAAACGTTAGGGGCGTCATAGAAGGCGGTCATGAGGCTGCTGACTGTAAGCGAGGTAAAGCAATATATGCAGGAGAACGGGCATACCCCTGTGTTCGTGTCCAAGGTAAACGGAACAGGGCATAGTGGGGCGCGCGTACTAAGCTCGAGTATGGTTTTGAACTCGGGAAGGGGTCTCTCCCAAACCTCTCGTCGGTCGGTTATCAAGTTTATGGCCTCCAACCTTCGCATTCTTTTGTGGGAGCGAATCCTCTTCATGTCCCTCTTCTCAACAACAGGAACTATCGGACGGTAGCTGCCCACTATCTTGCTTAAGTTTATTTTGTTGTGGAATCTGGAAAACACATCGTAGAGCATTCCCCGCTCCCCCGCTCATAAACCGCTAGCTGAACACCTCCGACAAGGAGCGCATTTTAGGAGCGCCGAGAAACTTGACTTCTCGCCTCAGTCGTTTGAGCTTCTCAACGTCCTTGTACACCTGCCCCTCCCAATGTCGGTACTCGTAAATGAGATCCTTGTTATCGTCAATATCTACGGGGTAAAGTATTCCCTCAAAGTAGTAGTACGGGCTTCTGAAGTGTGAGGGGTTGTTCCACTCCAACCTAAGCTTGTCCTCAAAGGTGGCATACTTGTACTTCATGTGCTTGTCCGCGTCGCTGAGGCAAACCATGTCAGCCAGCCTCACCTTGCTCGCCCACTCCGGAACCCAGTCGTAAAAGCGGAACGTTAGGTTATCCCCGTTTGCCTCATAACGCCTTCGTCCCTCAACCACTAGAGTTGTTAAGCACCTTCGGCTGAAGCGACCAAAGACGGGGTCGTTCTCCGGTATTCCGCAGCAAGCTATGGAGTCGCTCATCTCCTTGAAGTGGGGGTCGCTTATTCCAACCGTTAAGCCCTTTTCATGGGCGTAGTCAATCAGCGCCATGGTGGGCCCGTACTTGTATAGTCGGTTCGCCCTTAAGCACGCTTGGTTTCTCACGCTGTGGTGCTTCCAAATCTCGGGAAAGTTAGGTTCACCCATTACCTCGGACATGTGCCGATACTGTCTTCGTTGGCTTAGGTTGGCGGCTTGGTACAGGAACACCCACTCGAAGCTGACGGCAATCGCGCCGGCCTCCACGGCCTTGTCTATCATGACCTGCCACGCTGGCCTTCCGTCTACCTCCTTGTTGAAGAGGGGCGGTAAGGCGGGCCTGTACCTTAAGCCTACCTTAACCCCAATCTCCGACAGAGCCTTCATGGCCTCAAAGCGACGACTAGGTGGAGGTGCCCCTATGTCTATTTTTCGGACTACGTCGTCTTCGGGGTGTATTATGCTGAAGTTCACCCACACGTAGTCGCGGGCCTCGCGGAAGGCGTCTAGGTACTCATCCCTCAGTATTACGTCAGCCCCCTTCGTGCTTATGCGAACGGGTTGCTTTAGCTTAGCTATCAGCGACAAGGCCCTAAGCATCCAGCCGCTCTCCAACTCGGCTAAGTCGAAGGGCTCGCCCAACGCTCCGATCTGTATCGGCTGACCTTGGTCAATCAGCGGATACATAGCCTCGGGTATCCTGCCCTTTAAGTCACGCCTTAAAAACGCCAGAAACTTCTTTAAAGGCCACTCAGCTTGAAGGCCGCCCAGCCTTTCCACGAGCCTTCTCTTGGCCGACCATCTCTCAGGATTCCTCATCAGGTTCTTCGAGAAGCAGTACGCACAGCTAAAGCTGCAGCCACTATGAGAGTCAACGGCTATAGGCATAGCGCAGTCAGCCGCGTCTGCGCTAAACCTTAAGCCGTCGTAGGTTTGGGGGAGCATTACAGCTTCACCTCCTTGAAGGCGCCCTCCTTTAACAGGCGCACTATCCTAACCAGCTCCTTTCCCTCTGGAACCCGGGACTTGCTTAGCCTTCGGAAGAACTCTACGACCTCCTTTTTCTCCTCCTCGGTGTCGAAGTAGAACGTTACGCTTGGCCTAACCCCGGTTATTCTTCCTTTAATCGGAGGCGGCGGAGGAAGGTGCCTTAGGCCCTCGGACGTCCCGGCTAAGGGGCCTTTAAGCTTGAACAGCTTACCCTCCTTCCCCATAACCATCACCCTCAACGTACTTCGCAACGTCTTCCACCCTCACCAAGCCATCACCCCTCAAGCCCTTACCCAACCCCTTTATGGGATCCCACTCCCCTCCAACATTCCAGAAGTACGCCGGCTTCGGCAGCAATTCGTAGTTTTCTACCATCCACCAGAATGGTGCTCTATCCAAATACACATCCGATGGGAAAGGCGTAGGTCTGTTGTCGGGCTTTCCATATTTACGGTTAAGGGAAACAACCATAAACCTAGTCGGCCCGAAGGAGGTAGGTCTGCGCTTGCAGCCCGCTAAGTACTCCCTTATTTTTCGGCGACGGGATTCTGGCGTAAAGGAGGAGGAAATAGCGTACACCACGGCTTTATGTCCTAGCACCCTCAAGGCGTGAATTACGCTGGCTGCTATGACCCCTGATGACGATGGAACCACTATTGTACCCTCGTTTAAACCTAAGTCGTTTACCGTGTCTATTCTCGCCTCAACACGCTCCGGCAAGGCTAAGGCGTTGGGCAGGAAGAAGGCCCTTATGTTGTGGTCTTTAAGCCACTTCTCAGCAGCCTTGTTGAAGATGCGGGCGTGGGTGCCCCTTAAAGCTACAGTTATCGCGCCGAAACGCTCACTCATCCTCTGGTAGAAGGGCTTGCCCTTTTTCCCAGCGTCAGGATAAAACTCATAGTGCTTTAAGTCAAGCTTTCTACATAGATAGCTTATCCCCCAACCTAAGCGGCTTATTCTAGTGTTCTGGGTAGCTATGGCCTTAACGCCCTCACCCCTCAGCCTTTCAAGCAACCCTTCAATCCCAACTATTTTGGAGTTGTTTGGACCCGGGAAGGGATACAATAAGTCCTCCCTTACCACGTACACCTCCTTATCCTCAATTACGTATTTCTCTACGGGAGGTTTAACGCTCAAAACCCACCATACCCCCCTTTAATTGAAACACGGCGTTGCCCTCATCATCAAGTCCTACCTTAACCACCCCTCGGGCATCACTCAAACTAAAGTAACCCGGCTTACCGTTCCATATCTCCCTAAACCTTTCCTCGAACTGCTTGCCGAATATGTTGTGCTGGACTACATCCCTAAACCTCACTATTCCCTTCTCCCTAAGCAACTTTAAGGCGTATTGGAAGTTAAGCTTGTGGTATCCGAGGTGGTCCAAGCCGCAGCAAGAGAAGCAAGAATTATAAGCGTAAAACGAATCCCACTCAGGGCTTGAAACAGGTAACCCCTCCTCCCTCATAAATCGCATGAAGCTTAAGCCCCTCTCCCTCCAGCCTTTAGCAGCCTCCGCCACACGAAGAAGGTCCACGCCAGCCTCCATCATGCGCCTGTACGCTATTTTAACGTTGTGAAACCTGTAGCCTCCAAAGTTTACATGCTTCACCCCAGCCTCTTTAGCCCTCCTTGCGTAGTCCTTAAAGTACTCGTCCGAGTCGTTAACCGATGGTATGATCGGCTCCGCGGTGAGCCCCACCCAGATTCCCGCTTCGCTTAGCTCCCTCGCCATCCTAAACCGATCCGTAAAGCTCGGAGTACCCGGCTCCAACCTATCGTGAAGGGGATCTGGGCCGGGGGTCACGCTAACTAAAACCCCAACCTTTTCAAACCTCGTTACCGTACTGACTACGCCTTCAACCCCCTTCGTTTCGACGACGGCCGCAACGCCATAGTCGCTCAGCATCCTTAAGGCCCGCCTCGTCGCTCCATAGCTTTTCTCGGAAGGGCCGAAGGGCTCGCACTTCCTCCCAATCAAAACGGGAAGCCCCGCCCTTAGGCAGGCCACTACGGGATCGTTCGTAATTTCATTGGAGAATGCCTTTTTGAGGACGCGAGCTAAGGACTCAGCTTTAAAGGGCTTAACGCCTTGGGAGGCCTTCCTCCTCATCACGGTGTGGTACATCTCCTTTATCCAGCAGTACTTACAATCCCACTCGCATATTGAGTAGGGGTCGAAGCTTAAAGGATTTGGACACACGTGCAGATCCCCCCTCACGTACATAATTATCCCCAGCAACAAATCGTTGGTATTCCCAACTCCCTAAGCCTACGGCAGGAGTAAGGCTTTAACCCCTTACAAGACGATATCTGGTACTTTGTTATTGAGGGGTCGAAATCCACCCATCCAAGGGTTGAGTACGCGCGGAATATCTGGTCCTCGGTTAAACCCAGGTTCAACAGATCCGCCGTGCTGGCTACCCTAACGCAATGGGGCGGATCCCTTTGGGTTATACGCTTGTATAGGCAGGGCCTCAGTATTCGGGAGAGGAAGGCCCTTCCGTCGGTTATGTCGTACTCTCCGGGTGGAAGAGGAGATGGCTCGAAGGAGCTTTCGTGCTGGCCGTAGTCCTCGCTACCCGAAAAGAGCTCGTCTATGGTTAGCTTCGGCTCTATCTTGTAGTCGTAGCTGTGAGGGGACTTGGTGTGCTCGACTATCTCCCTATCGCTCATGGAGTCGAAGTAGTCGGGCAGATATGTACAGTAGCTCAGGTTCTCGGGAGGCCTAAGAGTATTGGGTATTCTGGCCAGCCTTTTAACGTCTCCAATCACATGGAAGTCCAATGTGGCCGGAGGCTTGCCGAAAGCCTCCTCGACCAAGGCGAGTCCAGCCTTCGCCACCGCCCTCTTCGCCTCGAAGAGGTCGTAGAACCTCTTCCTTTTGAGGGGGATGTAGATGTGTATCCCCTTCCTCCCCGAAGCCACGGGAATTACGCCGAAGCCCTTCTCACGTAAAAACCGATAAAACCTCTTAGCCTCCCCGAAATCACCGTCAAAGTCGAAGAAGAGCTTATCCACGATAAGATTTAAAGAGTAAACCCCAACGAAGCAGTCGCGATAGCCGTTGTTTTTATCTATGAAGTTTTCGAACTGCCTCAACGAGTGTATGACCTCCCTTCTTGGATTGCCTACCTCGCGAAAAAAAGGGGAGAAGAGGAATCGGGTCGTCCCATCGACCCTCATTTCACTCGCTCCCCGGTGGGGTGCTAGTGGTAACGATGTAGGTGTACACGTGGTCCTTCGCTTTTCTCGAGAAGTTCACTACGTTCGGCGTAACGCTTAGCCAGACCTCCCCCTCTAGGTTCTCGGTTATGTGCTGGTAGTACTCACCGTCGAGGTACACGTCCATTGGGTTGAGGGCTACCGCCTGCTTAACGTCGAGCCTCCTCTTAAAGGTTCCCTCCTCGGTCTTCAAAACTATGAACAGGCTCCTCCCATCGCTGGTAAGCTCGTACAGTTCAGCCTTGGCTACTTCCAGCTCCTTACCGTCCAGCAAAACCCTTCCGAGAAGCTCCCCGGTTTTATCGGTTACCTTGGTTACTATGCCGAACTCCCCGAACTCGACAGGAAGGGTGAATGGCTCCGCGCCTTTATCGAGCTTTCTCGTGGTGTACTCGTCCCTTCCATTGCTTATCTTTATCTCCTCCTTGCTGGTCTCCACGGATATTTTGTCGCTTTTAAAGCCGAAGCTGAGGCAATCCATCAACGACGTCGTTATGGGAAGGATCTCCGGTTCGCCTACGCTGTACTCAAGGAAGTAGTCCTTTCTGAACATGGAGGCTATGGCTATGCTGCCCTCGCTCATGTCCATGATCCTTACCCCTTTATCCGAGCACTCGGCCACCGGGGTCGGTATCAACGGGGACTGCTTGTAGACCGTGGCTATTTTAATGAACTTCCTCCATCTCTCAGGCTCTATTACCAACTTCACCCTACTTCACCAACGCCCTTATTCCTACGCCCGTAACGTCCTTCTTCGTTCCCGAAGGGATACCGGTCTTGCTGCTTTCGACTATGGCGTAGAACTTCCTTCCGACATCGCTCTGCTCCGCCTCGACCTTTATGACGGTGTCCGTTTCGTACATTATCGCGTCTATCCACCTAGGCACGTCCCTCTTAGTTATGACCTCGCCGCTTTGAACTATCTCATCCTTGTCGCTGTACGTGGTGTATATTACGCCCCTCTTAGCCGCGTACAGAGCCTTTCGATGCACCTGCCTTATGTAGAGCCTCCGCTCCTTCCACAGGTTTAGGTTAGCTATGCCTTGGAAGGGCAGGATGTTGTTGCGGTACCTCATGGTCATCTCACATACCTGCTGGAATATCTCGCTTCCGTCTATGACGATCCAGTCCGGCTGCCACTTCGCAACCTCATCGAGTATCCTGTTCACGTATATGAAGTTGGCCTCGCTGCTTTCAAGCCATCTCTCGGGCGTACTGTCGTCCTCGAACTTCACGGCGTCGTAAACCCGGATCCTTGGGTCGTTCCTAAACATCTTCTCCTTCACTTGAAGGGCCTTTCGGTCGAAGCTAAGCACGGCCACCTTACCCGGAAAGCTCATGGCTAGCGTGGTCTTCCCGTGCCCTTTGAGGCCGTAAATCATGTAAACCTCTTTTCCGGGAGCCTCGGCCTCGCTTATGGGTTCCTCCTCCGCCTTCTTCCTCAGAGGACTGATTGCTTTGACCGGTGGTGCCGGCTTCGCCTCGAACTCCACCTTTTCGGGGGTCGGTACCTCCGCGGGTACTTCCGGGGGCTTCGTTTCGGAAGGCTTTACCTCCTCAACAGGAGGCTTCGCCTCTACCGTCGTAGGCTTCTCCTCAACCGCTATAGGCTTCTCCTCGGGCAGCTCAATCTCCGCTTCGGCCTTAGGTAACTCGGTCTCCTTCTTGGCGGTCTCTATTGGTAGCGCTTCTTCGGGAGGTGCTTCCGCCTCAATCTCTTCGCGCTTCACTTCTTTAGGCTTCTCTTTAGGCTTCTCCGCCTTCTCGAACTCCTCCCAGATCTTCTCCAACTCTCCCATACCCATCACATTAAACGGATCTCACAAACAAAGGAATGACCATATAGCAATTCATAAAAGGCTCCTTCCCCTCCCTTTTCTGTATGGTTCCAACGAATATGCATTCACTCTCCGTGTCATACTCCATAAGCTCGGGAGCAATCCAGACGGTGAAGCCGGGGGTCAAAACCTTACCATCAGCCGAGACTTTGGGCTCCGTCCCAACGGACTCATCAACGACCGTGTAAACCCCGTAAGGAGTTCCATCGGGACGATTCCCCTTGAAGACGCGGATTATTATGCCTTTGATCGCCTTCCAATCCAGGGGATCCGTGTAGCCGCTCGAGTCAGTTCGGCTTAGATGCTTCTCCGCCTCTGATATGGGTATTATTTTAATGGAGAGGTACTTTAAAAGCTCCCTCTTGTCGAGGTTTATGGGGGTTGGGTCTTCAAATATTGAGCGGCTGTCGGCCCTAAGATCCCCCGACGAGAACGTTCCCAGCTTCACCCGGTACTTGGCGAACAGGGTTATGCTTCGGCTCTCCCTCGCAGAGTCCCCCAGAAACACTATCCGCTTAAGCGTTGTAGGGCTTCCCGGCCCGGAGCGCACGAGCGCGAACAGAGTTGACATTTCGCCTATCTTAGTCTGCCTCAGGCCCCCCATCCCTATAGGTATCACATCGTACTCCCTAACCGGAGGCCGGAAGAGATACCGGGTTTTAACCACGATAAGCACATACCTTTCCTTGCTCCTCTCGTCTGTGAACTGTGGATCCGCCTTTATCGACGGGTCGTTGAGTATCCTTACATAGTCCCGGGCTATCTCCTCGTAGGGGACCTGGGACTTCTGGCTTATGGCTTGAAGCTCCGGCTTAACCCAATCGGGAAGGTTTAAGGAGTCGGACGTTTTTTCTCCCCCCCAAGCTTCATGCGTTCCTTCTTAGTTAGAGGCCGCACGAGTATGTACCCGTCGTACGTGACGAGTACAACATGCCCCTTCTCAAGCCCGTGGGCTTTAACGAATTCATCGGGAAGGGTAACCGCGAGGCTATCCCCGAGCTTTATGACCTTTCTGAGCTCGGGTTTAGGAAGGGATCTCTCCCCCAATTTATATTTCCCCGCGTAGCGGTAGTTAAAGTAATATATATCAGGTATTTAAGCTTATTAGTTTTATAAACGCTAAGGTTTATAGGGCTAGCTTCCTGCGGATCCTTCCCAGAACGTCCAGGCGGGATCGGAGGTAGGCGAACCACCACAGCTCGAATATTAGGTATCCCGCTATCTTGAGGGCGTTGTTCAGGAGGACGAAGCCTACGAGGCTTACGGCGAAGAACGAGGCTAGGGAGGCCAGTAACGCCTCGTAGAGCATTACGAGGGCCCTGTAGGTCAGGCTTTTTAGCGCGAGCTCCTTCTTCGTTACCCTTTTCAAAGCCTACCCTCCACGAACACCAGCAGAAAGTAGAGGGCCAGGGACGCGTAGTAAACCGTCCATCCGATGACGTTCTCCGTAAGCCCCGTCCTCTTGGCGTAGTAGATTAAGCCGAAGACGAAGACGGGAACGACGAGGAGGAGCAGCGGCTTACCTAGAAGCAGCGCTCCTACAACGTATAGTACGGTCGAGGCTAGGGCCAGTACCCTCAACGCTTTAAGCCCGTAGGTGTTGGCCACGGTCTTAACCCCGTACATCCGGTCGGCTTCGACGTCCTCGACGTCCTTGCTCCCCTGCCATCCAAGAACTATGAGGAACGCTAAGGCCGAGTAGGGAAGCGCCCTTTCAAGCGTGGAGTACACCGTGAAGCAGGCCATTACGGGAAGCAAGCCCCTAGACGCGCTCAGCCACAGCAGGTTTAAAACGGGGCTAACCCTCCTCGGCGAGAAGGGCGGCAACGAGTAGAACACGGCGGAGAACATTATTAGCAGCGAGAACAAGCCGAAGGCGAGGGACACGGTGAAGGCCCTAGCCACCGCGAGTAGAGCCAGAAGCCAAGCGAAGCCCATTGCCTCCTCGCGTGAAACCCTTCCTTGAGGGACGGGCCGGTACGGCTTCGCTACGCGGTCGAGGTCGGCGTCAGCGTACTGGTTCACAACTTGGCCCGCCGCCTGTAGAAGCGCCAAGGTAACCCCCACGTAGACCGCGTAGTGTACCTGCTGGAGGCCTATCTCCTCGACGGGGGCCAAGGTTAGAAAGACGCCCGCGGAGATGGGGGCTATCAGCGTGAACGGCCTCATCAAGGCGACGTAGGCGGCAAGCCTTCCGAAGCGCCTTTGAAGGCGCGGATAGCCTTTTTTAATGCCTTCATACTTTAGGCCCAAACCTCGTACCCCAGAGGAGGCGGTTAGCCGATACGAACCAAGCCAAGCCGTAGGCTATGAGGGGAACCCCTAAAACGCCTAGAAGCGACACGAGGCGGAAGAACTCGAAGGCCTCGGCGATACCCATAAGGTTGAGGAGCCTCTGGCGGTTCGTGATTTTTCGGGCCTTTAAAGCCATGCTTAGCACGGCCCACATCTCAACGGTGCTCGTAGCCAGAAGCAGCACCAAGACGGCCCATATGTTGTAGGCCTCCATGCCTGCCGTCAGCTTAACCGCTAGGTACGCCAGCGCGAAGGTGTTAGCTACCAAGCGGACGCTCGTGAAGAAGTCCGACACCGCCGGGTGAAGCCCTAAGGGCTCCCCCTTCTCGTTGAACACGGCCCAGCGCCTCAGAAGGTTGTACTTCTCCGCCGGGTTCCACAGGTCTTTAAGGTTCCCCTCGTAGGCTATCTGGAAGAGCACCGTTAAAAAGGCCCAAGCAAGCAGCATGAACACCTCCTCGCGTAGCCCTCCGGCCGTTGACCAGCCGGCGCCCACGAGGGCCGTGAAGCACAGCGATATGGGTATCCACGAGTGCTTAGCGTAGTGGTCTAGGCCGTCGTTGTAGGCGTGGCCCAGCACCACGTACATTAAGGCGAAGGCCAAGCTTAAAGCCGGGTTGACTGACTTAAACCACAGCAGCGTAGCTAAAAGGGCGAGCGTAGCCGCGAGCCCTGAGTGTATTAGCGCGTGCGCGTCCTCAAGCCTTATGGCCCCGGAGGGGAGGGGATGGTGCCTCTTGGAGGGGTCCTTTAAGTCGTGCCAGTAGTCCATGAGGCTGTTGTGGCCGAAGCTGAAGAAGTGCAGCAGGTGCCCCAACGCGAACAGGGCCGCAAAGGTAAACGCGTCACGCCCTCCCGCTAGAAGGTAGGGAACCACGAGGCTGAAGACGGTGGCCGGAGCGGTCTGGGCTCTAAATAGCTGGAGGTAGCTCCGAAGGCTCACGAGATAAACTTAGCGTTCGAGGCTTATTAAACTTTAAGGTAGGCACCTCGAAAGCAGCCTCCACGCTAGGCCGCTCACCCTCGAAGGGGTGAGAAGGGGAGGGGATATCGGAAGCTTATCGGCGAGCCCGACCAGCCTCCTCCAGTCCCCGGGTTTAAACGCAAGTATTTTACCTTTAAGCAGGTAGCGATCCGCCAGAAACCCTTGAATTCCGCGTAGGGCCTTCACGTCGTTTTCGGCTAGGGCCCTTCCAGCGGCCAGGGCGTAAACCATTCCCCCGCCGGTGAGCGGATCGCACATCCCCGCGCTGTCGCCCACGAGGTGGATCCTCCCGTACCTTAACCCTTCTAGGGGTTTTGACGTGGGGATGAAGCCTCCGAAGGGCCTTCCCGTAGTCGCGTAGCCCTTCTTGAAGAGGAACTTTAAGACCTCGTTTAACCGGTCTGCGAGGCCAACCTTTAAGTACGCCGGAACCCCGAAGCCGGCCCGGAACTCGCGCTCGCCTATCCTGAAGCTCCATACGTAGCCTTTCGGGCTCAGCTCGTTAAAGTGCACCTCGACGTCCGCGTAGTCCTCAGGGTTCGGAACCTTAACGTCCACCTGCACGCCCACGTGGAGGTCGTCGCCTCCGGGAGGAGGTACGCCTAGGTAGCTTCTAACCGACGAGAAGACGCCGTCCGCCCCTACGACCAGGTCGTTGGCTTCGAGCAGCCCCGGTACGTCGCCGGGACGTATCCGTCTCTCCTCGACCCTCAGTCCCTCCGCCATCTTCGCGAGCATACCCTTGACGTTCATTACGTAGCTCACCGGATCCTTAAAGGACCTTTCGAGGACGCTTCCGTAGGCGTCCACCTTCACGCTTCGAGCCTTGTAGAGCACGCATTCCTCCGGGAAGAACTCCTGAAGCTTAAAGGCCTTCACCGCGGGAAGCGAAACCGCTCCGGCGGTTCCGCTTACGCCCACGTTGTAGACGGTTACGTCCCCGGGAAAGCTCCGGGCGAAGGAGAGCCCGGCGAAGCCTCCTCCGATTACGGCGGCCCTCATAGAAACCACACGTAGACTAGAACGATGACCAAGACCAACGATAACGCTAACGCGATCCAATGGAGCCTTGGGAGGAGCCTTGGAAGGAGGCGTAGGGCGAGCAACGTCATCCGGGGGGTTAGCAGTAGACCGAGAAGGAGGATGGGAACCGCTAGGAGCAACGTCAAGAGGAATAGCGATAGCTTTAAAAG
>Ga0105162_1001158_pt1 | contig 15691 bp, 22 predicted proteins | sample JNZ201metaG_FD_81532 | JGI IMG/M metagenome (GOLD analysis project Ga0105162, IMG submission 81532) | Hot spring microbial communities from Jinze hot spring, China to study Microbial Dark Matter (Phase II) - JNZ 20120812A | ecosystem: Environmental > Aquatic > Thermal springs > Hot (42-90C) >...
CTCTAGCGCCACTCCACAACCAGTTTCCTTAACCATGACTGGAACGCCAAGCGCCTCGGCAATATGCTTTAAGCGTTCCAGGACCCCTCGAAAGATCGTCTCTCCCTCGGGCTGGATGGCTTCCTGAAGCGTGTTTAGGTGTACTGCTAAAACGTCAGCTTCTATCATAGAAACTATCTTCTCGAGTTCTTTTACGCTATATCCTTTAACCAGTTGTGGGGCGCCTATGTTAGCAATCTTAAGGGTTGTTGGCGCCTTTTCCCTCACCACGGAGAAAGTCTCTCTCAGACTTGCGTCTTCTATAGCGGCCCTTTGTGACCCAACTCCTATTCCTACTCCAAACTCCTCGGCGAGCGTTGCTAGGAAGGCGTTAATTTCTCCTCCCTTACGTGTTCCCCCCGTCATGGCAGCAATTATTATTGGCGCCTTTAGCTTTTTATTGAAGAGGCTTGTCTCCAAACTTACTTCGTCAAGATTAACTTCGGGAATTGCGCAGTGAACGAACTCAACATCTTCAAATCCTGCTGGCTTAGAAAACTGGACATTCTCCCTAAGACAAATTTCGATGTGCTCCATTTTTCTCTCCTTGGTCTTCGCAATGTGACCCAAACATCACCACATCCCTTTATGGCTTTACAAGCGTTCCAACTTTTCCGCCTGAGAGCGCCCGTAACACATTCCCAGCCTTCATTGCATTCATCACGATAACTTCAACTCCCATGGACGTTATAGCGATGATCTCCTGCAGTTTCCCCTTCATCCCGCCAGTAACGTCTATTCCACCCGACTCACCGGACTGAATAGTTATTTTTTCAAGCTCGGCGCGCGTTAGCTCTCTGAATGGTTTAGCTTCACCTTTCTTCGGGTCTGAGGGGTATATGCCGTCAACGTCCGTGCCGAATACTACTCTTGATGGGGATAAGAGCGCCGATAGATGTGAAACTATTTGGTCACCTGAAAGTATAGAGAAACCTTTCTCTTCATCTAGAACAGCGTCGCCCCATAGGACTGGAATAAGTCCCATCTTTAATGCTTCTTCAACGCTTCTAGAAAACATGGTGGCAATCCGTCCCCCTTTCTGTAGGGTGATTGCTGACGGCTGCAGAGGTAACGCTGGAACACCTGACGCTTGAAGGCTCTCCGCAATAATGTCGCTAAGCCTTCGCATTACCTGAACAGTCTCCACGAACCCTATAAGTTGAGTTTTTTCTCTAAATCCTTTATGAATGCCGTGTTTTTGGGCTATTGGGTGACCGAAAGAGCCTCCACCATGAACTATGACTAGGGGTGGGCATCCAGATCGGATGGCGGTAGCGACCTCTCCAGAAATACGCTTTACAATTCTTTTCCTTGCTGAGAAGGGCTTGCTCTTATCCGTCACCACACTTCCGCCAATCTTTAGTATAATTGGTTTCAGCATGGCCACCTCGCCGCTACGCCTCTTTAAATTCTGTTTCGATCTTAACTCCCTCCATAGAGACCCCGGTTATTATTGGGGTCCCACCTGCGTCTCTTATCGCGCCAGCCACAACACTGCTTTTATCCCTTGACGTCAACGCGATCATGCATCCTCCTCCTCCAGCGCCTGTTAGCTTAGCTCCATAAGCTCCGGCTCCTCTAGCTGCAAATATCAGGTTGCTTAAAGCTAGCGTTGAGACTCCTAAAGCGTCGAGAAGGCCCTGATTTATGTCCATTAGCTCTCCTAGCTCTCTAAGGCACCCTTTCCTTAAAAGTTGCAATCCCCTCATCGATATCTTACCTATAAGCCTTATTATGGGGTCAACCGTTTCCTTACACTTTTCCCTCCTCTCACGCACCTTTGCAACCCACTCTCCAGTGTTCCGTCTAACGCCAGTGTCTCCCACCACAAGGGGCACATCGCCGTCCAACTTAATCCTCTTTACTTGTCCACGCCTAAAAATAATGGCAGACCCATGCGTAGCTATGGCGTTGTCTACACCTGACGGTGTTCCGTGCACGTCCTTTTCAGCTTCAAATGAAATATCGTAAACTTCTCTCTTTGAGAGAGTTATTCCTTGAAGCGAACTTATGGCTACGGTTGCCGCTACAGCAACAGCGGCGGATGATCCCATGCCGGCTCCCGGGGGAATTTCCGACCAAATTTTCAACTCAAAACCATAGCTCAACCCATAATCTTCTTTTAGGCGAGAAATAATTGTCCAGATTGGCTTGAAATTTCCGATTTGCGTGGGCTCCTTATCTAATGCGAATTCAACTCGCGACTGGTATTCGCGGGAGAAAATACGGATCTTATTGCCTGAGAGCGGTAGTGCTTCTGCGAATGCTCGCTTATTAACAGCAACTACAACTGCCGGCTCCCCATAAACAACAGCATGCTCACCGAAATAATATCACTTTACCAGGCGCAGATGCGATAACCATAACTACCACCAAGTTTATTGAACTTTAACCTTTGCCTCAAAATCCTCGATCGATACTTGGAGCTCGCCTCCCTCTGGTAGTTCGCCTCTTTCCCTCAAAACCTGCCTCGCCAGCAACCAATAGATTAAGGAAAGCGCTCTTCTTCCCTTATTGTTTGTCGGTATGCATAAATCAACTTTTGACGTTGAATTATCAGTGTCGCAAAGAGCTACCGTTGGTATACCTGCCTTCTCTGCCTCTATGAGTGCTTGGGCATCCGTCCTAGGGTCTGTAACGACTACAACATCCACATCCACGTAGTTCGGAAGACTAGGGTTGGTGAGTGTTCCAGGTATAAAGCGGCCTGTCACTACTCTCGCCCTAGTTACCTCTGCAAACTTTTTAGCCGGCTTCTGCCCATACGTCCTAGTTGAAACAACCAGGATTTTTGAGGGTTCAAAGCGGGAGAGGAAGCGTGCCGCTATCCTAATCCTTTCATCAGTTTTTCTCACATCGAGAACGTAGAGTCCATCTGAGCGAACTCTATATATAAATGGGAGCATAGACTGAGTTTTAACTTGTGTTCCTATGTGGATTCCCGCTGCGAGATACTTGTCAAGCTGCGTTAGGAGCTCAGCCTCACTCATCTCGGAACACCTCTAAAAAACTTCTTCCTCCTTTCTTATTTTTTGCGAGAATGGAAGTATGTCGTCTATCAGGTCGGTGTGACTTAGAAGCATTCGTCTGCAGCAGTACCTCTTTAAACCCATGCTGTCAAGGATAGCCTTAGGCTCTTCTCCTTGACGCACTCTCCTAGCGTACTCCTCCCATTTATCTGCGATAAGTGCGCCACAAGTGAAGCACCTAATAGGTATTATCAACTTCAAGACCTCCAATAAACATGATAGTTCTTACCTATAACTCTTCTGTCTTCTGGCTCTCGCTCCGCGCCCTCCAAACTTCTTGGGCTCCTTCCTCCTTGGGTCAGAAACGAAGATTTTTGCGTCATAATCCATCATTAGCTCCCTGAGTTGAAGGTTACCTGAATACTCTAAGAGCCCTCTAGCGATGGCTGTCCGTGCAGCCTCCGCCTGCCCCATAAAGCCCCCGCCCCTAACGTCAACATCTATATCGACTCCCTCAGCTACTTCACGTGCCAGTATGAGCGGCTCGGAAATTTTCAGCCGGACGACGTCTGGCTTAATGAGTGGCAATGGAATCCTGTTTATTCTTACTCTTCCTTCTCCCGGCCTCACGATGGCCCTAGCAATTGCCGTCTTCCTCTTACCGCTTGTAACGACAACTTTAGCTTGGGGCTTTCTAGTTTTGCTCAAGATCACTACCTCCGCATGCTGCAGCCTACATCACGAGAGATATCCTCAACACGAACAAATTTCGCGTTAACCTTACCGCTTATATGCGCGTCTGGTATTGTCTGTGCGTTAACTCCTGAAAGGAACTCAGGAATGCCTATGTATACTCTTAACCGCTTATATGCCTCCCTTCCTCGCGCCTTCTTCCATGGTAACATGCCTCTGATCGTCCGTCTAACTAGCCTGTCAGGTCTCCTGTAGTGTATTGGCCCCTTCCATGGAGCGGTAATCGTCCTTATCTGAAGGAACTTTTTATATTTTTCTTTAATAAATCTTGGATTTCCCGTCACCACCGCCTTTTCGGCGTTTATTATAGTGACACGTTCTCCGTTAAGAAGATGCTTCGCTACAACACTGGCCATTCTACCAAGAACTAGGTCAGTTGCATCGATAACGATGGAGTCTTCCATGCCTCATCACCTTTTCAAGTAATTATTTTAACATCGCTGCCCTTAGGGTTCCTCTTCATGAGCTCGCTAATCGATATACATTCTCCTCCAGCACTTCTCGTTTTCTCTATAGCAGCTTCAGAAAACGATAGGGCCGCTATACAGAGCTTGTGACTAAGAAATCCTGACCCAAGCACTTTACCGGGGACAACTACGGTATCCCCATCTTTCGTACACCTGTTTATCCTTGAAAGGTTAACTGCTACCCTGTTTCGTCTAGGCTTCTTCAGTCTTTCAGATATGTCCTTCCATATTTTCGCCCTCTCAGCCTTCGCCATTTTTTCGAGGGCGACTATCAGTCTTCTAACGTTAGGGTCGGTTGGACCGGTAACCTTCAATGCGCTTCCTCCTTAACTGCTATAGATAAGCCTTCCTCTAAATCGGAAAGCTTCCTTAAAAGTATGTTAATCGCCACACGAACTATATCGCTAGGTGGAAGTGCCCCCGTAGATTCAACGTTGAAGATGAAAGACTTGTCATCCCAAGACACCTTTATAGCGTCAAAGCGGCAGCTCTCCTCACATGACTTACACAATGAACAATCAAAAATATTTTTTACGACCAGCTTTTCCCCCTCAATCGCCAGAACCTTCTTCGGACAAAAGGATACGCAGTCTCCGCATCGAAGACACTTTTCTTGGTTGATCTCTAGAATTGGCATATACTTGTATGCGCAAGTTGAAACTGGCTGCCACTTAGCATGAACCTTACCCTTTCCCAACTTAGCGTGTGCCTCTAAAACTATTCTTTGACCTCTAGCCATCTTCGCGATAGGTATTTTGTCACTAACTGGTCGCACAACAGGGTCCTGAGACTGCAGGTCACTTGAATAGACGATCACCCCCTCCTCCTCCGCCTCTTTCTCCAAAGTAAGCGTCAAAGTGCACTTAATGCACCCCTCCCCTTTACAGTCACACTCCTCAGGTAAAACGTAGCTTTCCAGATCTGTTACAAGCGGAATAAGTCCTAACCTATGTGCCAGCATTTCATCAAAAACAGGGGAGGTGTTCTCGATTATTATCACCTCATCAATAGCCATTGACGGGACTTCCGCTAGCATTACTCTGCGAAGCGCATTAGCCACGGAAACGTCCACTCCTTCCAAAATGAAGCGAAACTCGTTTCCTTCTAGCCTAATTATCTTAACGTTCAATGAATCACCACCAGTATAAAAAGGGGAATTACACTCTACGTCCTCTTCTCCCACCGGGTTGCCGGGTTCCGTCGTGAGGAATAGGCGTTACCTCTTCTATTCTCCCTATTCTTAGCCCTGCTCTGGCCAGCGCCCTGATCGCCGCTTGCGCCCCTGGCCCAGGGGTCTTTGGGCCGTGGCCACCGGGAGCCCTTACCTTAATGTTAATCCCGACGATACCCTTCTCCATAGCCTCTCTAGCCGCTCTGAAAGCTGCCTGCATTGCGGCGTAGGGTGAGGACTCCTCTCGGTCGGCTTTAACGATCATTCCTCCACTATATCTGGCTATTGTCTCGGCTCCTGTTAGATCAGTTATGGTAATTATAGTATCATTGAATGAGCTATAAATGTGGGCGATACCCCACTTTGCCTTCTTTTTCTCTTCAGCCTTCCCGCTACTCATCATTTAACACCCTTTTCTCCTTTTCCATTCATGCTCCTGTTAGCGCTTTACGTATCGGGTGATCGGAATTCTTGAGGGGTGACGTAGGAGCGTAATCGATCTTATCCTCAAGCATCCTATCCACAATGTAACTTGGCCGCGTCACCCTTCTTCCTGCCACCGCTATATGTCCATGCGTTATAAGTTGCCTAGCTTGATAGACGGACTTTGCAAGTCCTTTCGCCACCACAAGTGTTTGCAGCCGTCTGTCAAGAAAGTTTTCAACGGTTAAAGCTAAGACGTCATCCAATGTGGAATCCGGAGGAAGTATACCCCATCTGTGAAGTTTACTGACGATTTCCTTTCTCTGCTTCTCCCTCTCTTCTTGCGGTAACGCCATAGCTTTTCGAGCTCTCTCCCTGAAACCACGAAGGATGGCCTGAGCTCGCCAAAGTTCTCGCTTATTTCTCAGCCCATACTTGCCTACTAAGGTTATTTCTTTGTGGAGGCGCTCCTTATCCCAAGGCTTACGCGGAGTAATATACTTTTTCTTTGATCTCTTTATGTCGCCCATTTAGAAGCACCCTTTTCACTTCTTCTTTCTATGGACACCTACAGTTCGTCCTTTACGACCGGTGGTCTTCGTTCTTTGTCCTCGAACCTTCAATCCAAGAGCGTGACGCACGCCCTTCCAGCATCTAATCCTCTTCATGAGCTCTATGTCGTTCTTAATGGTTAACACCAAGTTGGAACCAGTGAGATGTATATCCTTACCTGTATCTAGGTCCTTACGGCGATTCAACATCCATGAGGGGACATTAACGGAGGCAGGATTCATCAATGCCTCCTCTATCTTTTTCACTTCCACGTCTGTCAGGAACCCCAGCCTCTTATCAGGGTCCATATTTAAGGCTGTCAGTATAGCGCGCGCCATCCGCGCACCTACTCCCTTTATCCCTGTCAGCGCATGCTCCAATCTGTTACTTCCATCCAAATCCGTTCCGGCAATCCTAATTATATGCCTATAGCCTGCCGTCGACAAAGTTCACACCCTTTCAGCCTTAGAGAGGAAACCGCATAATCGTCAAATAAACTTTACGTTCTCCCCACGTTGAGCTCTTTACGTGGACACGTATTTAAATCAGTTTTTATGTTGGTTTTTTAAAGGTGACGTAGAGTTGTCTTTATCCGGCTTAAAGGCAGTTGTGCTCTTCAGCGGTGGTAAAGACTCGAGCTTGGCTTTGCTATGGGCACTTAACCGCCAACTAAATGTTGAAGCGCTCATATCAATGATCCCAAGCAGAGAAGACAGCTACATGTTCCATGTGCCAAACATTAACCTAACTGAGTTGCAGGCAAAAGCCGCTCAGCTCCCTTATATTTCCTCTTCATCGTCCGGGTTGAAAGAGAAAGAAGCGTTGGAGCTTGAGAAACTGCTCGAAAAACTTGACGTAGACGTGGTTGTTTCAGGAGTCATTTCGAGCGAGTATCAAAAGAATCGTATAGACGCCGTTTGTGCGAAGTTGGGGCTAAAAAGCTTGACGCCGTTTTGGCATGTGAATGAAACAATTCTGCTCTTAAACCTCGTGAACTCTGGTTTCGACGTCCGTTTTTCCGGTGTTTACGCTTTAGGATTCACACATAACTGGCTTGGGAGAAGATTAGACCACAGCGCCATCGCCGACCTAATCCTTCTTAAGAAAAGATACGGGGTCAGCATTGCGGGTGAAGGGGGAGAATACGAGACCGTGGTGTTAGACGCTCCTTTCTTTAAGAGTAGGATTAAGGTTGTCGAGTCAGAAATTTGCTGGGACGGCTACAGGGGGCAATTCTTAATTAAGAAAGCTGAGTTAACAGAGAAGGGGAGCGTGGAAAAGTGATCACGAAGGAAGTCGTGGAGAACGTTGCATGGCTGGCCAGGATAAAACTTTCAGAGGAGGAAAAGGAAAAGTTCGCACGTCAGCTGAGCGAGATACTCGAGTACTTTAACGTGATCAGCAAAGTTGACACGTCCAGCGTAGAGCCGACGTTTCACGTGCTGGAGCTCCACAACGTTTTTCGTGATGACGAAGAGAGGGAGTCTCTTCCCCAAGAAGTAGCTCTAAAAAGCGCACGTGAAAGCGAGGATGGATTCGTTAAAGCTCCAAAAATACTTTAAAATAGAAGGGTGTGTGGGGTTGCATCTCAACCGCTTAACATGCCACGAACTCGTCGAGATGATTAAGGCACAGACAGTTACGGCAGAGGAAGTAGTTGAGCATGTTTTCAGGCGCATAGACGAAGTGGAGAGTAAAATAAACGCCTTCATATCTACTTTCAAGGAGGATGCTTTAGAGAAAGCAAGAGAGATCGACAGGAAGATTAGAAGGGGGGAAAGCGTAGGGCTTCTCGCAGGAATCCCTGTAGCCGTTAAAGATAATATTTGCACTCGCGGAAAACTTACAACGTGCGGCTCGAAAATGCTTAGCAACTACATTCCCCCCTACAGTGCCACGGTGGTAGAAAAAATAGAAGCTGCAGGCGGAATAATAATTGGGAAGACGAATATGGATGAGTTCGCCATGGGGAACTCCACCGAAACCAGCTTTTTCGGTTGTACACGTAACCCGTGGGACCTCACGAGGGTTCCTGGCGGCTCCTCCGGTGGGAGCGCTGCAGCTCTAACTTCTGATGAAACAGTACTTGCTCTTGGAAGTGATACTGGCGGCTCTATTAGATGTCCTGCAAGCTTCTGTTCCGTTGTAGGATTAAAGCCGACCTACGGGCTTGTAAGCAGGTATGGCTTAGTCGCCTATGCAAATAGCTTAGAGCAGATAGGCCCCATGGCTAAAGACGTATTGGACTGTGCAATGCTTCTCACCGCTATAGCGGGCCATGATCCTAGAGACAGCACGTCCGCTCCTCGCTCTCCATACGATTATACGAGTGCCATCAACGGCGATATTAAAAACGTTAAGGTTGGGGTTCCAAGAGAATTTTTTGCTGCTGGTTTAGACGAAAGGGTTGAGAAGTCGGTTTTAAGTGCCGTCAGCATATTAGAGGACCTGGGAGCTACGTGTGGTGAGACGAGCATTTCCTACTTGGAATATGTTGTTCCTACATATTACCTTATAGCGATGTCGGAAGCCAGCTCTAACTTGGCGCGTTTTGACGGTTTGAGGTACGGCTTCACGGCGAAGTGCGATGGAGACTGGAACGAAGTTTTCTCCGCTACTCGTAGTGAGGGCTTCGGAGAGGAAGTAAAGCGTAGGATACTCCTAGGGACATTCGCCCTCTCAGCAGGATACTACGACAAGTATTACCTAAAAGCGCTGAAGGTCAGAACACTGATAAAGAGAGAGTTCGAAAAGGCCCTAGCCAAGTTTGACGTGCTTGTTGCGCCGACAATGCCCATCCTCCCCTTCAAAATAGGAGAAATAATAGAAGATCCTTTAACCATGTACATGATGGACATCGACACGGTTCCAGTAAATCTAGCAGGGGTCCCGTCGATCTCAGTGCCTTGTGGCTTCGTGGATGGGCTTCCAGTCGGGCTTCAGGTGATCGGTGGATTTTTCGGGGAAGAAAAAATTCTCAAAGTGGCATACGCTTTCCAAGAACACACCAAGTTTAACCTTAAAAAGCCAGAAATTTAGAGGCTGGGAAAATGCCAATAGAAAGAAGTGAAGAGCTAGGCGTGAAGATAGGGTTAGAAGTGCATGTTCAGCTCACCGCGCTTAAAACCAAGTTATTCTGTAGTTGCTCTGCGAATTATAGGGGAATGCCTCCGAATACGCTTACCTGCCCTATATGCCTAGGTCATCCGGGCACCTTACCAGTCCTAAACAGGAAAGCGGTAGAACATGCCATGATGGTCGCCTTGGCTCTCAACTCTTCGATTTCACCTCAAATGTTCTTCTTTAGAAAGAACTACTTCTACGTAGACCTTCCCAAAAACTTCCAGATTTCCCAGTACGACAAGGCTGGCGGTGCTCCTCTCTCTACTGGTGGGTGGGTGGAGTTCAGCGTCAACGGAGAGAGAAAAAAGGTTAGGATAAGGCGTATACAGCTGGAGGAAGACCCGGCGCGTCTGACTTACCCGGGAACCATAACATCTGCTCCCTATACGCTGGTCGACTTCAACAGGGCTGGTGTAGCCCTCCTCGAAATAGTAACTGAACCCGACATGGAGACGCCTGAGGAGGCATACTTTTTCCTCCAGAAGCTAAGGTCAATACTGGAGCACCTAGGCGTTTCAAGCGAGAACATGCAGGGATCCATGAGGTGCGACGCCAACATTTCCATAATGGGGGGCGCCAGAGTAGAAATAAAGAACATTTCATCGTTCAGGGATGTTCGCCGCGCGCTTCAATACGAGATAATGCGGCAAAAACAGCTATTGAGGCGAGGCGGCGTCACAAAGCAGGAAACCCGCCACTGGGATGAAGACAGACAGATAACTGTTTCTTTAAGAGTCAAGGAGACCGAAAGCGACTACAGATACTTCCCTGAGCCAGACCTAGTCCCCGTAAAAATCCCGGAGGAATGGGTTAGCAAGGTAGCGTCTCAGATGCCTGAGTTGCCGGACGCCCGGAAGGAACGCTTCATTTCGGATTACGGAATACCTGAATACGACGCCATCGTTCTGACCAGCAGCAAGAAGATAGCTGACTTTTTCGAGGAGTGCTGCAAGCTCTACTCTAACCCGAAGAAGATCGCTAACTGGATAATGAGCGACCTTCTGAGAAACATAAACGAAACCGGGATGGACGTAACGGAAATGTCCATTACTGCTGAGCAGTTCATAGAAATGATCAAGATGATTGATGAAGGATTGATAAGTGGGAAGATAGCGAAGAGAGTTCTAAGAGAATCTATTAGAACGGGAAGGCCTCCACGCATTGTGGTGGAGGACGAAGGATTGTTAAAGATAAGCGATGAAAATGTTATCTCGAAACTAGCAGACGAGGTTTTCCGCGAATTCCCGAAAGCAGTTGAAGACGCTAGAAGAGACCGAAAAGCGGTCAACTTTCTGGTAGGACAAGTCATGAAGAAAACTCGTGGCCGCGCTGATCCAGATGTCACTAATAAAGTGATATTATCCAAACTCGAGGAAAATCGAGCTATACCTTCGAGAAGTTAAACGTTGAAAACGCTTATTAGCGTGTTTTTTAAACCATTTTTTGTGCGGGGTTTAGGAGGGATAAAAATTGGAGAAGAAGTTTGTTAGCATCGTTGAAACAGGCGACATCAATGTTAAAAACCCTAAGATCGTAATAGGGTTGCCTGACGTTGGCTTGGTAGGCGTTATACTGGCGAACCATATGATTCAAACAATGGATATGAAAGAAGTGGGACACATAGAGTCGGATCTCTTCCCGCCGATTATTATACTCCACAAAGGCAAGCCACACCACCCCTTCCGGTTGTACCGGAAAGACGACTTGCTTCTGTTAGTGTCGGAGATCGCTATTCCACCCATCGCGATCTATGATACGGCGCGTGAAATATGTGATTGGGCTAGAAGCAAGAACGTCTCGCTCATATTGCCAATAGGAGGGACTCCTGTTCCGAACAGGATGATGATCGATAAACCTAAAGTTTTTGCTATACCCGTAGGCGGCACTGTTGGGAAACTCGTGGAGTCGCTTAGTATAGAACTTTTCGAAGAGGGTATGATAGTTGGTCCATACGCGCGGATAATCGCTGAATGTGAGAGATCAGGTCTGCCTTGTTTGACGCTTCTATCTCAAAGCTACCCTAACTACCCTGACCCTGGCGCCGCGGCAGCCACCGCAGAGGTTCTCAGCAAAGTTGTCAATGTTGGAATAGACGTAGCACCCCTTGAGGAGCAGGCTGAGGAAATAAGGCTCAGGATGAAGGACTTAATGAAAAGGACTATGCTGGAGATGGAGAGGATGGGCAAGTCGCAAGAGTATGAGTTGCCCGCAATGTACTCGTAGGGGGGATAAGGGATGTATGAGAGGAGAAGAAGGGGTGAGTCTTTCTTCGAAAGAATACTGAACTACTTCACAGAGATAGGAGAGGAAATAGATGAGTTTGTTGAGTCTATGTTTGAAGCCATGAGTCTTTCTAAACCTGACTGGGATGCTGAAATGTGCTGCATTGAACCGCTAGTTCATGTTGAAACTACTCCTGAGAGCGTGATTGTGACCGCTGATTTGCCATACGTTGAGAACAAGAACGACATCAGGATAAGCGCGACGGAGGACTCGTTGGAGTTTACTGCGAACATGAAAAAAGAAGTGCGTTTCGAGAAGTGGGGTACGATACAGCGGGAAACATCCTTCAGAAAATACCGTAAGTTTATAAGGCTCCCGGAAAAAGTCGTTCCGGAGGAAGCAAAAGCCACCTTTAAAAACGGCATCTTGCAAGTAGTTTTGCCCAAGAAGTTTAAAGCAACACCAATAAAAGTGGAGTAGGGGTGAACTGAAATTGAGTAAGAGGATAACGGAAGTTTCCAAACTTAAAGTGAACTCCTTCATCGTAATAGATGACGAGCCTTGCAGGATCGTTGACTTGGCAACTTCCAAGGTTGGAAAACATGGCTCAGCGAAAACCCGGATAGTTGCTATTGGACTCTTTGACGGAGCTAAGAAGGACATGGTTCTCCCATCAGATAGCAAAGTTGAAGTTCCCGTTATTGATAAGAGAAACGGGCAGGTTGTCTCGATAATGGGGAACAACCTTCTACTAATGGACCTTGAGACGTATCAAACCTTTGAGACACCCCTTCCCGAAGAAGAGGACTTGGCATCAAAGATTACTGAGGGCGTCGAAGTAGAATACTGGGACATAATGGGGAGAAAAAAGATCACTCGCGTCAAAAAATGAATGATGCATCCTTCTTGAGGAAAAAGGTGAAGCTGCCAAAGGAAAAAGTCTATGTGGTAGACTCATCCGCGTTCATCGGGGGGTATCCCCCCCATCTTATCAAGGAAAAGCAATATGCTCCTGTTACAGTCGAAGAAGAACTTAAAGATCAACGATCTCGCTCCCTCTTAGAGGTGGGGGTAAAAAGCGGCGACATAATAATTAGAGTTCCGAGCGACAGAGGCGTAAGGCTGGCTGAGGAAGTCGCGGAGAAAACAGGCGACATCAAAACGCTTTCGATGGTAGATAAGCACGTTATGGCTCTAGCCTTCGACCTCGCCGCTGAAGGCTATGAGCCCGTAATAGTTACTGACGATTATGCTCTTCAAAACGTCGCACGCGAGGCGGGCTTCGCCTTTAAGCCATTAATGCGTGACGGCATACGAAACATCGTTAAATGGAAGCTTTATTGCTCCTCATGTAGGCGGAGTTACCCGTTAAGTTATACGGGCGAGACATGTGAAGTTTGCGGCGGCAAGCTTAAACGTGCCCGCTCCAGAAGGGGAAAGCGTCATGGTTTTGACCGTTGATGAACGCTCTTTAAAGTTAGCAGAAAAATATCGTTTTCCCCCAGACATAGTTGCCTTGCTCTCGAAGACCTTCGGTTTCGAGAGGTGCGAGAACATACTTAGATGCCTTAAGACGCCGCCACCAATTTACTATCTGCGCGTTAACACGCTAATTGCGGATAGAGATGACGTCGTTAGAAAACTGGAGGAACTTGGCGTAAAGGCGATCCCGCACCCCCAGCTGGAGGAAGCAGTAGGCATACAAGTAGAAGGACCATTCGACGTCAAACCATGCAAGAAAAAGGTTGTAGCCGACAAGCTGGCATGCGAGTCAGTGATGATCGGCGCAGACCTTTACGCACCCGGCGTTGTAACGGCTAAGGGTGTTAGGAAGGGAGATAAAGTGGCGATCGTCGATAAGCATGGTGAGCAGGTAGCCTCGGGAGTCGCCTTGATGGATGCAGACGAAATGCATTCATTAAGAAGGGGAATAGCGGTCAAGGTAGTTGAGTCACTATACAGAGTTCCAAGCATCAGGAGGACATTTCTCTATGAGGAGGGATATATCTACGAGCAAAGTCTGCCTGCAATCTTAACAAGCCGTGTTTTAGATCCTAAGCCGGGAAGCCTTGTCGTGGATATGTGTGCAGCGCCTGGAGGAAAAGCGACACATATAGCTCAGCTAATGCAGGGGCATGGTCTTGTTTTGGCATTCGACAGGTCTGAAAGCAGGGCTCAAAGGATGAGGGAACACCTAAGGCGGATGAAGCTGAAAAACGTCGTTGTTTCGGTGAAGAACTCTTTGTTCATCGAAGTGGAATATCCCGGTTTAAGCGCTGACGCCGTCTTGGTAGACCCGCCGTGTTCCGACCTAGGACTAAGACCTAAGCTTTATGAGGAGAAAAAGGCGGCAATGGTCCATGCTGTGGCGAAATATCAACGTCAACTCCTCAAGGTTGCCGCGCGTATACTAAAGCCTGGAGGCGTGCTCGTCTACAGCACGTGCACAATAACCTCGGAAGAAAATGAGGAGAACGTGGAGTTCTGCATTGAGGAGCTTGGTTTAGAGGTTGAAGAGCAGCCATTATACCTTGGAGATAGAGGACTCGAGTTCTTCAGAAACGCTAAGCTAGTTCAACGCTTCTTTCCTGACGTACATGGAACCCCTGGCTTCTTCATAGCAAAAATGAGAAAAGTCAAATAAGAAAGGCGGTTGATAGAGCTAAATCTCGATTATCTCTGCTCGTATCTCCCTTAGATCTAGAACTGCAACGCTTCTTTTTCCTGTCAGGTAACCGCAAGTTTCACCTGGATTTACGACGAGTGTGCTTCCCATTTTCTTGTTTACTTGTTCATGCGTGTGCCCGCAAATCACTACATCATATTTCCCAGAAGTGATTAACGCTTCTAAGACGTCGGGGTAGTGCCCGTGGTTAACCGCGATCTTCACTCCACTCATTTCTAAAGAGATGAAGAAGCTGCTTATTTCCCCCTTGCCATCAAATAACTTCCTGAGAGACAAGAAGTCTCCATCATTGTTTCCAGTGACCGCTTTGATGGGGCAAGCCAGCTCTCTAAACGCCCTAATGGTGAAGGGACTAATTATGTCCCCTGCGTGAACCACAAGCTCCACTCCCTCGCTATTGAAAAACTCCACAGCCCTCCTTATAGCCTCCATGTTGTCATGCGAGTCAGACATAACACCTATAATCAAAATACGCACCTCCTAAACCTTTACATGTTCTTTTTTCCCCCGTTTTTGTCACTTCTCTCGTCACCTACCCAGTATGCTCCATTGCAAGTATATTCTTTCTTCCACAACTCTGCCTCTTTTTTATATCGCTCTACGGCTTCCACAAGCACGGGAAACACCTGCTCGCGGTGTCCTCCAGCAACGACAACGTAAACAAGTTCGTCTCCCACATTAAAAGAGCCAATGTTATGATGTATTTGAACATCAACTATTCCCTTCCTCTGAGAGAGCTCCTCGCAGATTCTAGCCATGGTTTCGTTAGCTTTTTCCTCGTAAGCCTCAATTTCCAAACCTTCCACTGGCGAGCCGTTCTTAGTAACTCCTCTGACAACTCCGATAAAGCACGCTATGGCCCCAACTTCACTGATTCTAGGGTTTGACTTAACTTTCCTTAATATGTCATTCAAAGTTACCTCGCCTTTTCTATGGATAAACAAACTCCCCAAGCAGCTCACCTCCGACAAGAGAAAATAAGAGGCATAATAAAATAACTCCTACCTCAAAGTTATGACTCTGGCGAAGCTCATGAGTTTTTTACGTCCCCTCCCTTGTCTTGGAGCTTCATTATGGTCTTCGCTATCAACAGTAACGTTTCATAACGTCCTTCGCCGGGTATAAAAAGGAGGAGAATTTTTCCTTAGGGACTTCAGCAAAAATCACGATTCCCTTTGCTATTTGGTTTCCGTTACGGGATTCACGGGATTTTCATTACTCCCTCTATTGACTGGTGCTTTTGATGGTTTTCGCCGCCGCCGCCAATAGTATGGATGGTGAACAG
>Ga0105162_1001162_pt1 | contig 15644 bp, 14 predicted proteins | sample JNZ201metaG_FD_81532 | JGI IMG/M metagenome (GOLD analysis project Ga0105162, IMG submission 81532) | Hot spring microbial communities from Jinze hot spring, China to study Microbial Dark Matter (Phase II) - JNZ 20120812A | ecosystem: Environmental > Aquatic > Thermal springs > Hot (42-90C) >...
GTACATTAACATACCACACTTAGGGCAGAAGTACAAATAACAGTCACCTTTTTTTGATAGACGGTTAGGAAGTAATGGATTTTAATTTTTCCGTATTCACTCCACTTCCTTACTTAATTCCTCTACAACCTTTTTGAGGAGGAGCGTGAAGCCCAGCACTAAGTTCTCAAAATTATCCTTGAGAGGAACTTTGGAGTTAATTAGGGAAGCTATTGAGATCGCGACATCTTTTATTTCTATTTTTCCTTTTAACCAAGCGTATCCTATTAGGGCTTCTGCAGCATCGCTTAACCCGTATTTATCCTGTCTTGATGGAAGGCGAGAACGTAATCCTGACGCTTTTAGCGCTGTTGCAAGTATAGACCCCGGAAGCTTTGTTTTCTTTACTTCGCCTGTAGCAGTAAATAGTGCTAAGCTATATATTAAGTTAGAGACCCCATCACCTATTCTTGCGTATTGTTTGTTTAGTAAGATCTTACTAAAGGATTGCAGCTTGGTTTACCCTCCCGTAGAGGACTTAACTTTACTTAATTCGCTAAAGAATAAATCGCTGATCTTAGTAAGAGTGTCTTTAAGTCGTTTAATAGCGTCTCTTAATGCATCTTCAGGGGGGACCCCTTGGTTTGTCGTTATGTAAATTTTCGGGTTCGAAAGAAGAGGGTGGTCTATTCTGTAACCTGCAAAAACGACGTTTTCATCGTCTAGCAAGGCTTTTTTTAATAACGTACATAAAGTGTGATCTTCCCCCTCTATTTCCAGCTCCAAGTGATTTTCTGTGCGTTTTGTCACGCGTACCTTCAACCTCATTCACCTCTTCTAAAGCTTTGATTTGCCATAATCAATCGAGATTTTCCTTTTTTCCTTATTGCCGCATGTACTGCAAGTTAAGACCCCGTTGCTCTTTGGGTCCAGTGGAGAGCCGCATTTAGAGCAGAATGCCAAAACGACTCCTAAATTTTTACCGATAGTGGATAACTGTATGAGCTCGCTTCGAACTTCGATTATACGTGCCTTCACTATGTCTCCGATCTTAAAAGCATCTGACGGCTTATCGATGAACTGGTTACTTATCTGAGATACGTGAATTACTCCTGAATATGGCGATGAAAGAGTCTTTCCTCCAATCCTTGCGATGTCAACCATACTTAAAATTTTTCCCGTATTAACGACCATTCCCAAAACTAAGCTACCTTTCTTGATGAATGGATGGGATTCGAAGGGGATAACCTTAACGCGCCTCTCCACTTTGTCTATAAGCACTATTCCTGCATGTGAGGCAAAAATTATACCTCCCTCGTCATATGTTCCTTCATTCGGCGAAAATTCCTCTATAACACCCAACCAGTCGCCTGGCAAGACGAAGCTGCCAGTTTTAGGTCTCTCCGCGCTCACTCTGAAACACCTCCTTCTCGTTTATCTTCAAAATTCTGTAAACATCAACTTCTACGACGTGAAATTTTTTCGAGTGGAAGTCAAACATTGCTGGGATCGGCAACTTAACTGTGACAAGTTGATCAATGTATCCGCCTCTCTTCTCTACAAATCTTTTAATGAATTGCCTAACTTTAAAGTTTCCTTTATGTATAGAGTATACCACATCGGCGACCTCAAGAGCTTTCTCTAAAAAAATTCTGTCACTAAAACGTCTTTGCACTCCGAATGGTGGATTCTGCACCACGGTATCCGCTTTACCCCTTAAATCTTTTAAGTTCATAGAAACCCACTCAACTCTATCTTCTACTCCAACTTTTTCAGCATTACGCTTAGCTACTTTCAACGCATCTAGGTCTATATCTACACCAACAACTCGCCTCGCACCGAGAAGAGCTGCACCTAAAGCCAACTTGCCATTCCCACATCCGAGGTCGTAAACAACTTTTCTCTCGATGTCGTTAAAAACATAGGCAGCCATAAAAAGAAGAGTTGCTGCAACCCTGTTATGTGTAGGATACTGTTCCAGCCAAACCTTAGGGGAAGGAGTATCCTCCAATCTTTCAAGGAACAGTTCAAGGTGTTTACGCTTAAGTTTAACCTTAACCATCTTCCTCCTCCACCTTTTCGTTGATGGAGGGGTATAGTTCCACCCAGTTTTTTCGCCCAATCACCACTTCAACCTCATCCGGAGTCAGAACAGGAATAGGAAAGCGGGGCCCATCTTCGATAGCGATCCTAGGGCAAGCTGTCACAACCAAAGCTTCAACGTCTCCTAAATTCATGAAACGTTCGGGAACAACTTCTCGCATCGCAAACAAATACGCTTCTTTTCCCGAGGAGCGTAAAGCGTCCCTTATACTTCTCGCTACATTAATGTGAGTCTGACCTGACTTTAATCCGATAATTATGCCGAACCTTTTAGCGTCCTTAGCTTTAGCTACGTGAGTATATCTTTCAAGAAGGAGACGTCTTACGTTTGGTGTCACATCGCGTACCTCGCCTGTGTATGGATCCAGGGAAATAACTCGTTTACCAGTAAAAAGGGCGACGCCAACAGCGTGAAAAAGACCGCCACCTATGAAGAAGGTGGTGTCAGCGTCTGGCGAGAAGGCATTGGAGTAGTCGCATCCTAAAACTTGTCCGGGATATGGGGCTCTCTTACTATCTGACTTAAGAGTCACGCTGACGCCGGCATCCTCAAGCGCTTTTTTAACAAGTGGAAGCGTCTTAACATGCTGCACCGTTGACGTGAGAATTAGACGTTTCAATCCTAAACTCAACGCGGCTTTAACTGCTTGCTCTGCGATTTCTCGCTTTGAAAAACATTCAACGAACAGTGCTGGAACCTTGGTTTGAGTAGGCCAAGGTGCATGTCCAAAATGAATGAGTAGGTCTGATCTAAGTGTTAAAGCTTCAGAGTCCGCTAGGTCGCATGCTCCCCAACACGGGTCAAGGGACGTCACTGCTTCTACTCCTGCCTGCTCCTCTATTAGTGACGCTATTCGAGTAACATAGGGAAGAAGACCTTCAGGAAATTGAAGAAGAATACGTCTAGCATTCCTTGCTTTTACCTCCGAGATTATTTTTTCAATTTCAAAGGTAAGGTCGCCCATAGTCACCATCGAGAAAACCGTCCAAAAATGCTTTTACATGAAAACTTGTAATGAGAGGAAATATTTTTCTTTGGTTAGAAAGAGAGGTGAAGGTGCTTTTCGAGGAAGAGGTGATGAAGGTGAGTAGGATCAGGGATGTTAAAGCGCGAAGAATAATTGACTCAAGGGGAAACGCTACAATAGAAGTAATTGTTTATGCCGGAGATGTTGCCGTTAGTGCATGCGCCCCGTCAGGAGCAAGTGTTGGACGACATGAGGCGCAAGCATTTCCTAAAGGAGGGGTAGAGGAGTCCATCAGGATGATTGAGGCATTATCACGTGTCCTGAAGGGAATGAGTGTTGAGGACCAGGAATCAGTAGATAAGGCGATCCGTGAGTTCGATGGTACAGGGAATCTTAGCAGGGTTGGCGGTAACGCGGCCATAGCTCTTTCGGTTGCTGTGGCAAAAGCTGCAGCAGCAATCAAAGGCGTTCCTCTTTGTAGATGCTTCAGCGACCGACTAGAAGCGCCATTCCCCTTAAGCAACATTATAGGAGGAGGGGTTCACACTAGAGGTGATTCTATAGACTTTCAAGAGTTTTTAGTTTTACCGGTTGGCGCTAAGAGTTTTGGTGAAGCGGCCAAAATAAACGTGATGGTTCACAGAGAAGTTTCCCGCATTTTAACGGAGCGATTCCCAAAATATGTGTTTGGGAGGAACGATGAGGGAGCCTGGGCGGCTCCATTAACCATAAGAGAGGCCCTTGAAGTCCTTTCCTCAGCAGTGCAGAGAGTTGAGGGCGAAGTGGGCGTTAAGATCCGGGTTGGAGTGGATGCCGCGGCTTCAAGCATCTGGAATGAGAAGAGGAATATGTATGTTTATAGAAAAGAGGGGTTCGAAAAGACGATTGAACAGCAGCTAGAATATGTTTCATCATTAATCGAGGACTACGGTGTGGCTTACTTTGAAGACCCGTTTAATGAGGAGGACTTTGACTCATTTGCAAAGTTGAAAGCGTCTCTGGGAAGAAAGTGTATAGTCACAGGAGACGACTTGACCGTGACTAACAGAGAAAGAATAAGGAAGGCTGTGGAGAAGGACGCTATTAATGGAGTAATAATAAAGCCAAATCAGATAGGAACACTTACAGATACCAAGATGGCAGTTGAACTTGCTTCCTCAAGGAAAATAGTTCCAATAGCTTCTCATAGGTCGGGTGAAACATGTGACCCGGCATTAGCTCACATAGCGGTAGGTATGAGGTGCCCTATCATTAAAATAGGAATAATGGGAGGCGAAAGAATGGCAAAGATAAACGAGATCATAAGAATCGAAGAGGAACTGAGAATTAGGATGGCAAATCCTCCCATTTGACATGGAGGGATATAATATTTTCAATGAGATAGCGGAATTCATAGAAACAAGATATGCTAACGCACGTAAAATAATTGAAGTGGGGTTTGGAGGGCGGACAGAGACAGCGATTAAATTGGCGAAAAAAATTAATGCAGAGATAATTTTGACAGATGTAAATCCAGATTTCTTAAATACAGAGTTAAATGCAGAGCTTAAAGGTAGTATCAGAGTAGTTATAGATGACATATTCAATCCAAACTGGAAGTTATATGAAAAAGCGAATTTAATATATGCGATAAGGCCAAACCCTGAATTACAAAAACAGATAATTGATGTAGCCTCTAAATCAGGGGCGGATGCGCTTCTTAAAGTCCTAAGCGATGAATGGCCTGAAACAGAGAACATGAACATGAAACATGAGGTAATTAACTATAAAGGGGTCATACTTCATTTTTTCGTAAACACTAAGCGCCATTAAAAATAAAGAAAGAAAAACAGAGAGTAAAGAAACAATAGATGAAACAATAGATAGATAGTCGTTATAGAGTGAAAGTTTAACTACGAAAAGAGTTTTTCATTATGTAAAGAAAAATTTTACCTAATAAATATTACGCAAAGAAGCCTTTATAAAGAATCATAAAAAAACTCTTTAACCAAGGTTAAACGGTGGTGGCACTTTGTCAAGGAATGAGAAAATCGTGCTCTGGTTTGAGGAGATAGGAAAGGAGGACGTTGCGCTTGTAGGCGGGAAATGCGCAAACCTTGGGGAAATGATCACAAAGGCTAAGGTGCCTGTACCTCCGGGGTTTGCGGTGACGACGTATGCATATAAACGATTCATAAAGGAGACCAAGATAATGGACAAGATCTTCAGCAAACTCAGGGAAATTGACGTTAGAGATTTGAAGCAACTGGAAGAGGCGTCTAGAGAAATAAGGAAGCTTATTGAGGGGACTAAGGTTCCAGAAGACATACAGTCAGCTATATTAAGTGCTTATGATGATTTAGCAAGAAGAGTTGGCAGAGAGCCGCTTGTAGCTGTCCGTTCTAGCGCGTCGGCAGAGGATAGAGACAGGGTCTCCCTCTCTTGCCGGGCGCTAGTTTTGCCGGGCAGCAAGATACTTTCCTGAATGTCTCTAAAGGTGAGCTTGTAGAGAGTGTAAGGCGTTGCTGGAGTAGCCTATTTACTCCTAGAGCGATAGCATATAGAGAGGAGAAGGGGTTTAGACATGAGGACGTGTCAATAGGGGTTGCCGTTCAGGAGATGGTTGACGCGAAAGCTGCGGGAGTTATGTTTAGCATACACCCAGTTACAGGGGATAAAAACAGAATTCTTATAGAGGCCAGCTGGGGACTTGGTGAGGCCGTAGTAAGTGGGGCTGTGACCCCTGACACATACATAGTAGATAAAAAAACTTTTGAAATTCTCGAAAAACAAATTGCAACTAAAAAAGTGGAGCATATAAGGGATCCTAAAACTGGAAAGACGATACATGTGGAGGTCCCGAAGGAGAGGCAAAACGTTCCAGCCTTAACGGATGAAGAAATAAAGGCGCTGGCGAGATACGCCCGCCAGATAGAGCAGCATTATGGTACGCCGCAGGACATGGAGTGGGCTATTGACAAAGACGGGAGGATATTTATACTCCAAGCAAGGCCAGAAACAGTTCACTCGACGGGATCAGCCATAGTGGAGCAACGATTAGTGGAGGAAAAGGAGGGGGAAGTGCTGGTGAGGGGATTGCCTGTTTCACCAGGAGTAGGGGCAGGGAAAGTCAAGGTAATCCTTAACGTTAAGGACATTGACAAGGTCAAAGAGGGGGATGTGCTTGTCACTAAGATGACTACACCTGACTGGGTTCCAGCCATGAAGAGGGCGGCAGCAATAGTTACGGATGAGGGAGGATACACTTGTCATGCAGCTATAGTGTCACGCGAGCTTGGCGTCCCATGTGTTGTTGGGACTGGAAACGCGACAGAGGTGCTGGTGAATGTTGATGCTGTGACTGTTGATGGTGGAAAAGGATTAGTGTATCGCGGGATAATTAAAGCTGCTAAGGAGGAAGAATTTAGAGCTCCGGCTGTCGTTGAAGCTCAGATGATGATTCCGACTGCTACGAAGATATACGTTAACCTCTCAATACCAGAAATCGCTGATAAGGTTGCAAGGGAGACAATGGCTGATGGAGTTGGGCTTCTCAGAGCGGAGCACATGATGGTGACCATAGGCAAGCATCCTCGGAAGCTTATAGAGGAAGGTGGAGAAAACCTAATGGTTGAAAAATTCGCAGAGGGAATACGGAAAGTTGCAGAAGCGTTCTACCCGGGACCTGTAGTTTACAGGTTCTTAGACTTTAAGCCGGACGAGTTCCTAGCCTTAGAAGGAGGGGAAAAATACGAGCTAGAGGCGGGGCACGTTGGTCCAAATCCCATGATAGGATACAGAGGCCAGTACAGGTACGTTAAGGAGCCAGATATATTCAGGTTGGAGTGCAGAGCTGTAAAGAAGGTTAGGGACGAGTTTGGGCTGAAAAACGTGTGGGTTATGGTTCCCTTTGTCAGCACAGTAGAGGTCTTCAGAGAAGTAAAAAGGATAATGAAAGAAGAAGGGCTTGACAGGGAGAAGGATCCGGACTTTAAACTGTGGATAATGGTTGAGGTGCCAAGCAGCGTCTTTCTTATAGATAAGTTCTGCGAGGAGGGCATAGATGGGGTTTCCTTCGGCACTAACGACCTTACAATGCTGGTGCTAGGAGTTGATAGGAACGACGCAGCTGTCCAGGAACTCTACGACGAACGCAACTTAGCAGTTCTTAGAGCAATAGCGTACACGATAAAGATATGCGAAAAATATGGAGTCACTACATCCATATGTGGGCAAGCTCCCAGTGTTTACCCAGACTACTTAGAGTTTCTAGTGAGAATGGGCGCTACCTCGATAAGTGTAAATCCAGATGCTGTGAAGCGAACACGTGAGATGGTGGCAAGAATAGAGCAGAAGATCATGATGGAAAAAGCGCTGAACGTGAAGCCCAGAATCAAAATAGGAAAAAGTTTTCTTGAAGAGGTGGCGTTCTGGAAATTGATAGACGATGAGGCATGATGCGCCTACTCTTTTTATCGCTTTTTTCCTTTGAAGTAATAAATCGAGAGGTAAGAGAGCTATCCGGGTTAGCGAAACACTTTAAAAAACATCGTGCTAATTTTCAATTAGCCTTTAACCATATTAGGGGAGTGACATTATATCAACGCAGAAGTATTACCGCACAATATCTGAGATTGCGGGGCCGCTTATTATAGTAAGCGGCGTAAAAGATGTGGCTTACAATGAAGTTGTCCTCATTGAACTACCCAACGGAGAGACGAGAAGAGGGACAGTCCTAGAGGTCGGTTTAGGCAAGGCGGTGGTTCAAGTATTCGAAGGGACAAGAGGAATTGATGCGAAGGATACTACTGTTAGGTTTACTGGGGAGACGATGAAGCTACCAGTTTCAATAGACATGATGGGGCGAATATTCAGTGGGTCGGGAGACCCGATAGATGGCGGTCCACCGATAATTCCTGAAGACGAGCTAGACATACATGGCTACCCACTTAACCCATATGCAAGGGAATACCCAAGAGAGTTCATTCAAACGGGTTTAAGCGTAATAGATGGATTGAACTCCTTGGTCAGGGGGCAGAAACTACCAATATTTTCAGGGGCAGGGCTACCTCACAACAGGATAGCAGTTCAAATCGCTAGGCAAGCAAAGGTTTTAGGGAAGGAGGAGGAGTTCGCCGTCGTCTTTGCTGCAATGGGTATAACGGCGGAGGAGGCAAGGTTCTTCAGAGCAGACTTCGAAAGAACAGGGGCACTAGAGAGAGTTGTTCTCTTTATGAATCTTGCAGACGACCCTGCGATTGAGAGAATAATAACTCCACGTGTAGCCTTAACAGCGGCAGAGTACTTAGCATATGAGCATGACATGCACATTCTCGTGATACTTACAGACATGACAAATTATGCTGAAGCTCTGAGGGAGATAAGTGCTGCAAGGGAAGAAGTTCCGGGAAGAAGAGGATACCCAGGTTACCTTTACACTGACCTCGCAACTATATATGAAAGAGCTGGACGCATAAGGGGAAGGAAGGGAACGATAACGCAGATGCCAATTTTGACAATGCCTAATGACGACATCACTCATCCGATCCCAGACCTCACCGGATACATTACCGAGGGGCAACTAATAGTTGACAGAGGACTCCACAGAAAGGGAATATACCCGCCCATTGATCCTAGACCAAGCTTGAGTAGGCTTATGAAGGAAGGTATAGGAAAGGGAAGAACTAGGAAGGACCACAGAGAGGTCAGCGACCAGTTATATTACGCTTACAGTGAGGCTGTTGACCTTAGAGCGCTGGTAGCTGTCGTCGGTGAAGAAGCACTCCTCCCAAGAGACAGGAAATACTTAGAGTTCGGAGACCTCTTCGAAAGAAGATTCATAAATCAAGGGGAATATGAAGAACGCAGTATAGAAGAAACACTAGACCTCGGATGGGAACTACTAAGTATGTTTCCTGAAGGAGAACTAAAAAGAATAGACCCAGAAACCATCAATTGGGCGAAGCAAGAAGGAAAGTATACGTTTACTGGCGAGTAAAAGAGCATCTTCATTTTTACTATTTTCTTTTAATTTTACAGTTAATTCTTTAATAAATGTTAGATTTTCTGAGAGGAATTTGAAGAATTGTATTAGAAAAAGGGAATTATTATGCTGCTCGGAAAAGCCAAGGTGCTTTTTGTATTAGCATCCAGTGGAGGAATATTACTGATATTATAGTTAGAATTAATCCAACTGCTAGTAGTTTCGTGGCGTAGCTTGGATTATACACGTTCTTTGTGGCCTCATAGGCGAGGGTGATCCCTATGAATCCGATAAATATTAGGATCGCTACAGCGATTCCTTCTGTTAAATATTGGTCTTGAAAGTTTGTGTTTATGAAGCCGAAGCTTATTTGGGAAGGATTTAGCATGAGATGAATCCCGCCGCTGAGAACAAACAGAGAGAAAACTACGAAAGCTGCGGCAAGAAGTATGTTTGGTGGATTACGTAGCCAAGTTATCCTCTTTGTTACCGTTTTCCTCGTCTTTGTTACCGTTTTCCGTAGCCACGCTACAATTTTCGCTGATGCTTTTCTGGACAGCTTCTTCCCTCCTGAAAAGCTATCTGTTAATGTAAGTTAAAGTTTTTAGTTTTTCTGTTTTTCGATCAGGTCTTTTGCAACTTCTTTGGCCCATTGCCCGGTGTTCTTATTTTCCATTATTTTTTGCAAGTATTCTTGCCAACTGATTTGAAGAGCGTCTTTCCAGTATTGATACTGCTTTTTTAGGTTTTCATATGCTAACTGATGATTTTCGCAATAAGATCCATTTCTAGAAGTTCTTTCTCCGCAGATCGGGCATTTTCCTGACATTTTCACTTGGCTCCTTGGCATTTTTGCCAGTTCACACATAGTTCTTGGGGGCGCCGTCTAGGTCTCCTGACGAGGAGCGTTGGAAAACCGCAGTTGGGACAGGTTTTACCTGTCGGTTCAAGTATCCCTGCTTGAGGGAGAGGGGCGCTAAAATTGCATGTGCCACTCCAGTAGTTTAAGCAACCTACAAAGCGTTTCCTGCTCTTTCTAGATCTAATTATTTTTAGCTCCCCTCCACACAGGGGGCACTTACCGAGGGAGAATTGTTTCTGCTGAATCTTGAAAAGAGCTTCACGAAGTGCTTCTCCTATCTCTTTTTCCTTACGCTTGAAGTCTTCAAGTATTGGAGTCAGTTTTTCTATCGCGTCTACTATCACTTCCTGCCTCGTCTTTTTCTGTGACTCTATTTGGTTCATTGCTTCTTCAAGCTCGCGCGTTAAATCCACAGAGAGAACCCTTGGACAATAAGCTGACAAGACGTTTATTACGGAGAGGCCGAGGTCTGTTATCTCGATTTGTCTTCCTGTTATGTAACGCCTCTCGTAGAGTGTTTCTATTATGTCTGCTCGAGTTGCCTTTGTCCCTATCTGGTTTGCCTCCATCAGCTTCAAGAGGCTATTAGGATTATACCTTGGAGGCGGCGCAGTGTACTTCTCCTCCAAGTTAACGTTAACTATCTTGACTTGTTCTCCTTCTCTTACTGGTGGGATCTCTATTTCTTCTGTTCTGACATATGGCTCGTAGGCTTCTTGCCAGCCAGCAACTTTTGTCTTCATTCCTCTTAGGTGAAAAATGTGGGAGGACACTGCGATCGTGACCTTTATGCTTTCCCGGATGGAGGGAGGACCAAATACCGCGAGAAAACGTCGTACTATCAAGTCGAATAATTTTTCTTCTTCGGGTGAAAGTTTTTCTTCAGGCAACGTCCCTGTCGGATGTATTGGCGGGTGAGCTGGATCTTCTTTTTTACCTTCAGTGGGAGACAATTTTCCTCTCGAGAGAATACATTCAACGATGCGCGTATATCTCTCGTGCTCTCTTAATTGTCTTAAGATGGATAACAAGTCTATGGAGGGGGGGAATTTTTGGCTTCCTGTTCTGGGATAAGAGATTAGAGCTGCTAGGTATAATCTTTCGGCTATCGCCATTGTTCTGCTGGGGGTGTAACCAAAGAGAGAATAGGCCTCCGACTGGAGGCTACTAATGTCAAATGGAGGAGGGGGGCTGAGCGTTCTTTCAGATGAGGAAACATCAGTAATTATTCCCACTTGGCCACTGCATTCTTCGACAACTTTTTCGGCCTCGCTTTTTGTTAGTATTTTTCCTTTCTCATATTGGAGGACATATAAGCCGCCATTTATTTCTGCCTGGGCTGAAATTGTCCAGTAAGGTTTTGGTACAAAACTTTTTATCTCTCGCTCTCTCCTCGCTATGAAGGAAAGAGTTGGACCTTGAACTCGGCCGGTACTTAGGGTATGATATTTCCCGGCGACGTTCTTTAGGGAAGTCATCAACGCCCTAGAGAGGTTTATGCCGTATATCCAGTCTATCTCATGTCTTGCTCTGCCAGCCTCGATAAGTCCCCAATCGAGGGTTTGTGAAAGAGAGTAATATGCGTTGACAAGTTCATCTTTCGTTAAAGCTGAAAATTTCATTCTTTTTGCTTTCGAGAGACTTTCTGTTCCGCACGCGTATTTAAGTATATTATAGGCGATTTGGCTGCCTTCTATATCGAAGTCGGTAGCAGAAATGAATGAGTCGGCGTCTTTCGCGAGTTTCGATATAAGATCTATAAAGTGCTTAGTGTTCGAGGCACGCTTATTGACACGATAAGTAGCAACCCATTCCACGTTGAACACCGGGTAGGTCCAACCGCCACCTTTCTGGCTAACTGAGAACAGATGCCCTATAGCAGGTACTATTACTAGTTTTGTTTTGTCTCTAGTTGCTTTGTAGTAACGAACTCCGTTTTCCTCGTAAACCTCTGGCTTGCCATTCTCGTCAAGTGCCTTTGCAATACGCTCGGCAGCACTAGGTTTTTCGGCGATAATTAAGGTGTAACTCACATAAGCGCCTCCCGGTGTAGTTAAATATACTAAGAAGATGGGGATATTGGGAAATAATAATTTTTTATCTTTTGCGTTTTATCAAGCTTTTCTTGTAAGCGTGACTTTGGTAAGCGATGAAGAAAGTTGCCTTGCTTCAAGTTTTAATGGTAACTGATCGAGCACGCCTAGATGAGTTGTTATAACTTTGCTTCCGAAAAGCTTTTCGAGCTCTAACGCCAACTTAGCATCACGCTCATCGAGAAAAACTACTATCACAACGCCATGCTTCTCAACTGCTTTCTCGAGTTGCTGTGATAATTTTTTAATCTCTTTTTCTGTCTTGGTAAGCGCTAGTTTGAATGGATGGCCATTTATGAAGCCATCTAGTCCCAGCTTCGGATCTCTAAATTGAACCAACAGTAAGCCTGTTTCGCTGCATATTTTTTCGATTAAGTCGTAGGCATATGAGGAGACTACTTCATTTATTCCTCTTGTTTCGAGGAAGAAAACGGGGAGACGCTTTCCGCCGGGCATAGGGAGATAAGCACAATTGACGTGTGGTTTGGTCTTTCTTACTCTTCTTAGCGTTTCCCAAACGTCTTCTTTCGAAGCACCTGATGCTTGCGATATAAGTTTTTCCGTAACATAGGTAGAGTTTTCTAGCAGATGAAGGACTTTTGCCTCGAGCTCGGAGACAGGGTAACTGGAATTAATGGAAGTATCTCCTTGAGTGGAAGTATCTCCTTGCAATTGGAGATGAAAAATTAGTGGAGGACAATCGCTCCTTAAGAAAGAGAATGTCCTGTCATCTTGCTTAATGCTTTCAGTTTCCATTATAATAGATTTAAAGCGCTGAGAGTGATGAGGAGTGAGACTAGAAGCATTAAAGTTAAATGTTGAAAAAAGGAGAATAGGAGTCTTAGAAGCGTTGTCTGTAATGCCACATTCTAGTAGGTTAATAATAATTGATGGCGATGCAATTACTAGGATAGCATATTCATTTTTAGGACATAGATCAATGATTATGGAAGTTAAAAACTCGAGCGTGGTTAATGTAAGTCTAGATGATTGCTTGCTTAAGTCAAGGAAAATCTTTGGAGCGGGGAATAGTTCTACCAATGTCGGATGATTTTCCTCAAAGAACTCGGTTAAAACACCACGCTTTATATCTGAAAGAAACTCTTTTGTTCTTTCCTCTTGACAAGTTTCATCTGACATTATGCGAGTTGCTTCAAGCAGAAATGAGACGATGCGTTCATGACTCGTTGTTCTTATAAGCTCTCGGATCATGCTACTTTCCGTAGCTGGAAAATTAAGCACTTTGGCTAGCAGGTTTACAAGTCTCGCAAGGTACTCGTGGAGAGGCATATTAGAGGAAGGGACAAGGGATATCGAGGTAAAACCGTTTTTCTCAGATAGGGCCAGCCCACCCATCGCATCCCTCAACTGAAACGTAATTCCCTGAAAATCAAGAATTAGCCATTTGTATGGTAGATGAAAAGCCAAATTTTTGATGAGCAAAGCGAGTGAACTAGGTTGCCTTACTAAGAGCAAGGCAGGGTTAAGGAGGTTTTCGTCTATTTTAAAGTCAAGCACATGGTTTTTAATAAGCAACTTTCCCAAAGTGACCGAGTGACTGATAGACGGAGGTGGTTCTGGAACACAAATGTGTTCTAGGAAATCACGAAGCATGTCAATGTCGCCTAAAAGAGGGGGAGAACTTGAAACGTAAAAACGGCAGGTAATCTTGAGCAAGTTCTTTAGAACCATTCTACTCTTCATGAGGGAAACACGGTATATAGGGTACATGAAGGCTTTAATTTCTTCCACCGCTTCACTTAAAGAAGATAGACTTCTGCTTAAAAGAACTACGTAGGGCGATAGCTTAACGTTAAACGAACCACTCGCCGCATCCTCACGGGTTTTGCTAAGTTTAGAGGTGGAATTACTTATAGGTTTCATTGGTAAAATTAAATGAATGATTATATCGAATTTTTTCGATGCTTTTCTTAGCTCTTCGAGCAACTCGCTTATCCGTTGAGAAGAAATAGAGGAAAAAGTCATCACAGAAAGAAAGAACGGGGAGCCTGCATTTTCCAAACGCAAAACATTTTCTCTACCAATTAGAGAAGCTTTCTTAAACGTTTTATCCCCCAGAATTGAGAAAAACATCTCACTTAAATCAGTATTCGGCTCAACCTGTGTGAAACCTAACGAGTGAAGAAGAGTAGTTGAGGAACAGTAAAGGTATATGAGCCTGCGTTCTTTTTCCTTGGATATTGCTAATTCAAGTGAGGCCTCTAAGCCGCGCATCTTGATAACATTTTCTAATTGTTCTAATTGACTAGGAGAATTGAGGGGCAAAATAACACCGGCCTTAAAGAGCCTACGCTTTCTCATAAGCCAGATCTCGCTTTTTTTCACAACGAGTTTGAAGTGATTCCTAGTAAAATAAAAGTAAATAGCGAACAGTAACAGAAAAAAGAAAAGCAAAGTTAAAGTTCTGAGCGAAAGCAAACAGTTCACCACTTTGATCTTTTCTTCTCTTTCTTACTTTCTTAAATTCAAAAAGTGATTTAAACCGCAATGTTCTGAATCAAATTAAACTAACTCTGGAAGGGTGTCGAAGTTTGAGGGAAGCTGAAGTTGAGCTCAGAGGACACATAATAGACTCGTTAATTTTACCAAGGGTTTTCGCGGCGATATATGACTTAGATGGGGAGTTCGAAATTTTAGAGTTCAGTATAGGGAAAACAAAGAGCGAGCATTCATACGCTAAGATCCTTATAAAAGGAAAAAATGAGGAGCATCTTAAGGTTCTTTTAAAAGAAATCCAAAAAATGGGCGCGGTCATCGTAGAAGAAATAGAAGGAGTTAAGCTAGCGCCCGCCCCAGCTGATGGCGTTTTACCCGACAATTTTTACTCGACAACCAACCATCCAACTTATATTCGCCTTGACGGAAAGTGGGTTGAATGCGAAAACATCGAAATGGACAAGGTTATAGTTGTGAAAAACGGATTACCTATTTGCGTTCCCTTAAGAAAAGTTAAGAAAGGAGACCTTGTGGTCCTCAACGAGTCAGGAATAAAGGTTGTCCCCCCTGAAAGATCTAGAAAAAGAGAGATTTTTGAGTTCATGAGAAGCGAGGTCTCCCCAGAAAAACCAACGACGTCCCTTGTTAAAATGCTAGCAAAGGAAATGTACCACATGAAGAGAAAAAATGAAAAAATAGTTGTGGTGGCCGGCCCAGCAGTAGTTCATTCCGGCGCGTCAGAAGCGTTGGCTGAACTTATAAGAAGAGGCTACGTCGACGTGTTGCTTTCAGGTAACGCAATGGCTGTTCACGACATCGAAAGAAGCCTATATGGCACGTCTTTAGGGATGAATCTTGAAACACTCGAAAGCTATGAGGGAGGACACAGACACCACTTGATGGCGATAAATGAAGTTAGAAAACACGGCTCAATAAAAAAACTAGTGGAAGCGGGAGTTCTGAGAAAGGGCATAATGTACGAGTGCGTCATAAATCAGGTGCCCTTCGTTCTTGCAGGTTCCATTCGTGATGATGGCCCCCTTCCAGAAGTCATAACAGACGTGCTCGAAGCACAAGACGCCATGCGTGACCATTTGAGGGGAGCAAAGCTCGTTTTGATGCTCGCTACAATGCTCCACTCCATAGCTGTAGGAAACATGCTACCTTCAACCGTTAAAATAGTGTGTGTAGACATAAATCCTAGCGCAGTAACGAAACTA
>Ga0105162_1001163_pt1 | contig 15639 bp, 15 predicted proteins | sample JNZ201metaG_FD_81532 | JGI IMG/M metagenome (GOLD analysis project Ga0105162, IMG submission 81532) | Hot spring microbial communities from Jinze hot spring, China to study Microbial Dark Matter (Phase II) - JNZ 20120812A | ecosystem: Environmental > Aquatic > Thermal springs > Hot (42-90C) >...
ATACTTCTCAAACTCCTCGTACTTCTCGTTGGCCAAAGCCCTTAAAGGCGTCAAATAAAGGACTTTCCCATCTTTTTCCAGAACATGTTTCAAGGCGCAAAGCTCAGCCACTAATGTTTTTCCAGAGGCTGTGGGGCTTGCTAAAACAAGGTTTCGTCCTTCCAGGGCTCCAGCTTTTATGGCTTCTTCTTGAGGTGGGTAAAGCTCAACAATCCCGGACTTAATCAACACTTCTTTTACGGATTCTGGAATCGGCAGTTCTGTAATCTTCACTTAGTACACGCCTATTTTGCTCTTTACTGCAAAATTGAGCAATGTGAATTTAAAGTGTTGCGTTAAAACGCTACTATTGTTTGCTGTTGTGTTTGAGCAGATGGGTGGTTTGGAACAAGGCTGTGGCTAGGCTTAGGAGCAAGCATAGAATATACGGTGCGTTAGGAGCGTAGTAGTCTGAGGCTAAGCCTCCCGTCGATGAGCCTAGAAAAGTTCCCGCACCTAAGAGGCTCTCAAATGTTCCGGCAGCATAGCCTCTGGCGTGGCTTTTACCTTCCAAGATGTGTGCTATAGACGAAGCGTAAAGGATTCCCATCCCAAAGCCGAAAATCGAGAAGGATAAAGCAAAAAGCAACGTGGTAGAACTGGCAATTGATATGGCTGAAGCGGCTGCAAGCGTTAAGGCACCAGCTAGAAACACACGAGTTCTCCCAATTTTCGCCTCAATCTTGTAGGCTTTAGTGAAGGCTACAAGCCTAAAAAGTCCATTAGCAAAAGTTATCAAGCCGATTTCGTAGGCCGGTATGCCTAAACTTGTGGCTTGAGCCGGAAACAAATTGTATATCACCCCGCCTATGAAGGAAAAGAGAATGATGGAGACCACCGCGGCGGCAATAGGCTTCTTGCCGCTCTTGCCATCTTTGGTTTCAAGCCGCAAGCCTCCATGCTTCAGGCTTAACATGCCTTTCAGCGGCTCTTTAATTTTTGCGGCCGCAATTAGGGCTAAGGTGAAAGCAGCCATCGAGGAAAGGGCGAAAGGCGTTTTAACCCCTAGAAAGCTTATGAGCGCCCCTCCTATTATGGGACTAATTATGGCTGCGGATCCCCATGAAAGGTTAAACCTTCTAAGATTCCTTTCAATTTCGTGTTCGCTTAGCTCGGTGAGCAAGGCTTCAGCTGAAGGCCAAAAGATGGCTACGGCAATCCACTCCACAACCTTTACGGGAATAAGCATGCTTGGAGTTTGAACCAAAAGGTAAATGGCACACGCAAAACAATAAAGAAGCAGTGCTGCTAGCAAGAGCCTTTTCCTTCGAACCTTGTCAGATAGGGAACCCGCGGCAAGGGGCATGAAGGAGTAGGTTAACCCGCCTGCAGCGCCTATAACACCCACAAGCAAGGGTGAAGCTCCCATGTTTGCAGCGTAAATGGGCACAGCTAACCCAACAAACCCAACAAGCATCTGCACCATAAAGCATGAAGCCAACAGAAACCGCAAAGACTCGGCTAAACTCTCGACGCCTACGGTGTTAACCATAACATCTATGAAAGAAAATCAGCTATAAAACCATATACTCAAACACTCACTCTTTTTGTGGATAAATCTCAACATTCAACTTATACTGCACAATAACGGAATCGGTTTAATAATTGCATGCAATAAAGAGCTTAAAGCGCTATTCTTTTTTGTGTTTAAATCTGAATAAGCCAAGACTTATGGCCATTGCTGAGAGTAAGCCAGCGGTGCCCAAAACGGGCGCGTCTGGAATGACGTTTATTGATGTGGCTCTTTTGACCACAAAATTATCATTTTTGTTTCCCACGGGTTTTGTTGCATTGTAAAATATCGCTTGAATACCCCAATCGCCAGTCGCATTTGGATTGTGAACGCTCTGCGCATACAGGTAGGTTATGCCTTGATTTTGATTAGCCCACTTAATGACCTCGTCAGGAACATTTGGCGGGACATCGGGCGTTGTAAGCTTACTAACATTGAGGCTTTCCACCCAAATAGTGCGGTTAGATGGGTCGCGCCATATGAACTCAATTTTAGTGACACTTAGATCTGTTGTTCCGGCGGTTGCAACCACAGTTTGTCCAATTGGTACGTCAATCCCGTGCCAATTTGTCGTCACAGCATAACCAGCATCCTTAGCCGGACCAGATTCCTTAATTGCGCTCCATTGAGCTTTAGCAACATTCACGCTTGCGATAAATAGCAAAAAGAACAATGTTAAAATTGAAACCAAGCAGATGCTCTTTTTCATTTATAGTTTCTCCATGCGAAGTAGCGTAAACGTCCTTATTAAATGCATATGGATAAAAGATATAGAAAAATCATAACTTCTTCCATGTGAAAAGCATGGAAAGAGTAGTGTATTTGTTGGTTGGAACCAGCGCAGACATGACCTGTTAAAGCTCGACTCATTCTTCAATAGCTTTTTCTATTAGCTTAAATCCTATATGGGGTAGCGAGTATAAGTGGACTTGAAGGGTTATGGTGGAGAACGTCCGTCAGCTTCTTAAGGCCCATGAAGGGCTAAAACACGAAGTTTACCTAGACATTGAAAACTCAAGCTTCGTTGCTGCTGAAGTTGTTGAGGCCATGCTCCCATACTTTAACAAGCGAGCCTATGGTAATCCTACGCTTACCCACAAGCCGGGATGGGAAGCCTTCGAAGCCATAATGGAGTCGGCCCAAAAAATAGCGGGCTATTTGGGCTGCAAAAGCCTTGAAGAAGTCAATTTTACACCGGGCGAGACAGAAGCTAACAACCTTGCCCTGCTAGGAGCGACTTCCCAGCTGCGAGGGAAAGGTAGGAAAATTGTGATTTCTGAAATTGAACCTTTAAGCGTGATGCACGTGGCTGAAATGCTCTTCCAGCAAGGTTTTTCAGTAGTTAAGGTTCCCGTGAACAACGAGGGCTTCGTAAACCTTGAAAAACTAAAAGAGGCTGTGGACAGCGAAACGGTTCTCGCAAGCTTCTCGACTGTGAACCATGAAATTGGGACGATACAGCCCATAAAGGAAATAGCCGAAATAATTAAGGACAGAAACCCAAACGCTATAGTTCACACGGACGCCTCAGACGCCTATGGAAAAGTCCCCTTCAAAGTGCATGAGACAGGTGTGGACATGGCGACAATAAGCAGCTACAAAATATTGGGGCCACGCGGGGTAGGTGTCTTATACGTTAGGGAGGGCATAAACATCGGAAGGATATTAGAGGGGCAAATTGGCACCCAGAAGCTTTGGCCTGGAGTGGAGAACACACCGCTGATTGTTGGTTTTGCAAAAGCCTCTGAGTTGATGTTTGAAAAATTTGAGAAAAACGTTAACCACATGCGGAGACTCCGCGACAAACTTATCGAGGGCATAATGGGCACCATATCCGACGTGCGGCTTAACGGTCCTAAAGGCGAGAAAAGGGCACCCGACAACGTTAACGTAAGTTTTCTCCGTTGCGAAGGCGAAGCCCTAACGATTGAGTTAAGCCTGAATGGCGTGTATGTTTCAAGCGGAAGCGCCTGCACAAGACGCCTATTACAGCCGAGCCACGTGTTAATCGCCATAGGCAGAAGATTCGAAGAGGCGCATGGCAGCATCCTAATGAAAGTTACACGTGTCCATACGGAAGAAGACATCAACTATGTGTTGGAGGTTTTGCCCCGAGCGGTTGAAAGGCTTAGGGGCATTACGGGCTCAACTGTGGTGGAGTAGCCATGTCGCGGGTACCCCTACCCTATAGCCAAAAAATCCTCGAACTGTTTAGAAACCCCAGAAACTTGGGTAAAATGGAAGACGCAACGGTTTCAGCGGTGGCAGGCAACCCCCAATGCGGAGACATGATAACATTCTATTTGAAGATTAACGAGCAAGATGTCGTTGAAAAGGCAACCTTCGAAAGTTATGGGTGCGCCGCCAACATCGCCACATCCAGTATAGTAACCGAAAAGGTCAAGGGAATGAAACTCGAAGACGCTTGGAAAATCTCGTGGAAAAGCATAGCTGAGGAAGTGGGCGGACTGCCAGCTGTCAAATTTCATTGCGGTATATTGGCTGTCGGAGCATTGAGACGTGCTATCCGCGCCTACTATAAAATGAAGGGGCAAACTCCAGAATGGTTGCCGGATGAGCTAACTTTTGAGGAAAAACAAGCACTGGAAGAGGAGGAACTGGCGAAAATCCTTGCGAAGAGAATGAGGACGGCGGAAGAAGGCACATAAAATGTTTGACCCTTACAGGGTTAGGGAAGACTTCCCAATCTTTAAACGGAAAATAAACAACCACCCACTAATATACTTTGATAACGCGGCAACATCTCAAAAGCCGAGGCAAGTCATCGAAGCCATGAAAGAGTTCTACGAGAAACATAACGCCAACGTCCATCGTGCAGTGCACACATTGTCGCTTGAAGCCACAGAACTCTACGAGAAAGCCCACGAAGAGGCGGCCAAATTTATAGGTGCCAAAAGCATAGAAGAAACAGTCTTCGTAAGAGGGACGACGGAAGCCATAAACCTCGTCGCCTATTCATGGGGGCTTCGCAACCTCAAGCGCGAAGACGAAGTTCTCGTGACACTTATGGAACACCACAGTAACATTGTTCCATGGGAAATTCTATCGAAAATAAAGGGCTTCAAGGTTAAATATGCAGACGTTAAACCGGATGGCACGCTGGACTACGATTCCTTGAAGGAAATGCTAACGCCAAAAGTGAAGCTTGTCTGTATAACCCACGTTTCAAACGTGACGGGCGTAATAAACGACGTGAAAACTGTGGCGAAACTAGCTCACGAAAAAGGCGCTCTTGTCCTCGTGGACGGTGCCCAATCTGTGCCCCACATGCCAGTAAACGTCCAAGAGTTAGACTGCGACTTCCTGGTTTTTTCTGGACACAAAATGCTTGGACCAACCGGAATAGGCGTCCTCTACGGGAAACGGGAAATCCTCGAAAAGATGGAGCCTTTCCAAGGCGGCGGCGAAATGATTAGGGAAGTTTCCTTTGACCTAGAAACACGTAGATGCACAATTTCATGGAACGAATTGCCTTGGAAATTTGAGGCTGGAACCCCAGACATATGTGGGGCTGTTGGTTTAACAGCAGCCATAAAATATTTGATAGCTCTCGGAATGGAAAACGTGATAGCTCACGAGTGCTCCTTAATGGAATACGCCCTAAAACGCCTAAAAAAGTGCACAAAAATCAAGGTATACGGGCCTGAAGACACCAAGTTGAGGTGTGGAATAATACCCTTCAACGTTGAAGGATTAAATTCCCACGATGTCGCCTTGCTTCTGGACAGCTATGGCATAATGATTAGGAGCGGCTTCCACTGCGCCCAACCCCTCCATCAAAAGCTCGGGATTCCGTCATCAGCCAGAGCCAGTTTCTATATTTATAACACTCGAGAGGAAATAGACCGCTTTGTTGAAGCCTTAAAGGAGATTGAACAAGCTCTATGAACCCAAACCAAAGCTTGGAAGCATACATAGCGAGGATTGAAGAAGCATGCGGGGAGGAGAAAGATGTCATAGTCCACTTCAGATACGAGAAAAAGGATGAGGCAATAGGCAAAATGCTAAGAAAAGCAAAAGTCGAAAGAACAATCTCTGGGATAATCTTCGACTTGACATACAAAGACCTCGCCATACGCCTCTACAACACCGGAAAAGCCGTATTCAAAAAAGCCAAAAACAAAAGTCAAGTGCAAGAGGTTTTGGCTGAGCTTTTGTTGTAGTCTGTGTTAATTAAGTGTATTGAATCGCAAGAAGTAATATTTAAATCGCATGTAGACTAATAAACTAATGAAAAGGAGGGAACGCCCTCTTTGTCATACAGCAAACAGAAATTGGAAGAGAGACCAATAGCGGCCGTCGGTTTTGGATTCCAGGGCGGAAAGAGAAAATTAGCCCATGCCAGAATATTTACGGAGGAACAGACAAGAACAGCCATCAAGGACACAAAAATCTCCGTCTCAATAACGAGGACGGCGACGAGCGATGAAGAAAGATACGCTGAGTTGAGAAAAAAGTACCGCATAGACAAGTATGACCTTCACCCTGGCTATGTTTTTCCAGAATCGGTGCGTTCCCTCATACCACGAAACACTCCGGAATATGTGGATAAAGGTTTCAACTATGTTGAGCGGATAGTTCGCGCCCTATATTACTTTAAACAATGCGCCTTGGTGGGCCCTAGCGGAACCGGAAAAACTCACATAGTATATTTGATTGCCGAGCTTTGCGGGCTGCCTATATGGGAGATAAACTGTGGGCTTCAAACATCCTCGTACGACTTGTTTGGTAGATATATAGGCCTTGGAAAGGAGAACTGGGTTGACGGTCAAATAGTGATGTGGTGTCGCCACGGTGGCATCCTCTATCTGGACGAGGCGAACATGATGAAACAAGACATAGCGTCAAGACTAAACCCAGTCTTGGACACGCGAGGCCACATAGTCTTGACGGAGAAAGACAACGAAATAGTGCATAGGCATCCCTATGGTTACTTGATAATTTCGATGAACCCTTTTTCGGCGGAATTCGTTGGAACAAAACCTCTAAATGCAGCGCTTAGACGGCGAATGTCAGTTTGGATAAACTTTGACTATCTAAGCGTAGGCGAAAGAATAGCCCAAGAAGAAATAGAGTTAATCGCAAAAAGAAGCGGCGTGGACATGAAAACCGCTGAAAAAATAGTTCGCGTCGGCGCAGAACTCCGAAGACAATATAAAAACGGTGACTTGCCTTATGGGCCGTCCCCAGGAGATTTGATAAACTGGGCGACATTGATAGCTGACGGTTGTCCGCCCATAGACGCGGCTGTTGAAACAATTGTTGGGACGACAAGCGACGACGTGGAAATTCAAGCAGCAGTCAAACGGATTGTCGAGTCTATATTTAGCTCTTCATAAATTGGGTCGTGGGTTTTAAACATTGAACTTTTTTGACTTCGCTTGGTCAACGGTGCTTCGGGTGACAAAGAAGCACTATGATGAGATTAAAATCCTACTTCACGACGATTTAAGGTATCCATATTTGGGTAGGGATGAAAGGGGTTATGTTCTACACTTAATCAAGCCCAAAAGATTGGATTCCAGTAATGTGGCCTTTCAAGGATTAAAGTTCAATCTTCAAAACCCGACACACAAAAAGATTATATGGTATTTGTTCAAAGCCTCAGTCTATCATTTAAGTTTACATGCGCTTCTTTCTGATTTAACAGTTTACTCAAAATGGGCTAAGGGCAAACAGCTTAACTTGGCGGCTTTTGTTGTTAGCTTGGTAGAGGATGCTATAATAGACCGGAATTTGAAGAAGAATTTTGGCTGGATGCTTCCGGAAACGGTCTATGCAAATGTAGTTTCCTATCTTAGAATGAAAAGGGTTGAGGAACTTTCAAACGACATTTCAAAAGCTATGGCCTCAACTCTCCTCAAGTATAGCCTTGGGAAGGTTAAGGGCGAAATTGAAAGCGACATGCAAGTTGACGTTGAAGCTATAACCGCCATGCTACATAAAATTGGAGAAAAACCCACGGCCGACGAAAAAATAGATTGTGCAAGCAAAATTTACGACGCTTTAGCAGTGTACGGCCAAGCCTTTGAGGTTCCATCTCTCTTACACGCGGAAAGCCATGGAACAAATGACATGTTCTACAACGAGCAAATACCAAGCGAAGAGGAAATTCAGCCAATCTTAGCTGAAGCGATGCAAGCCGCTGGATCTGAGTTTGCCATGCAAAACGTAGGGAACGAGGGCGAAGCCCACAGAGCCATAACAAGCTGGTTGGAGCGTGAAAATGCTCAACTAAAAATTTTGAAGGAATATATGGATACCGGGAAGAACACGCGGTTTGAGGAGTTTGCCTTTCCGACAGAAGATTACGCAGAGTTTCAGAGGAGAAAAGCGCTTTTAGGCAGCCCAGTTAGACGCATTCTCCATCAACTTAGGCTTCTTAAAAACGTAAGCGGTGAAGACTTTAAACAAGAGAGCGGATTTGTAGACTTGCAAGAGGCCATTCAAGTTATTGCTAGCAAAAGCCAACGCACCGACATCTTTGTCCGAGAAGAACTGCAAACAAGAGAAGACGCTTGGTCCATACTTATAGATGCCAGCCAAAGCTTAAACATGTTCAAAGGCGAGGTGAGAGGCATAGCCATATGCTTGGCAGAGGTTGCCCGCCTGCTGATCTTGAACCAGAACTCTTGGGGCATGTACGCCTTCAACAACAAATTCTATATAATAAAGGACTTCACGGAGAGATACGATGCTCGAGTGAGAGCCAGAATAGGTGGCTTAACTCACGGAGGATTCACATATCTTCCGGACGCCATACTGCTTGCAGCCCAAGCCTTAAAAGGCAGACTTGAAGAAGCTAGAGTGCTTGTGGTGGTTTCAGATTTCTTCCCAGCTGGATATGAGGACGCAGAGGAAAAGCTGAAGGAGGCCGTCCGGAAGGTTGAACGAATGGGCGTTGGCATAATCGGCATAGGTGTGAACAGCAGTGCCGTTAAACGTTACATTCGAACAAACTGCGTGGTGGAAAGTCCATCTGACTTAATTAAGAAGTTCACAAGAGCCTTCATAGAGTTCAGCGCTAGTTAATTGCTAAATCTGCTTTACAACCGAAAAATCTGCTACAAACTCGAATTTCTCTTTTCCTTCGGGCGTCTTTTTCGGTTTGACGGCTATTTTCTCCGGGACACCTTCATGGATGTATGTTACGTAAACCACATTTTTCCCAAAACCGTAACGTTCAAGCTCGATTAAAGAGTTTCTTGCCTTTTCAAGCTTATCAACCTTGTTTTTCAATTCTTCGACAGCCTCAAAAATTATTTCCACTTCACCGAACTCATCAGCGCAAAGCATCAAATCCTTGAACGCAACCCAATCAGATGAGTAGGCAGGTTTTTCCTCCACCTTTTTCCCGCTTTTTCTGCCACCCGTCCTCAAAACTTTCTGTAATTCTGAAACCCTTCTAGCCCATTCAGGATCTTTTGAAAACTCTGGGCTTCTCAGCAGTGTGCCCAGCCATTGGCTATAGTCGTCGAGCAAAGCCTTATGCTGGTTTATCTCAGCTTCAACCATTTCCCGAATCTCTTTGATCGAATAAAAAGTTCTAATTTCTGTTGCCGGGCTATCCAAATCCAGCACCCCTTTATGGCTTTTCAGCTGACTCGTTTTCACTGTTCAACATATTTTTAACAGCATCCATCGATTCTCTTTCTGCACTGGCAGTCCCTTGACTTCCAACGAGTGCCTTCACAACACTTTTTAGTTCCTTCTTTATCCTCCCAAAAATGTTAACCCGTGCGCTTATCCTCTTTCTATACAGCATCAACGCTTCTGCAAGTTCGGGCATTATTACAAGCAAAGTGGCCAGAACTATTTCTGGAGGGTATTCGGCCAAAAAAGCGGAGTGTACATCACCCTTCTCGGAGACAAGAATTAGGTGACATTCATTGTTTAAAATAACCTTCTTCACCTTACCCCTTATTGGGATTTCCTGCGGCGGAATATAAAACGAGACTTTGAGTTTTTTCAAAATATGTTTAAGAGAGTCGCACAATTCTGTTATTAGCCTATTTTCTTCCATTAGAAACTCGCTGAGCTGTAAGGTTTCTTCACTTATGCTTCTCAAAAGCTCTTGAAGTTTCTGTTCAAAATCTGCCTTGCGTTTCTCAAAATCCTCAACACTTGAAGTTTGCTCACCTTCAGAAATCTCTAGAGGGTGGAAGAAATAAGCTTCATCCACCGCCTTTTCCTCACTTGCTACAGACCCGGCATTTTCGCTTGTTGCGTCTGTACTCTCCAAGCTAAACCACCAACACGTAAGTCTATTGACTAATTAGCAATGGAAAAGGGGATCTCACAAAATAATAGGGTTAGTATGTGGCGCTCTGTTACGCACTGAGCCTTTGTTATCATAAAACGGCTTATGGGGCTTCACAAAAATAAAGGCATTAAAAATGTAGAGTGCCGCACCTAAACTTTGCCTCAAAAAGCTGGGCGCCGACCAGAACCAGCTGGTTCCTCCATCAAAATGTAGTCCTGCAACAAACCATGCAAAAGCTAGATCCGTGAAAATTTCTGCAATAGCAGCTATTCGTGGTGGAAGCCTAACAATATGTGAGTCAAGCGTCAAGAGTATGTAAATTGGAGTGTTAGCTGCTAAAACAAAAATGGTTAAACCCAAATGTATGCCAAAGCTTTCCATGAAAAACCTAGCATGAAGATTGGCTTCTTCACATGGAGCGCGGCAAAAAACTAGCGTTGAAAAATAGTCGAATAAAATGAAGCCAAAAACTAGGATGAGTCGTCTTAGCCAGTGATTGTTATTTGGGACGAAAAAATGTTTTAGGTTTATAGATACGCCCAAACTTTTGATATGCAACTCCTTTCTCCTCTAATGTCTGTTTTTCAGATGCAAGTTATAAACTTAAGGCTGGAACATGTATTTCTAATTCAGATTTTGGATTCAGAAGTATAAAATATGGATTTTAATCGAATCAAGTTCTGAACTCGATTCCGAAGAGGAGTAGCTGTTCAAAGGGGTTTAAATGGAGTTATCCGTCGAAAAACCCGAGAGCATCATTAAACTTTACGACGAAAACAGTGGACTATGGCGTTTCATAAAGGCAGACAAAGGACCAGCAAAAGCCATAGAAATCATCGAAAAAGCCCTCCGTGGACTTGGACTATCAAAAAACGAGGTCAAAGTCTACATATACTTGGCACGGACTGGTGAACACAAAGCAAGCGACATTTCCGAAGCTTTGTCTCTTCACAGAACAGAAACCTACCGCATTCTTCGAGACTTGGAAAAGAGGGGTCTCGTATCCTCGGTTTTTGAAAAACCACTGAAATTCATAGCAACACCTTTTGAGAAGGCAATTGATATACTCATTGAAACCAAGAGAATGAAGCTAAATATGCTAGAAAAAAGGAGACAAAACCTCATTGACATCTGGCATTCACTGCCAAAACCAGAAGTTGAACCTGAAAGAAAAGAGGTTTTCCAAATTCTTGAGGGGGAGGAGCAAATAAGCCTAAAGGCGGATGAAATCCTCAGCAAAGCTGAAAAAGAGATATTAGCGTTCATTTCGGAGAACGACATCGCAAACTTTTATCATTCAGGCTTGTTGGATAAGCTTGAAAAAACCTCGAGAAAGGGTGTAAACGTTCAACTTCTCACAAGCTATTCCCCAAAAACATGCTTCTTTATGGAGAAGATGAAACTTAAAAAAGCTAGGTATTCAAAACAAAACGCTGAAGAAATACCAACCTTCATTATAGCGGACAATGAGCAACTACTTCTATTGATACGGAAAGAAAACGGCAAAAAGAAAACTGCAGCTCTATGGACAAATTACGACGCCTTCATAAAAACCCTAAAAACTCTTTTCAACGAGTTATGGAACAATTACGACTAAAACATTTTATGAACTTTGCCTTTATTTCCAGCCAAGCAGATCCGGCAAGAATCCTTGAGTCCTCATCTATAACCACGAGTAATGCAAGATAAAAAATGCCAGCTAACCCTGTCACACCAAGAGTTTGATGCACTCTAACCTTTTCTATTTCATGTGGAAGCAAGCTGGCTCGCAGCAATTGGAGAAAACATCCCATTGCTACGGATGCAAAAACGTACTTTATAATGTTTTTCCAGGGAATGACTACCTTAACCATTCCGCGGACCATGAGATACAATAGTAGGAACATAGCAAAACGTGCCGCTGAGTTTATTAGAGCCACCGAAAAAGCAGATGTTATAGCGTCGTTTCGAGTATACGTTGTCAGTACAAAGTACGTTAGCGGTATGGTTATAGCTGAGTGAACGTATGGCAGCGAAAAGGACAGAAACATGCGACTTTTTAAAAGCCCTTTTAGAGGTATTCTTGCCTTTTCGTCTACCCTTTCAAGCCCGTAAAGCACAGAACTAAAAATATTGGACACCGTTATCACCAAGGCGTCCACAGCCAAAACAGTCAGAACATGCCATGCGCTAGAGTATTTACTTTCCAAAATTGCGAGATATAAATCAGGTGCTACAAGAGCCCCTGTGGTCATTGGAACGGCAAACATCAATACTGTTTTAAAGGAAGCTGTGACGTCTTCGATTTTTCCCTCAGCCAAAAGCTTTGGGTATAAGGCAAAAGCCAAAACCGTCGAGTAGGTTATGACGTTTGATATCAAAAATGCAGCACCATAATAGCCCCGAGCCCCCTCACCACCGTAGGTGAAAAGTAAGATGAAGATAAAAGATGCTATCTGATTTCCTAAAATATTGTAGAGATTTGCAAGGGAGCCTTTCACCCATTCTTTTACGTATGTCCATTCAGTCTTCTGTTTCAAGTCGCTGGTCAACATTTTCAAGTAGTAAATTGTTTGTGCAGCCATGCTTGCTGTTAGGCTGATTATTGCTCCTTCCAATGGTTTTCGCAAGTTTATTATTAAAACGTATCCCAAAAAGACTTTGATGATTTCAGCGATCATCGCTCCGTACCCCAATATTTGAGGTTTTTTTGCCCTAAGACAAGCCTCAGCAGCGCTCATAGTATAGAACTCTATAACTTGAAACGCGGCGATCGAATACAACCCTAGATACTGTTGAATGCCCATCGCTGAAATTATCAGTGGGACGAAAACTAGATAGACGCTAGTTGCCGCCAACGATATAACAAAATTCGCTAAAACACCGGTTTTTGCGGCACCTTTTTCAGATCTCGCTACAAAACGCATAACCCAAAAGGGAATAATCCCAGCAAGAATTAGGAAATAACCTAACACGTCATTTATGTTGAATAACACTCCGTATTCTTCGGTGGTGGTAGAACGGGCTATCATATACTGGAAAACAAAACCAGTTATCACGCCGAAGATTCTAGCTGCAAAAATAATAAAGCCTGAATAGTGAAGACTTATCGAGTTTTCCTTCAAACACTTAGCACCAAGCGATTCAAATCATTTTAGACTTTAAAAATGGTTAACTTTTTTAAAACACTTGCTATTCATAATTGTACCGCAGAAAAGCGGAACGAGGAGATTCCTTGCCAACCAAAAACGTGTTGATCCTCGCTGGTGGGGGAGGCCACACAGCCTACGGCTACGCCCTAGCTCAAAGGCTTCACGGAAAAGCTAACTTGTGTTTTCTTGTGCCAAAGGGAGACGCCCTAAGCTACGAGAGGCTTATAAAATTTGGCCCTGTGAGTTTTCTCCTAAAGCCGAGAGAAGCAAAGACACCCACGAGAGAATTTCTGCCTAAACTAGCTAAGGCTTTTGTTGAAGCTTTTGATAAAACTCCAAGCGAATTTGACGTCGTCGTGAGCACCGGCAGTAACTTTTGTATACCACCATGCTTAATCGCGTGGATGAAAGGCATACCAATAGTTAATATAGAAAGCTCAGTGAGGTTCACAAAAGCCTCAAAATCAGCTCTGCTACTGCAACCCTTCTCAACCATAACAGCGCTTCAATGGGAAGAACAGAAAAAACTATTGAAAAGAGGAACAGTCGTTGGGCCGTTGATTCCAAAACCGGAAGTCCAACCATGGAACGGTGGATACATACTTGTAACGGGCGGCACGTTAGGACACAGGAAACTCTTTGACGTGATTTCGGAAAGTAAACTGAAAAACGTGGTGCTCCAAACGGGTAATGTTGACCCAGAACCCTACAGAAGGCGACATCCGGAATGGAAGATATTAAAGCACTCAGCAAAATTCTATGAACTCGTCGCTGGCGCAGACGTCGTGATCACCCACTTTGGCGCAACAATTCTGGAAGCGGTCGTCTACCAAAAACCAACAGTTGTTGTTCCAAACCCTGAATGGACGAGAGCGGCCGGAGTTGAAGACGCGAAACAATATGCAAGAAAAGTAAACGCCATGTTAGTTTCGGAAATCACGCTGGAAAACATACTAAGCGCCATAGAAAAGGCAAAAGAAGCACGGTTACCAACTTTACCAGATGGTGCAGAAAATCTTGCAAACATGATTCTGAACCTCTAAGGAAATAAGCTCACTTCACCAGATCATTGATAAGTTCAACTACTTTCTGTGCAATCTTTTTCCTATCAAAACTTAAAGCAAGACTTCTTGCCTTCCTCCTGAAGTCGTCACTTTTTTCAACGAGTTTGGTTAACTCTTCTGACAAAACGGTAGGATTTTGTTCGGATACATAGCAGCCGAGAGCATTTACCCTGATAAACTCTTCGAGAGCAGAGTTTTTTGGACCGTAACCAACTATGGCTAAGCCAGCGGCTAAATAATCATAAGTTTTAACGGGGATCGTGTACAAGTATTCTATGTTACCGATAAAGGGGCGACCCACAGCTCCAACTTTCGCCTTACACAGGTGGGAAGCTAAATTTTCATATGGAACCCACCCAATGAACGACACCCTGTTTATTATGCCAAGTTCCTGCGCTTTTTTCTTCATTTTGGGTAGAAGGCTACCACCACCTATAATAGAGAGACGTAAATGGTTTTCCTTTAGTGCTTCAAACAGAAACTCCAAGTTATGATATGGCCTGTTAAGGTCTGCTAGACAAATCAAGTCTTCTGTACGTTTAACTTCACCGCATTTAATTAGGTTAACGTCCGTGCCATTGCTAATGACTATAACTTTGCCCTTTACTCCGGCAATATCCTCATAATAACGGCGCATGGGCTCTGTTACGACGAGGATTTTTGCCGCGTACTCCAATGCTTCATAATACTCTTTAACAATGCTTTTGATTATGCCAATCTTATATAACAGGGAATGAGCTGTTTTCGCATATTCCTCCCATAAATCTCTTATGTCGATGATCAACGGCTTATTCAATTTTCTGGCGACTTTATGGGCTAATATGGCGTTAATTAACGTTGGCGATGTTGCCATTATCAAGTCGACGTCTCTCGATTCTGCAATTAAATACTTTGGAGGAGACCTATGCAGGTAGTATAGGTACTTGTTTAAGCCGTTTAGATTCACCTCAAAATCAATGACCGTATAACCTTGATGTTCCAGAGCTTGCTTGAAGTATCTTATCCTAACTTGGCTAGCGGTAACCCCCTCGCTTCGGGTTGTAATTAGCAGGATTGTCTTTCCCAATGCCAGTACTTTCCTAAGCCAAAAATTTGTCTAGTGTTATGTATATTAAGGCATTGCTGTAACTGATACTGTTGGGAATATGAAATGGCGAAAGTTGCCATTATTGGGTGCGGATGGGTCGGTACAAACGTTGGGATTGGGTTTAGAAATATGGGCTACGAGGTTGTCTTTTATGACATAGTGAGAAAAGATCTCCCAAACTTTACAATGGACGTACGATATGCTGTGGACAATTCTGAGGTATGCTTTATTTGTGTGCCTACGCCTACCACAAGAAGAGGGATCGATTTAAGCTACGTTAAAGATGCTTCTACAAAAATTGGAAAAGCACTTAAAGGCAAGGAAGATTACTACGTGGTAGCCATAAAGAGTACAATTACCCCCGGAACCACCGAAAACGTGATAATTCCACTTCTTGAAAAGTTTTCAAATAAAAAGGCAGGAAAAGATTTTGGCGTGTGCGTGAACCCTGAGTTTATGACTGAAATAGAGCATTCATGGACGGATGATAAGGCATATAAAAAGGATTTTTTCACCGAAGA
>Ga0105162_1001165_pt1 | contig 15635 bp, 17 predicted proteins | sample JNZ201metaG_FD_81532 | JGI IMG/M metagenome (GOLD analysis project Ga0105162, IMG submission 81532) | Hot spring microbial communities from Jinze hot spring, China to study Microbial Dark Matter (Phase II) - JNZ 20120812A | ecosystem: Environmental > Aquatic > Thermal springs > Hot (42-90C) >...
CTCCCGGGGTGCTTTTCAGCTTTCCGTCACCGTACTAGTGCGCTATCGGTCTTGAGACGTATTTAGTCTTGGAAGTTGGTGACTCCCAGCTTCCCGCACCCAAACCAGGGTACGGTACTCTGGGACACGGCCCATACTCCTTCCGGCTTACGCCTACGGGGCTATCACCCTCTATGGCGGGCCATTCCAGGCCACTTCGGCTTCGCCGGCGAGGAGCGGCGGCCGGCCCACAACACCACATCCCCCGTGAGTTTCCCCACGGGATTTGGTTTGGACTCTTCCCCTTTCGGTCGCCCCTACTCAGGGAATCCCGTTTTGGTTTCTTTTCCTCCCCCTACTAAGATGCTTCCGTTCGGGGGGTTCCCGCTCCCTGCCGGGAGCACCGCAGACCCCGAAGGAGTCTGCGGTAGGAGGTCCCATTCGGGGATCCCCGGTTCTAAAGCTGCATACGCTTACCCGGGGCCCTATCGCGGCTCGCCGCGCCCTTCGTCGGCGCTCAAGCCGAGCCATCCACCAGACGGCGTGGCATGTCGGGCTAGAGCGGTGTCTGTTTAGCGTCCCGGTGAACCCTTCCACATGCGAGGCTCCTATGCATGGCTTCATCGTGAGCTTAAGTGCTTGAACCTAAGCCCACTGGCCCTTCGCTCCTCCATCAAGGGGATGGGGAGCTGCATCTAATACAATGGCTTAACGTAATGTAGCCAAAATTAATCTGAAGCGTCCTTCAGCCATATAAGGGTTGCGTCGCACCCCTCAATCTGCATACGCGCGTTTCGAATATTCAAGTAACATTGAAGAGTGGATGCTTCTCCATGAAGGGAGCAGTTTTCCGCGGCGTTTTAGCGGCGGGGTTTAAAGCTTGAGAAGCTTAAATTGTCTTGGTGTTTGAGGTTTGTTGTCTGGCGAGTTGTTGCGGCTTAAGTTTGTCGGGTGCATGCTTGGATGCGCCGTCGGAGATGCCTTGGGCTCTGGTTCTGGAGTTTTTAATGGAAGATGGACCGATGACACTCACATGATGATTGGAGTTGCCGAGTCCCTAATTGCCAACAGGGGTTTCGATGGGAATCACATGGCTTGGACGTTCATTAAAACTATGAGGAGTAACCTTGGCGCGGCTATGCTTCCGGGCCACCCCGCGTTTTCAGGATGATTAAGGCTAGCGTTCCATGGAACGAGGCTTCAAAGAGGTTGTTTGGCGGCGCTGGCTCGTATGGAAATGGTGCAGCCATGCGGGTGGCTCCAGTCGCCCTTCTATATCACGACGATTTTGGAAAATTGCGCCTTGTAGCTCAAGCCCAGAGCATGATAACACACACCCACGAGCTCGGAGTGGAGGACGCGGTTCTCCAAGCCTACGCCATAGCCCTAGCTGTTAAGGAAAAGCCGTCGGAGAAGCTTGGCGCTCACGCCTTTCTGAAGAGTCTTTTGGCTCTGACGGAAAATTATGTGTACAGGGAGAAACTCGAGGCAGCCATGCGCCTATTAAATGGAAGCCGGGCAGACGGGAGGTTGTTGAAAGCCTTGGAAACACCGTGGAAGCCCACAACTCTGTCCCCACAGCGATCTACTGTTTCCTACGAAATCACCGAAGCTTTGAGGCTGCCGTCGCTTACGCTGTGAGCCTAGGCGGAGACACGGACACCATCGCAGCCATGACAGGCGCCATAAGCGGCGCATACCACGGGGTCTCAGCCATATCGGGAAATTGGCTTGGCAAGCTGGAGAAAAAAGCCTACATAGAAAAGCTTGCAGAAGACCTCTGGAAGCTCAAAAGCACGGCAGCCACGGGCACATGAACATTTTTATTTTTGTTTTCAATACGCCATTATAGCATAATAGCAGACGGCGCCTCGGTAGCTCAGCCTGGTAGAGCAACGGCCTTGTAAGCCGTAGGTCGCGGGATCGAAGCCCGCCCGAGGCTCCACTTCCTTTGAAAATGTTTTTAGGGATTATCCACATATTTGGCAAGCTTGTGTGAGTCCATGTTAGTGGTTGTTGGTGCTTGAGGATGAGGGGCATTTATCATGGTTTATGCGTGAACTGTGAGGGCGTCATATCCGATGATAGGCTTCTCCAGCTTGGCGTCTGCGAAAAATGTGTTGAGGAGGCTGAAGCCCCAAGAAGCTGGGAGCAGCTGCTTAAGGTTTTAAGAGAAAAGGGGCGCCTATATTTTGCCGAGGAAATTTTCCTTTTCCATCAAAGGCTTAGAGAGTTCTCGCTGTTCTTTAAGAGGGCCGTCGGGCAGAGGATGTGGTCTCTTCAGGAGACTTGGGCTAGAAGAATCCTTTTAAACAGCAATTTCTCCATCGTGGCACCTACCGGCGTTGGAAAAACGGTTTTGGGGACGGTTTCAGCCCTCTATTTTGCGGTTAATGGCAGGAAAAGCTACATTATTGTGCCCACGGCGCTCCTTGTCCAGCAGGTTGTGGAAAGGCTGGGCGTTTTCTCGGAGAGGCTTGGCGTCAACCCTAAAACCCTTTGTTATCATGCTGGTATGAGCGACTCTGAAAGGCGGGAAGCCCTAGAAAGGGCTGCGAGGGGCGAATTTGACATCCTCATTACAACCGAGAGGTTTTTGATCAGCCACTTTGATGTTGTCGGAAACAAGGTTTTCGACTTCGTTTTTGTGGATGACGTGGACTCTTTCCTCAAGTCTCCGAAGAACATAGACAAGGTCATGAAGCTTTTGGGTTTCAGCGACGAAATAATTGCCTCAGCCTTTCGAATAATCGAGTTGCGGAGGGAGGCGAGCCGCCTAAGGAGGATGGGGAAGTCCCCCGAGCAGGTTCTCAATGAAGTGGAGAGGCTTCGAAGCCAAATTGAGGAGTATAAGCGCCAAAACAAGATAGGCTTACTTGTGGTTTCCGGAGCAACCGTTAAAGCCAGGAGAACCAAGCGTATAAAGCTCTTTGAGGAGCTCCTAAACTTCCAAATAGGCTTCAAACCCGATTTTCTCAGAAACATTAAAGACTATTACTTGACGGTGGAAGCCAGCCCGGAGCAGCATGTTCTGTCGCTTATCCAGAGGTTCGGCGGAGGCTGCCTCATTTTTGTCCCATCCGTTTTGGGGAGGGAATACGTGGCTAGGCTCAGCGCCTTCTTAAACGCTAACGGCGTTAGGGCTTATGCCTACATGAAGATGGATGAGGAGATGCTTGAGCGGTTCCAGAACGGCGAATACGAGGTTCTCGTGGGAGTTGCCAGCTACAGAAGCCCCCTAGCGAGGGGCATAGATCTTCCGGAGAGAATTCGCTATGTGATCTTCGCTGGTGTTCCGAGAACCGAGATCCGACTTAGCTGGGACGAATACAACCCGGTCAAGCTTTTGACGCTTCTCAAAAATGTGAGAGAGTTTCTCGAGGCAAACATGCAGGATAGGGCTAGTCAAGTGATAAACGCCCTTCGAAGGGTTGTGCCAGTAAATAGGCAAACCGTGGAGAATATTAGAGAAGCCTTGGAAAAGGGCTTCGCATTGGAGGGCTTCGACGAATATGTTAGGAGGGTTGTTCTAGAGGCGAGAAACTTCCTTAAGGAGGCGCTAACCCCCAAGGTTGTTGAAGCCATATCCCGGAGCAGGGAGGTCTCCCTCAAACAGAGGGGCGGCGAATTCTTTTTGGTGGTGGCTGATCCGGTGGCTTATGTTCAGGCTTCTGGAAGAGCCTCAAGAATGTTTGCGGGCGGCATAACTAGGGGTGCAAGTTTCATTTTGGTGGACGACGAAAAGGCGTTTTACGCCCTTAAGAAACAGTTGGAGTTCATGCTTGGCGAGTTTTCGCCGATCAAGTTCAGCTTGAAGGCTGTTGAGAGATGGTTTAGGGGTATAGATGAGGACCGCCGAACTATTCGGGACATTAGGGAGGGCAAAATTTCAAAGAGGCTTAGGGACTACATTAAGACGGCGCTGCTTGTCGTCGAATCTCCAACGAAGGCGAGGACTATTTCGAGATTCTTCGGAAAACCCTTCAGGAGGAAGATTGAAAACATAACGGTTTTCGAGGTTAGCGCTGGCGAGTTTGTGCTCAACATTGTGGCAAGCATGGGACACATTTATGACCTCGTCTTGAACGAGGGCTTCCACGGCGTCAAGGTGGAGGATGGACGCTTCACGCCCATATACGACTTCATCAAGAAATGTCGGAAGTGCGGTGACCAATTCACAGGGCTTGATTTTTGCCCAAAATGCAAGAGCCAAGAGTACTATTCCAAGAAAGAGCTTGTTAAGGCTATGAGGAAAATAGCCCTCGAAGTCAACTGTGTCTTTGTCGCCACGGACCCGGACATTGAGGGGGAAAAGATAGCCTACGATGTTTACTGCTCGCTTCATCCCATGAACAAGCGCATTGAAAGGCTGGAGTTTCACGAAATAACCAAGAAGGCGTTTCTCCAAGCCATAAAGGAGAGGCGTGAAATTAACCTAAAAATGGTAGAAGCCCAGCTTGTCCGCCGAATCGAAGACCGATGGATAGGATTCGAGCTTAGCCAAAAACTCTGGCACCGCTTCCAAAACTATAGGCTGTCCGCTGGAAGAGTGCAAACACCAGTTCTAGGCTGGATAATAGAGCGAATAAACGAGTCGAGAAAGAAAAAGCGAGTTTTGTCGGCTGTGCTCTCGAACGGCTTAAGGGTTTCCATCGAAAATCCAACATTGCCGTTTCCATCCCAAAACCTCGAGGAACAACTGAAAAACCTCAAAGCCAGAATAGTGGACCTAACAACTGAAGAGCGCACATTACATCCACCCCCGCCCTACACCACGGACACACTACTCCGCGATGCCTCGGCAAGGTTGGGCTTTCCAGCCACCAAAACCATGATGATAGCCCAAGACCTGTTCGAGATGGGTTTATGCACATATCACCGAACCGACGCCACAACAGTTTCCACAGTCGGCATAGGCATAGCCAAAGAATACATCCAGGAAAGGTTTCCATCGCTTTTCGTTCCCCGTAGATATGCCGTGGAAGGCGCCCATGAATGTATAAGACCAACAAGAGCCATCGACGTGGAGAGGCTGAAAAACCTAATATCCCTTGGGCTTTTACACTTCCCGAAAAGGCTGACGCACGATCACTTCCAGCTCTACGACCTAATATTCAAGCGGTTTATTGCAAGCCAAATGAGGGAGGCTAGGCTCATCTACCAGAAATTTAGGATTTTGGTGGATGGAAACGAAGCCAGCATGGAAAACCCGGTAAGCGTAGTATCCGAAGGCTTCAATGTAGTGTTGCCCGTGAAAACCGCAAACCCCGTGGAGGAAGGCGAATACACAATAAAATTTGCAAGAATTTTGAGGCTTCCAGCGGCGAGACCCTTCACTCAGGGCGAAATAATAGCCCTAATGCGGGAGAAGGGCATAGGAAGACCAAGCACTTATGCGAAGATTGTTTCCACAATCCTTGAAAGAAATTACGCCGTTGAGCGGAAGAACAAGCTGATCAGCACGCCGCTGGGCTTCAAGGTCTACATGTACCTCTGCCAGAACTTTGGGAAATACACCTCCGAGGAGACAACACGTCGCCTTGAGTTGCTGATGGACCTCGTGGAGCAGGGCAAAGCCGACTACAACGAAATCCTAAAAGAGCTTTACCAAGAAATCCTTGAAATAAGGAAAGTCTAACCGGGCTTGGATGGAGAACAGGCGAAGTGCGGGAATTTATCCTCTACTCTCGGCTTGGACGGACAGATGCCAAGTGGACAAACTTGCATGATGCTGGACGCCTAGACATAGTTTACGAGTGCGCCGTTGCAAGCCTATTCCTTTCACATGCCATCCGCAAAGACGTGATCTTCCACGCCGTGCTTAATGGTCCACCATCACCGCCAGTGCATTTAAAGGTGGATGGGGCGACGCTTCACGATGTAAGAACAGACCAGCAAACATGGACAAACATTTTAAAGAAGGTTTTAGCGGGCAAAACCCACCCGGGAGTCTCCACAGAAAAACTTAGCTTTGAAGCCCTTCTAAGGGAGAAAGCTCAAAAAGCCCAAATCTACGTCCTAGAGGAAGGCGGCAAAGACATAAGCGAAGTCAACATAGGCGAAAACCCCATCTTCGTCCTCGGAGACCACGTGGGCTTACCGAGAAAAGTCGAGGCTTATGCACTACGCTATGGAGAAAAAATATCCCTTGGGAAAAAACCATACCTAGCGGCCACATGCATCTCCATCCTAAACTATATCCTTGACAGGAAAGAAGCTTCTCTAGGCTTACGATAGGATATATGAAATAATTAAACCAACAAGATTTATGCAGAAGAAAACTGCAAAACCAGCTTTCTCGAGCATCTGCCTCCGGTTCCAAAGTTTGTTCCTAACCCTCCAAGATGAGACTTCCAAAAATCCCTAGCAAGGAAACTGGCAGCCAGCAAAGCCGAAACCAGTTAAGCTGCGACGTTAAGTTGGCGATTGTTTGCCGCGTCAACTCAGGGTTTGCAACATCAACTGGTATCGTTGGAATGAAAAACCCAAAAACAACCGCTGAAATAAAGCCTAAAATAGTGTCAACCAAGAAAGTGTATCCTGTTATTGAAGCGGCAGACTTTAAATCCCATCCACCTCCCCTATCGCAAGCAAATTTTACAATCACGGGTATTATCAACCAAACAGCAATGAACAATCCATAGGCAAAAACAACGCTATGGCTATAGCAAAAACTATAATGCCCCAGAAAGCGGAAGGCAGGCTTAACCCCACAAACTGAATCTTCGAGAAAACAAGGGCTATGAGCACTAATGCGGCAAACATCATAACGACTAATATCATAAAAACTTCACCATAAGAGGGAGCTAAAGCCACGTCTTCCATGCCCTCCATCGGCGTGAACAAGACTTTGAAAAGCCTTTGGAGAAAAGAGAACCCCCTTTCATAGGGCTTTGAAGGAACGGTATCAAATGGCGGTTTTTCAGAAATACTCAAGGTGTACCTCACCATAGAACTTTTCGCTTTCCAACATATTTTTTACTTTACCAGATAAATTTAAACTTAAGCAGGTTAAGCGCTAAATTTTTATTTTTGTGCCTTTTGGTTTAAACTTGTTGTTATACGCGTTTTAGGCTCTCCTAAATGGAGGCGAATCTGGATGGCAGCCATCCGGGAGCTGCCAACAGCCCCCGTGTCAAGGTTTGAACGTATTGGCGCCCACACCCACATTAAGGGTTTGGGCCTAGACGAAAACTTGAGGGCTGTTAAAATTAAGGACGGCATGGTTGGACAGGAAAAGGCCAGAGAAGCCGCAGGCCTAGTTGTGAAAATGATTAAGGAGGGTAAGCTCAGCGGAAAATGCATCATTTTGGCTGGACCGCCTGGCACTGGAAAAACAGCCATTGCAGTGGCTATTTCCAAGGAGCTGGGCGAAAATGTCCCGTTTATCCAGATGAGCGGCAGCGAAATCTACAGTACCGAACGGAAGAAAACAGAGGTTCTCATAGAGGCCATAAGAAAATGCATTGGCGTAGAGATTCACGAGATGCGGAAGGTCTACGAGGGCGAGGTCACCATGATCGATATTCGAACGGCGCCGCATCCCTATAATCCATACCAGAAGATCCCGGAAAGTGTACGATTAACCTTGAAGACAAAGGAGGAGGAGAAAACCATAGAGGCTGGCGCCTCCATAGCTCAGCAGATAATTGCCGAGGGCATATCTGAAGGCCACGTTATTCAGATTGACGCTGAAACTGGCAGGGTTGTTAATCTTGGCTTGTGCTTGGAAAGCCAGAAGGGCAAAACCTATGATGTGGACACTAGGCGGAAGATTCCCCGTCCAAGCGGCAAAGTCCTAAAGGAGAAGGAGTTTGTTTACATGCTGACGCTGGCAGATTTGGACGAGTTAAATGCTAGGCAACGTTCAGGAGGCCTCTTCTCTCTGCTTTTCGGCGGATCGGAGTCAAGGGAAATTGACACTGAAGTTCGGATGGCTGTTGACCAGCAGGTGAAGGAGTGGGTGGACAGCGGCAAAGCCTTCATCCATCCGGGCGTCCTGTTTATTGACGACGCTCACCTCTTAGATTTGGAGGCTTTCAGCTTCCTCAGCAGAGCCATGGAAAGTGAACTCGTCCCAATAATAATCCTTGCCACAAACCGTGGTGTGGCCCGCATCCGCGGAACAGACATAAAGAGCCCCCTGGGCTTCCCCCTTGACCTCTTGGACAGGGCTGTCATAATCGCCACCGAGCCCTATGACATGGACAGCATCAGAGAAATTCTGAGAATTCGAGCTGCAGAGGAGAAAATCAAAATTGACAATGACGCCTTGGAAAGGCTCGCAGAGGTTGGAGCGAAAAGCTCTATGCGGTATGCCGTTCAGCTCCTAAGCCTAGCCGCTCAAAACGCGAAGGCGCTGAACAAGGAGGAGGTGACGGTTGAGGATGTGGAACGCGTGGACAGCCTCTTCATGGACGTCGGCGAAGCCGCCGAATACCTCAAGAAATACGAGGAAAGACTCCTTATCCACTAGAGCTTTAAACTGGAAAATCAATCTGTATCCCCAAACAGCAACCCCTTTAAGTCCCCACCACTCTATCCTTTTGGCAGTGCCTAGTTATGTCCGAGAAGAAGCAGAAGCGGGATGCTCCAAACCACATTGAATTAACCCCAATAGAAGACTGGGGCTTTATCCTGGAACCAGCGAAAGTTGAGATTGGCTCCGGATACGCAGTTTCTCTAAGATATGATGAGGAGGGCAACCCCGTTGTCGACGTGAAAACCTACGGGGACGTTGATCCAGCGAAAATCAAAAGAGATATTGAACGCCTCTACCCAAACGCCAGAATCAGATGCATAAACGAAGAGCCCACAGTGACAATCGTCAAGAAAGGCCGGCGGAAGGCGAAAGGCAAAAAGTAGTTCTCGCCCAAAATTTCAAACAACGAAATGAGATTGAAATAGAGGCAGAAACCCTTTCATATAAATTTTCCCCTAAGGAGCGGGAAACCGACGTTGAAACCCTGACTTTGTGAATGTGTTGTTCAGCCCCTCCGAATAGTTGGAAAGCCTTGGGCTTTACCGTTTAGTTTTTAAGCTTCCCCAAAGCCTTCATGTAAAACTCGCAAGCTGACCCCCTATGAAGAGGCATGACGAGACCGATGAGAATTCAAAGGAGTTAAAGGTGGTTTACGTCCGTTCAGTAGCCAACTCCCTCGGCGTTAACATGATAAACCCGTTTGTGGGGCCGTATGCGGTTAAGGAGTTAGGTGCCTCCTCCTCAGATATGGGTTGGCTTCAGTCCGTCAGCAACATCTCAAACAATGTTATGCAGTTCTTCTGGGGGAGACTAAGCGACAGGATTGGGCGAAGGGTTCCCTTCATCGTCGCTGGCGGCTTAATTGTGGCTCTGCTTTGGGTTCCGCTGCTCTTCCTAAACTCTGCAAGCCAACTTGTGCTCTTAATAGCCCTTCAGGCGCTTTTGGGTTCAATGGCTACACCCGCTTGGATGGCGTTGATCGGCGATCTAGTGCCCCACGATCGCTTGGGAAGAGTTAATGCCACAATAAACATGTGGGCTTCCGTGGGCAGCTTGACGGCTATCCTGGCTTCCGGAATAATCATGACGGGTATAGGCGGAACACTGCGGGAGCAGATTATAATTCCAGTGGCTGTTGCATCGGCCTTTGGACTAATATCCTCACTTGTAATGGTTCGGGTGAAAGAGAAACGCAGAAACAACACGGCAGATAAGCCCTTCATTGCAGACCTGCTTGCCGTCATAAGGCTTGCGGAAAACTCTAGGGACTTTATTAGATACTGCACGTGCAGCGCCATCTTCAACTTCTTCATGTCAATTGCTTGGCCACTGTTCGCCATAACCCAAGTTAAGGTTTTAGGCGCGTCGATGCTGGAAATCGCACTGCTCAACGTGGTGCAAGGATTCTTCACAATAGTCTTCATAAGATGGGCTGGACGTCTCGCAGACACCGTGGGCAGAAAACCCCTACTACTGCTTGTCAGATTCGGCTACGTTACAGTGCCATTAGCCTATGCCTTCTCGCCAAACATGTATGTCCTAATAGCCATAGGCGCCTTTTGGGGCACCCTCGCCGCCTTTGAACAGGTGTCTGTGATGACGTATCTGCTTGATGTTACGCCTGAAATGCACAGGGGAAGCTTCACAGCCTTCTACAACCTTCTGATTGGAACAGTCACCTTCTTCGGCTCTCTGATGGGCGGATACCTTTCCGACCTTACAACAAGCGTGTATGGGCTGGTTTTAGGCTTACAGATAGTCTACATGGTTTCGGCGTTCGGTCGAGCAGTGGGCGCCGCCACGTTCCTCAAACTTAGGGAGACGTTGAAGGGGAAAAGCGCATAGAACCCCTCCCCAAATATTCTCCAGCTATGGGGATTGCCGTCCCACATTTTGGGCATTTGTTGTCACCGGTTATGGCATATTCCAGAACTGTGTAGCCGTACCTTTTTATGAGAGTTTTTCCGCAGTTTGGGCAATACGTGTTCTCATAGGGGTGACCAGCCACGTTTCCAATGTATGGATATAAAACTCCAGCCTTCCTAGCCATTCTATACGCCTTCTCCAAGGTCTCCACCCTTGTTGGTGGGTTATGAAACTTGTAGGCTGGAAAATAGCGGGTGAAATGGAGCGGGGTTTCAGGTCCAACATTTTCCAGGTGCTTCTCAATAACCCACATCAAGGCATTCTCATCATCGTTTACCCCGCTTACAACAAGGTTCACGATTTCAACGTGAATGCCCATCTGCTTGGCTTCCCGGGCGTTTCTCCAAACTTTCTCCACGTCGACACCTCCGCAAAACCGCATGTATGTATCCGGAACCCCCTTTACGTCGATCTTAAGTCCATCCAATCCAGCTTTATGGAGAATCTTCAAGGCTTCAAGGGTCATGTAGCCGTTTGAAACAAAACAGCAATACTTTACTCCCATACGTTTGCCAACGCTGAAGGCGTCAATAACCCAGTCGGCTAGAAGCGTGGGCTCTTGAAAACTCGCACATAAACCGGCGTCGCCGCCTTCAACAGCCCACTTGGCAACTTTTTCCGGTGGAATGTAAACAGCTTTCTCTGGTTTCGGGTAAGCCTTTGACAAGTGGAAGTTTTGGCACCAAGCACAGTCAAAGTTGCATGACCAAGTGGAAAACGTTAGGGCGGTGGAGCCCGGCCAATAATGGAAGAAGGGCTTTATCTCTATTGGGCGGCTTTCAATGGCGCTTAAATCCCCATAAACAAGAGTGTAAAGTTTGCCGCCGAAATTTCTGCGGGTTCTGCAGAAACCCAACCGTCCCTCTGATATTTCGCATAGTCTTTCGCATAGAGTGCATCTAACCTTGTTACCTGCAAGCTTCTCGTAGAAAATTGATTCCCGAATGGTTGGATGATTGGGCGGGCTGCTCATTTCCCATGCCTTCGAAAGTGCTCCCAGCCTCTGGGCTCTATGACCCGCCTTTCGCCATCAACCTCCAGAAGCACTTTTCTAGTGGCTGTAGCCTCTCCAATTCTAATCAGCGTTCCCCCAGCCTTTCTAACGGCTTCTTCCGCCACGCTCCAAAATTGCGGCTTCACTGTTAAAACAAGCTCGTATTCCTCCCCACCGTAAAGGGCAAGCTCGATGGGGTCTAAGCCGTTCAGCTCGGCAAACCTCGCAGCCTCAGCGGCTACTGGAACATTGTCTATTACGAAGCCCACATTGCTGGCATCTGCAATCTCATGAAGGCTCCATGCAAGCCCATCGCTTGAGTCGATGGCGGCTGTGACCGCGCCACATACACTTAAGGCTAAGCCCTCCTTTAAACGGGCTTTAGGCATTAAAACAGCCTCCAAGAGCCCGCTGCGAATTTCTTCAGGCGCCTTAAAGCTCTCCATAAGAATTTTCAATCCAGCTGAGGTTTTTCCGAAAAAGCCCGTAACAGCCACTATGTCGCCGGGTTTGGCTCCGCTCCGCAGCATTAGGGAGTCCCTTTTAGCTGTGCCGAACATTGAAATGCCTATCACAAGGTCTGAAGCTTCATTGGTGTCTCCGCCGAGAATATAAACGCCGTATTCGCGGGCTCCAGCATTTAAGCCTTCAGCTATCTCCTCAAGCTCTTTTCCAGTGGTTTTCTCTGGCAGACCCAGCGAGGCGAGGGCGGCGAGGGGCTTCACACCTTTAGCGGCGAAATCGCTGACATTCATGACGACAGCCTTGCGGGCAGCCTGCCACAGACTCATGCCCTTTGGGACATCCGTCATGCCCACCAACATATCTGTTTTTAAGACGAAAAGCTCATCGTCCAATGGATAAGCTGAGACATCATCGCCGAAGGGGACAGCCATCTGCGGCATAGCCTCCAAATGCTTCAAAATAAGGGCTATCGCCTTCCTTTCGCCTATATCCCTTAACCGCAAAACTTACACCTTCGCCTCTGCTGACTAGCGTAGCTCAGCCGTTCTTAAACATTCTGCAACTATCGAAGCTGGGGAACAGCCCTCCTCACAGCCCTAACAACAGCTAAACCAACAACTATTGATATGCCCGCCTGCACAAACAGATCCCGTATATACGAGATTAGGGCTGCTGGATAACCCTTTATGAACACATTTATGATGAAATACGTGGTCGCCATCAAGAAACCGCCAACAACACACGCAGCAGCCTGAACAATGATGGATTTTCCCCTAGCAAATCCGGGAACCAAGCCCTCAAGGCCATGGGCGAGGATGGAGACAAACCACCGTTCATAACCCACATAGAAATCCGCAGCCACGGCGCCCACAACTCCAACGAGGCCGCCAACCCTATACCCAAAAAGCAGAGCCGCCGCAAAAACGACAAGATCGCCGATGTGCGTGTATCCCCCTGTCGGCGAAGGAAACTTCACCACAACTATTAACGCAGCATAAACGGCTGAAAGCACAGCTACAACGGCAACCTCCCTGCTCGTCAACAGGGGACCCCGCCAACCCATACCTGGAACATGGCTGGCCAACTCCACGCCGGCAGCCGTGAGGCAAACGCCCAAAACGGTTCCAAAAGCGAAAACCTGATAGGCTTCATAACCATAAGCGAAGGGCACCACGATATTTAACAGCGCTAAGACAGAGGCACATGCACCGGAAACGCCACCAATCCGAGAGAAACCCTTCCACTGAAAATATGCACTGGCAAAAGCCAAAGTTGCAGAGGTCAAGCCCAAGAAAACACAAATGCTTAGAAACATCTTCACGGAGGATGGAAGCCCAACCTCCTGAAGGAATGAAAAGCCCAGCTGATGAAGAACGTAAGCTGCCTCAAAAAAGGATGACAACGCAAACATTAAACCGCCGAAAACCAGAAGCCAATAACCACGCCTCAACACACCATCCGCGCCCATCCCAAACACCGTCGTAAACGATAGTATAGTTATAACTAACTATTAAAAGATTTTCGCTATTCACAGTCTCTCCGAACATTTAAAAGCCAGCTAACTGCAAATTTCAATTAATGGCAGACGTGCCTCGGTAGCTCAGCTGGTAGAGCAGCGGCCTCGTAAGCCGCAGGTCGCGGGATCGAAGCCCGCCCGAGGCTCTATTACCTCTAGTTCTGGAGCCCTTTCCATACCCGCGATTTTAAAGTCCACAGGATCAAACGCTAGTGAAATGAAAGACATACACGAATGCACTAAGAGGCTTGAGGCTGCTAGGCGGAGACTTTCCAGCCTTAAACATGGAGATCTTCTGCTAAAGTTTCTCGACCATCTTCAGGCCCTAGGACTTTCAACATCGAGGGTGCTGAAGTATGCCACATGCCTCTGCACCATATTTCATGGTTGGTTGAAAGGCTTGAGGGGAAAACTGCTTATTTCCCTTTGGCGGATAACCACCGTAACCTTTTTCATCACAATTGTAAAGTGTCGTGATTTAACTTAACCATTTTGCAAGAGCCCGTGTGTACGCTGGCGCAGCTATGTGCGCTCCATCCTTTTTTGGTGTTCGTGCAGGAATTGTTGCATGCTTACCCGTCGCTTTTGAAAACAATAAATTTAAATTTTTGAATATGAAGATAACACTAAGGAAACCAATATGAACGAAGTAAAAGAGAGTAAGGCTGAATGTAACCACGAATGGAGGGCTGAAGGCTTAACAGAAAACAAGTCTCATGTCAAGCTTGTCTGTGTAAAATGCGGAGCCAAAAAAGAGATAGAGCTCTTTCCATAAAGCACACACCATCGTCCCATCGGCGATCTAATTACTTGCTTGTGCTGGACTGTTTAGGTGTCTTGCCCTTTGTCTAATTCTTGTAAAATTCGCATTAATTCTGGTTTTGCAATCTTGTAGAAGACCCATTTTCCTTCTTTTCTCCCCTTTATAAGCCCCGCGTTTTCCAGTATTCCAAGGTGATGTGAAGCCGTTGGCTGTGTCAATCCAAGGGCTATCATAATTTCGCAGACGCACATTTCCCTCACTTCTAAAAGTTTTAGGATTCTTAGCCTATGCACGTCTGCCAAAGCCTTGAAAATCTTGCATTGCTTTTCGGCTTGGTCAACGCCTGCAACAGTGTCGGCAAGTTCCTTTAATTCTTCCTCATATTTTGATGGGTCCTCGTAGGGGCAAAGTCCAGAAACCACCAGCCGCATGAGCCTTTCATTAATTTTTTGTTTAGGCATTATTTTGAATCCTATGTTGATAGCATAACAAAATATTTAAATATGTTTTGAAACGATAAGGCTACTTCAGCCTAATTGGGCTTACCATTTTCTCTATCTGAAACTTGCATGCGATGTGTTCCTTAGAGTCTAGCGGTGTGCATTCCTGCAGCCTTTTTTCTCCATTTAAAAGTTTGGTTGCAAAGGCGAAACAGCCTTGTTCCCCGCACGCTTTACAGTTTGTTTTCGGCAACAGCTCGTAAATCTTCACTGGGGTTAACTCCTTTTTGGCTTGAATCATTTCTCGGCTTGGCTTCCCATGAGTTTTTAGATACATAAAAGCACGGTTTATCAGTCGCCTAGCCTCCTCAACAAGGCGGTTCGCCTCATCTCTGTCTTTGACATATGTCATGCTGATTCGGCCGTTGGCAAAAATTGTTATCAAGTGTTGCTGGTGCATGTAGCTTAGTGCGCCGAGCTTTTCAGAGTATTTCGCGTTAGGAATAGCCAAATAGAGAATTGGCAAGACATCCTCCAAGGGCTTGTCAGCCTGCGCCAAAAACTTAATCCTTTCCGGATCAGCCGTACAAGGCGAAATCTCCCTAATCTCAATCTTTTTGACGATTACATCTGTGAAGAGGAGTTCAGCGAAATCTTCACTCATATGTTCCAGCTTTCACTTGACTGCGTACTTTGCCTTATTCTCTAGTAGTTCCTCCCTACTGCGTTGGATTATCCCCTTTTTCTTTATGATTTTATGAATGTAAGATAGTGGTGGAAAGCTAATGGCATGTTGCGGGCAAGTGTTTTGGCATGTGGTGCATCCCACCATGCAGTTCATGGGATTTGCAACAACAGCCACGTTTTTATCATAGTCAAACCGGTAAACGTTTTTCCCACAGTTTAATACGCATATGCCGCATCCTATGCAAAGCTCTGGGTCAACAGTTGGATGCCAGTTTATCTCCTCGCGAGGTATACCTCGCCAAGTCTGTTTGACAACGCCTTCGGACACTACTGAACGCCTGCCTCTCTTAATGCTTCCCTGAATGTTTCTTCGCTTGGGCAAA
>Ga0105162_1001168_pt1 | contig 15604 bp, 17 predicted proteins | sample JNZ201metaG_FD_81532 | JGI IMG/M metagenome (GOLD analysis project Ga0105162, IMG submission 81532) | Hot spring microbial communities from Jinze hot spring, China to study Microbial Dark Matter (Phase II) - JNZ 20120812A | ecosystem: Environmental > Aquatic > Thermal springs > Hot (42-90C) >...
CGTTGGAGTTGAGAGAAAGACTCCGAGCGATTTCGCAAACTCCGTTATCGATAATAGAGTGTTTAATCAAGCATATATGCTTTCAATCATTTTCCCGAGAAGCTATATATTGATCGAGGGATTCATGTTCGAAGCACAGGCTTTCAGCAATTTCCCGAGAAGAGCTTATATCGGAGCACTAGTATCTCTATCGTTGAAAACAGCTCCACATGGGCAAAGAGGCTCGGTTTCAATAATAAGTGTTGAAACAAAAAGCGATGTCATAACTTTTCTCGAACTCTTGAATAAACAACTTGAAGAAAAAGATTTCACGAACCTGTAACTATACTTAAATCAAAACATCAATCTGAGGCTCGATAATTTTTCTAATCAACATGTTTTAGCAAATACTGGTTAAATATGTTAAACAACGATTCTAATCCAGGGGAAACGGGGTATATCTGGAAAAACTCTCTTATGAATACTCTTCTTATACATAGATATTATTTTATCAACAATATCTTTCGACACATCTGTATAATCAGGTATTTTATCTAGTGATATCCCTCTATCAAAGTATGCGTATAAAACAAGGTCTATTAATTCATATTTAATTCCAATCTCTTCTTCAGCTAAATGACCCGGCCAGAATCCAGGACTACTTGGTTTATTAACTATCTTTACAGGTAGTTTGAGTATACTAGCTAATTTACGTACTTGAGTCTTATACAAAGACCCTAGTGGTAGAATATCAGCTGCTGCATCACCGTATTTAGTGAAGTATCCTATCAATATCTCACTTCTATCGCTTGAACCTGCAACTAATGCTTTATGTTTATTCGCATAATAGTATAGAATACTCATTCTAATTCTTGTCTTTAAATTACCCATAGCTATTTTATCACTAGTATTATAGAATGGTATTGAACTATATGACTCAACTATTCTATCTATAGGTATAAGATAGTATTTAACATTAAATCTCGATACGAGTTCTAGAGCGTCGAGAGTATCGTTCTCAACTATATTCTTTGAATCAGGCATTATAAAAACAACTACTTTATCACTACCGATCGATTCGATCAAAACAGCCAATAGTGTAGATGAATCCACTCCACCACTAAGACCCATAACAATTTTTTCAACATTAGTTTCAGCAATTTTATTTTGAATAAACTCGACTATAGTCTTGATAACGTAATCGTATGGAATATTGATTAAATCGTTAATAGTTATCTTACTCGAAAACCTACTCACCTCTATCTCTTAAACACTTTAAACCATACTCTCTAGTAAGATCTAGTTCAACAACATTATTACCGGGTTTAGTTTCCTTAAAAACACGTCCTTCATATCTATATATCTTAACACTATTATCCAGCCAACAATCTGGTTTCAAACCTGCTTTTAAACAAGTCTCTGCTAGAAAAGTCTCCGTATCCCAGCAATACTCTACTGGAACAACCGGGAGTAATGTTCCTTTATAGAAACCTTTCTCAATAATTAAACCATCTCTACCTATAACTATTTCGGAGAAAACCATCCATCTATCTTCAACAATAATCTCAATAGGAGTTGATAGAACAGTTACTTCAAAGATAACACTATTTAATTCACTACGATCTAATGGAGGAAACCTGGGATCCGATAGTGCTGCTTCTATAGCTGATTTAATAGTTGATTCAACCAAGCTGTAAAATGGTTGTAGAAAACCGATACAACCACGTAGAACTGTTTCACCACTAGGTAGTATTTTCTCAATAGTTGTAAAAGTCATACCAGGTCTAAACAAGTGTTTAGGCGTATCTTCAGGTGGTTTCAACTCAATATTATTAACTATCTTCTCATATACAGCTCTTCTAGCAAGTTTAACTAAGAAAACACCATCACTGAGACTCAATTCATAGGGGTTTATAGGTTTCATGTAGTTAAACCTCGTTTCATAATCATTATTTATTAAAACTATATTCATCTAAGTATTTACGTGCTTCTCTAAGTATTTCTTCAATCTTAATCCAATGTCTACCAATCCAATATACTTTACCACATTTACTACATAACCAGAAGTCATCGTGTAATCTATATACTTTTGGAGGTATGTTATTTTTAACAAAATCTTTAGATACTTTTCTCAACTCATTATTACACATAGGACATCTAGTATGCTCGAGATCAACGTATAGCTTAATACCAGTATGTAATGATATATATGCTAATCTCTTAGCTATACCATCCATATACAGATATATTGTTTTCAAACCTCTATTTAAAGCTCTATGGTGTAAACCTTGATCCCTTGTTATAATAACTCTATTCTCTCTCTCAGCTATTTTCAAAACCTCCCAGTCTTTATAATTCCTACTATAGAGAGTATCGTAACCAAGTATTCTAAGCCATCTTGCAATATTACCCAGCATTGTGTCAACTACAAATCTAGGTTCACTCATTTAAACCACGAGTTAACGATATCTTATCGTTAATAGCATATGATATGGTTAATAACGATAACGGCCAGAAAAACAGTAGTAGATTTAATTCAACAACTTTAATAATGGGAATCGTGGTCATAGCTGTTATAGATAATATCTTAGCGATAACTTCTATTCCATTGAGTAAACGGAGAATACAGTTTTTGTAATTAACTATACCATCACTCGTCTTTTTTCTAAAAAACTTTTCGAAAGAGTAATTATTCAAGAAAACCACTGTTAGGAAACAGTATTTTATTCAGATGCTTCAGGTATTTTTTCTTTATACCATTTTATAACATCAATTGCCTCGCTTAATAATTCAACAAGATCACGATCACTGATAATACCTATCAATTCATCGTTATCAACTACTGGTAAATGGCTGATATTATTATTTAACATAATGTCAACGATATCGTGCAAACTCGTATCTGGTTTAACAGTTATCAACTGTTTAGTCATTACCTCAGATACTTTTGTATTGACAATGTTTTTACCACCATACATTATACTCCAAATAATATCTCTCTTAGTTACAATACCTACTAGTTTATTATTTTCAACAACAATTAACGACCCAACACCAGTGTTTATCAACTTCAAAATAGCTTCTTCTAGAGAAGCATTTGAATCAATAGTTATAGGTTCTTTCATAATATCAGATGCTTTGATCTCGTGTAAACTCAAAATACACACCAATTCAACTTATACTCTCAGGAGCTACCTGACCATAATTAACACTAATGAAAGCTATGTGACTTCCACGTATCAGTACTTTACCATATCTAGCTATCGGCTTACCATCATTATCGTATTTAACACAATCGGTTAAAACAACATTCATAGTATTATCGACGATCTCTAATCTACCAATATACTCAGTACCATCTTTCAATTTAACTAATATGACTTTATCAATAGCATCTTTCAAATACTTTAACGGCGAAGGTGGTTTGTCTTTCATCGCTGTCAAGATAAATCCCAACCTAAATCTAATCAATAATATTCTCATAACAATACTTAATTTAAACCTTATTCTCTAGTATACACATAGAAACAATCAATTCTACATCCAATTAATTCAAACTCACTACATAGATCCACTGGTTTCAACGAACTACTCTTTTCATAAATACTTATCAATATAAATCCATTAGATGAAAGTATTCTAAATAATTCACTCAATAGCTTTTCTTTATCAGCAACATTATCCCAAACAGTAAATAGGAATATTGAATCAGCAATTCTATCAATTAATGGAATGTACTCACCATAACTATTCAATAAAATAATCCTATTATCAAAAATCTTTTTCTCAACAACTCTACTCAACATACCAATACTTGGATCAATACAGAAGTATTTTTTGAAATAATCTATTCTTCTATCTAATAAATACTCTATTAATAAACCGGTTCCACAACCAACATCTAAAATAACTTTGCCTATTTTCAAACCAATTTCCTCGAAAACAAACCTATATTTACTAAACTGTTCTTCTCTATAAAGCTGATCGTACGAGCGATAAGTTATATTGTATTTAAAAACACTATTATCCATCTCCCATAAATCTGAGTAGTGATTCATGTTTAACATCCTTCTCTTTCTTTAAACTCCATAGTTTTCTTAAATCAACTTCTCTCCACTCAAGACCTAGTTTACCAAGTGTTTCAATAGCTGAAACTGTGAAAGAAGGGGCTACAAGTATTCCACGCGGTTTAACGCTAGTTTTATTCATATAGTTCTTAACGTAATTAAATAGTTGATGAACAGCTTCTCTAGTAGCTGTAACTCTTTTCAACTCTATTATAACTGGTTTACCGTTTTTATCAACTCCGAATAAATCTATAGAACCGTATTCGATTTGTTTCTCTTTCTCAATAATTCTCAAACCTTTCTCTATTAAATCTGGATTTTCGAATAAAAGATCTCTCATAGTTGATTCATCAAGGTATTTAACGAATTCACCGTGATCAATTAGCTTGTAGTGTAGATAGTTATATATTTTATTAAAATAAACATTGACTATTTCACGAGGTTGATTTCTAACAGCAGTTAATACTATTTTATCTCCAATATTCTTAATCTCGATAACACTAGTTTCCGGTTGCCAATTCACAGGTAAGTAACCATCTGGTCTATGAATTATCAATGCACCATTTTGTTTGATGATAACTAATCTATCTCCCTCAGTTAACTTAGACTCGCTTCTACCTATGTAGTCTACAGTACAGTTACCGATGATGATGATCAGTTCTTTCATCGCAATAGCTTTCTTCAACTCATTAACAATTATCTCATTATTTAATTTATTGAAATCTTTATTCAAAAATAAAAACACACTCTTAAAATTCTATATCTATATTAAAACTAATCTAGATTTATAAAATAATTTGATTGAAAGATGATTAGCTTGTCTAGAGTTAAATTAATTGGTTTCGATAGTATGGGTACAAGAAGCATGGCTACAGTTATTGAAACAGATTCCTATAAGATTTTCATAGATCCTGGTGTAAGCTATGCACCGTATAGATATGGATTACCACCTCATCCAGTTGAGTTGAGTACGTTAGAGAAACATTTAAATACGATATATAGTGAAATGATTGATACCGATATAGTTATTATATCACATTATCATAGAGATCATTATTTATATAGAAATATTGAAATAGATTATTATAGAAATAAAATACTCTTCATAAAAGACCCGTTGAATAGTATTAATCATAGTCAAAGAATTAGAGCATACGTGTTGCTTAATAAAAATAATGTTAAAAATATTGTTAAAGAACTACATATCGCTGATTATTCAAAACACAATCTAGGTGATATTGAGATAAGTTTCAGCCCACCAGTACCACACGGTATTGAAAACAGTAGACTCGGCTATGTAGTAATGACATTTGTTAAAACAAGAGATTTTAGCTTACTCCATGCAAGCGATGTACAAGGACCTATTGAGGATAAAACAACTGATATTATTCTAAGATATAATCCAGATATACTCATAATAAGTGGTATACCAACTTATTTCGAGGGATATAGATTTAAGAAAGAAGATTTAGAAAAAGGTTTAAACAATCTAGAGTATATTGTGAAGAATCTCAAACCATATTCCACGGTAATCGTTGATCATCATTTACTAAGAGATCTTGATTATAAAAGTAAGATTAGCAGAGTATTGGAAAAAGGTTTAGAGAATAATATTAAAGTTCTCACAGCAGCTGAATACATGGGTTATGAAGTTAAACCACTCGAAGCCATGAGGAAGATATTATGGAGAGGGGGAAACCAATAGTTATAATTGAACATTTAGAGGAATATATTAGCATATGGTTGTTTCTAGAGTATAGAAGTTCTTCGTTAATATACGGTAAGGAGTATTTATGGTTTACAAACATACCGTTTAAATATAATCGTTTACTGAGTAAATACGGTAGAGTTTTTAATAAGAGTATTATTGAATTAATCAACGATCAATTTATTAAATCAAATGAAGTAATCATATTAGACCCGAGTTCGAGTAAAAACCTTGAATACGGAGATCTAATCAAATATAAATATGTAGTTATCGGAGGAATTATGGGCGATCACCCTCCAAGAGGTAGAACTAAGAAATTAATTAGTGATAAACTACCTGTTGTTGAAACTAGAAAAATTGGTGATAAACAATATAGTATTGATGGTTCTGTTTATTACGTAAATTACATGTGGAATCATAGAGATATGAGTAGTTATAGATACGTAGATGGCGTTGAATTAACGGGAGAATCGGGTTCAATATATCTGCCATATAGATATCCTTTAGAAGAGGGAAAACCACGTATAACACCTGGTTTAGTAGATTATTTACTATATGGAAAACTACATGATAGTATTCGTAGAGAAATTTTTGAAGAAAACGTTGAATAGAGGTAAATTATTTGATAAAGAAATCAATGGATATAATAGATATTAATGTTATAACAAATATTTATTGTAAAATACTTGAGAACTGTTATATAGATAATATTTACTATGCTGGTTTCTACTGGTTTCTAAAAATAAACTGTAGAGGAGAGAGGTTTTTTGTTAAAATAGAACCCGGCGTCCGTATTCACATATCTAGAGTTGAACCGATTAGTAAATCTATAGATAGGTTAACTGCTTTTATGAGAAAACATTTGAGGAACTCTCGAATAATTGGTTTCAAGAAATATGATTGGGAGAGAATTATTTTAATAGATCTATTTAATCGTGAAACAATTTTTCATTTAATAACCGAGATTATACCTCGTGGCTTCATTATCATAACAAATGCTGATTTAAAGATAATCTATGCTAATCAATTCGTAGAAATGCGTGATAGAGTTATCAAAAAGAATATTGAGTATAAACCACCACCTAGTTTATCCACACCTCCAAATATTGATGAAAACGAGTTAATTATGAAACTTAATCTAGGCACAGATCTAATTAGAGGAGTTGTGAAAGGATGGGGTTTACCGGGGTATATTGCTGAAGAAATATTATATAGATCTGGTTTATTTGACTATAAGAATAAGAAAGTTTCTGAAATAAATAGAAGCGATTTGAGAAAACTAGTTGAATCATATAGAGAAATAGTTCTCGAAGCTATTGATTCGAATAAAGGCTATCTCGTTTTACATAATAGTAGTATGCATCTATATACGCTTTATAAACCACGAGTCTATATTGAATTTTACGAAGCTAGTTTTAAAGAATACAGTGATGTTAATGAATTAATTGATATTTATTTCACTCAGTATGAGAAAGAAAAGATTGCTGAGATTGAGAGAAGTAAGCTAGAATACAATATTTCTCAGTTAGAGAAAACTATTGAGAAACAGAAGAATACTATTGATAAGTATGAAGCGAGAGAAAGAGAATTCAGAAGTATTTATGAAATACTGGTTAATAACTATAGTCTCGTTGAAGAAATACTGAAATGTGTTAATAGAGTTAGAGAGGAAAAAGGCTGGGATAGTGTTTTGAGTGATTGTCAAGGTGTTTACAATATTGATAGAAATCGAGGTTTAATATACATATTGCTAGGAGATACTAGTATACCGATCGATATTAGACTAGATGTTTGGAGAAACATATTGAACTATAGTATTCAAGCCAATAAGTATAAATCTCTTGTAGAAAAAGCTCGTATACATTTGGATTCGCTTGTTAAAAAGATGAATGAATTGAAGAATCAGATCAATGTTTTAACTCAGACTATTCATAAAAGTATTAGACCTAGATATTGGTATGAGAAATACCATTGGATTATAACTAGTAGTGGTTTACTAGCCATTGGTGGTAAAAATGCTGATCAAAACGAATCTATTGTTAAGAAATATATGAGTAACCGTGATTTATTCATACATGCTGATATACATGGAGCTCCGGTAACTATTTTGAAAACAAACTCTTCTAGTTTCAGTGAAGAAGATATATATGAAGCCGGGTTGATAACAACTTGTTATTCACGTGGATGGAAGCTGGGTTTAGGTTATCTAGATGTTTACTGGGTTTACGGAGAACAGGTTTCTAAGAAAGCACCTAGTGGTGAATATTTGTCTAAAGGGTCTTTCATGATTTACGGTAAAAGGAATTACTTCAGAGTCGAGCTTAAACTAGGTATTGGTATTGAAGAAATCTGTGATCCGGTTTACGGCATTTACCAGAGGATTATAATAGGTAAACCTGAAAACATTGTTTATAAAACGATAGTTTATGGAATTATCGTCCCCGGTGAAATGAGTGTTAACGAGGTTGGTAGAGAGATGTACAATTCTTTCCTCGAGAAACTTGGAGTTGATAAATTGAGTGTTGATTTAGATGAATTAATATCTAGAATTCCCGGTAAGTCTAGAATAATATCGGTTAATAAAGGTTCTAGTAAAAGAATTACTGAATGCTGATTTTCAACTAAATTAATATTCATCAGAATAATATTTAAGAGAGATAAAAATTAAAATAAGACCTCATTATTATTAACATAAGGTTTGTTATAAAGGGATTGTGAATTGAATGAAAGAAATATAGTTTTCGAAGTTATAAAAAGACAACCTGTCGAGGAAATGCATGTAGAGATAGTTGAGAGAAAAGGATTAGGACACCCGGATTACATAGCTGATTCAGCTAGTGAAGCTGCTTCAAGAGAGCTTTCTAAATATTATCTTAAAGAATTCGGAACGATATTGCATCATAATCTTGATAAAACACTATTAGTTGGTGGTCAATCACATCCTTTTTTTAAAGGTGGATATGTTATTGAACCAATATACATAATTGTCGCGGGAAGAGCGACGACAGAAGTTAAGACAGATGATGGTGTGCATAAAATACCTTTTGGTACGATTATTATTAAAGCAGTGAGAGATTGGATTAAGGAAAACATGAGGTATTTAGATCCGAATACACATGTTAACATAGATTATATGGTTCGAAAAGGTAGCGTCGATCTAGTTACATTATTTGAAGCCGGTAGAGAGAGGAAAATACCTTTAGCAAATGATACGAGTATTGGCGTAGGCTATGCACCATTGTCAACGCTCGAGAAAATAGTTCTCGAAACGGAGAGAATGCTTAATTCTAAAGAATATAAAGCAATAAATCCTGCAGTAGGTGAAGATATAAAAGTACTTGGTTTAAGACGTGGTAATAGAATTGATCTAACGATAGCTTGCGCAATGATCGATAGACATATCAATGATTTAGATGAATATCTAAGTATTAAAGAAGAAGTTAGAGAAAATGTACTAGACTTAGCTACAAAATTAGCGAGTAATTATGATATAAACGTTTATATTAATACAGCTGATATGCCTGAGAAAGGTGTTATCTATTTAACAGTAACGGGAACATCGGCTGAACACGGTGATGACGGTGCAACAGGTAGAGGAAATAGAGCTAATGGATTAATACCTCCAATGAGACCGATCAGTATGGAAGCCACAGCCGGTAAAAACCCGGTTAATCATGTTGGTAAAATATACAACGTTGTAGCTTATAGAATAGCTAATAAAATATATGACGAACTAAGAGATTATTTTAGAGAAGTTTATGTTGAAATAGTAAGCCAGATCGGAAAACCAATAGATCAACCTCTCATAGCAAGTATTAGAATAGTTTCTAATAATAAGGATAACATACCTTTAAATATAGTAAACGATGCTAAGAGAATAGCTAATGAAGAATTAGAGAATATTGTTAAAATAACTAATCGTATTGTTGAAAACTAAGTTATACTATACTAGATTATAATTACATACGACTAGATCTAGATTCTTTATATTCTTTTATAATTCTCCATATTCTTCTATACTTATCAATAGTATCAAGTTCATCAATATCTCTCCACATTTTTTCAACAATACTCAAAATACTCTTATCTACAATAACATAGTTTTTAAAGAAAATTTTCTCATTGATTTTAATAATCGGAATTCTCAATTCCTTATACAGATCACCATAATCTCCATCCGTTAGAACACCTATTCTAAAATTCTTCAGAATACTTAAAGTGTCGTTATCTATTGGATTAATGTTATCTACGTATATTAACTTGCAATTATTATTATCAATAATCTTTTTAACATCACTAAACGATAGATTTGCTAAACGCGGAATTACTAAGTAATTTCCAGAAGATACTTTAAAAACAAGATCCTCCAGTTCACTTATCCTCTTATTCAACTCAACTATAGTTTCATCTCTTCTCCGAATCTCTTTTCTAAGCGATTCAATCATGCATTTCAACAAATAAATTTTTCTTTCATAAAAATCTTCTACATTATTTAAACTTCTAGTAGTTTTCAACTCTATTTTCAAATCAGATATTAATCTATCCCGTTCTCTCAATTGATTGGTTAATTCATTGATAATTGATTCTAGATAAGCTATTCTAGATTTTAATTCCTTTATTCTCTCAATATACTTTATTTCATCAACAATACTCTTTCTCTCATCTAAAACTCTAGTATATTCTAATTCTAAAGTAGATTTCAATTTCTCAACGTATTTCTCCAGCTCTTTCTCTAAAGCTTCAGCAAAACTCATACCTTTAATAACATTTATTTTTATTCTCTCAATGTTGAGATCTATGTTGATTTCTTTAATTTTAGAATCAACGAGATCTAGTTTATCACGTATTGAATATAGTGCTTTGTAAGCAGAAGCTAAAGCATCTCTTATATGATTATCTCTAATATTTAAATCCCTATATTTTTCGAGAACTTTATTCATAATCTCCTGTTTCTCTTCATTCGATAAATCATATGGTGGAGTATATAATTTAGCGTTTAAAATAGACGATATTTTCTTAACTAATTCAGGGGGTCGATGAGTATCTGATGCTACGATAACTACTTCACCAAGTTTAGAAACAGTATTTATTATTTCATCACGGTCTATGTTTTTAAAACTATCTAGATAAATAGGATTACCGTTTAAATCAATGACAGCTAATCCAATAGACATACCAGGGTCTAATCCGAGTATTAAACCTTTTCTAATAGTTTCACTCTTTTTATCTTCATAGATAACTTTACTACCATACACTGGTTTTATAATTACTTTAACGTTTTTGTTTTTAAAAGGTTTTATTAAACCATATAGTTTATCACGTGGAGAATACACTATGAATACACTACTCTCTAAACCACCTTTACTCTTTCTATATACGATATCGTAATCTAAGTTATTATCATCAAGTATTTTTTTAATCTCACGTGTAACGTTCAATATACTAGCTCTAATACTCCTCTTAAATCTATCACAACTACTACCACCTTGAGAAACACTTCTATTTCTAGTAACTATAATCTTAGTTTTCTCACCAGTTAGTTTAATAACGTAACCACCACCCATGCTAGCTATGATAGCTGAAATATAAGCAGTTCTCAAAGGATTTGGTTTACCGTTAATATTCAAACCATATCTCTGAGCAATAGTATTCAATTCTTTCGATTCAATACTCCAACCTGTTGTTTGAACAATACGTGTATTCGGAGGTAGGATACTATATAATTTAGCTAACTCATTATTATTTTTAACAAGTTCAAATACATTATCAACCGCTAGTATATTCGGCTTATATTCCCATATCATTCTAATCAATCTAGTAAAAGTAATGTCATCGTATTCAGCTATAACTCTATCACCGCTGAGAATAACAAGCGAGAAGTGTGGTTGCCTAGTTCTAGATAACGCTGAATAACCAGGTAGAATATCTAATCCAAAAACAACACTATTATCCATTAAGACCCCTAACGTATTTCAGTACATTGTTTAAATCAATGTCAACACTATAGTTTTTAGTAAAAAATCTAGTAATATACTTAACATCTCGTTCTAATAAAGCATCCGCACTAGGGTGATCTCTATAAACATACTGTGGCCAATCTATAATAAACGGTTTATCGTTTTCAACATCTACAATTATATTATACTCGCTTAAATCACCGTGAATAATACCGATATCAACATATGCTTTCCTAAGAGTATCTAATATAGTATTCAATACTTTAACCGGGTCTTTAAGCTTAGGTTTACGATATAGTTCAATACCATTAACATATTCTATAACAACAACGTGTCTATTATAACCAAAAGGATATGGAACAGAGCCTCCGACTCGGTTAATCTCTTTTAAAGCAATATACTCTCTCTCAGCAGCTATTTTAGATTGATGAAACCATGTATGTTTAGAATCAGTAACCCAAGACCTACTTATCCTAGTTCTACGAAAACTAGTTCTACCGATACGTAGGAATTTAACGATAACATTTCTACCACCTGGTGCTAAACCACTGTAGATATCGCTCTCTTTTCCAACACCAATACGGTCACCGATAGCTTCAAGTATATTTTTATTAACAAGACTCTTCAACGCAATCATATCTAAACCAAGATAAGTTAATCTAAAAGCTCTTCGATTCTCAAAACTAGCTCTCTTAACAAGACCTAGTCTATGTAGTTTAGACAATGATAGAAAAAGCTGTGTCTCCGGAATACCACTATATTTCTCAATTAACTCGAGAGGAACGTATTCAAAACGACCAATAAACCTCTCAATAATATTTAAAATCTTAAAATCTCGATCAACGAGTTGTTTATATATCAACCCTATTTTGACCAAAAACAACCCTATAGATTCATTATTTACATTACAATATATAAAACCATTTTTAACAATTCATAAGTAAATAAATATTGTTTTCATATTTAATTAAATTTTTAAATCTATAACTGTATCTCTACCGAATTCTTTACGAAAAACATTTAGATATAATATCTATTTTATGGAATTAGAATAGAGAAACAAATATTGGAATTAATAGATAAATTAGATTGAGTTCAGCACTTCTTTTAATACTTCTATAAATTCATCTATATGTTTTTTCTCTACATGTGGCATTACCACTATTCTCAGTGCTTCTAAAGAAGGTGATTTGTATAGATAATACTTTTTCTCAATTAATTTCAGTAATAGTTCTTTATAATTCAATTTTCTGTGTTTGAAAACTACAATAGGTAGTATTGGTTTATAAACGATTAAATCAGGTATTTCAATTAGTTTATCATATAGATAATAAGCTTTCGAGATCAAATCCATCGCCAACTTTTCGTAACCATTCCAATCCGTATACTTCCACATAGTCCATATTGATACTAGTGATGCACCGGGTCTTGTCCCTAATAATCCACAGTATTTATTAGTCAATATGTATTCTGCATTATAACATATTTTCTCATAAAACTCTTTCTCTCTGAATAAAAGTACACTAGATGGTATTGGTGTTAAACCATTCTTATGGAAATCGATCGTTATACTCGATACGCCATCATACATATACAGATCTTGGTTTACATAGCCATGTTTATATAAATGAGGTATTATTAATCCACCATAAGCAGCATCAACATGTAGATAAGTACCCGAATCTTCAGCTATTTCAGCTACAGCTTTAACCGGATCTATTAAACCCCTTTCCGTTGTACCCGCGGTTATAACTATTGCAAATGGATTGTATTTACGTACATATTCCTCGACAATATCTGGTTCAACCGGTTTATTCCCAACAGGTATTTTGATCAATCTACAACCAATTATATCACAGGTCTTATCAATAGAAACGTGAACAGTATCAGGTGCAATAACGATTTTTTCTCTAAATCCTCGATTCTTCCAAGCAGATAATATAGCTGTAAAATTAGATTCAGTCCCACCCGTTGTAACCATTAATTCACTTATTTCACCATAGTATTTAGATAGATCTTTCTGTAGTTCATTTTTCAAATCAATTAATTCAGGATACATAACTGTATCTGCTAGATTAGTATGTATAAACAATAAATAAGAATAGATAGCTAATGGATGCGGTTTAGTAGTCATTGATCCAAGTATTCTACCACTATCGTGTTTAACAATACTATTGTATAATGTATTTAACTTAGCGATAACCTCAATTAATCTATCCATGTTACTCAATAATACTCACTTTAAACCCAATTCTATTTACTTAAGGAATTTTTCTTCATACTCACGTAGATATTTAACACTTGCTTTAACGTCAACAAACAATCCACGAGCTTTCCTAACATCTTCAATCGTAATCTCGTCTCTACCATTGTTTAAAGCAATAATCCTAGAAGGCTCAAGTAATTGAACAGCATATCTCAAACTAGTTTCAACACCTATTTTAACAAGTTCATCTAATGCTTCTTTACTAATCTTAATCTCTTCTTCCTCAGCTCTAATCGTTAATATCTCTCTGATCTCGTCGGCTGTATATGGTTTAGTAGGTATTATCAATAATCTATCAAGCATATCTAAAGGTATACCGTGAGGAGACTCTATTTCAGTACCTCTAATCTTAGCAATACCTCTATTCGTTGCGAGAACTATAATAGGTGAAAACTCTGATTCCATAGCTCTAGCTAGAAAACTAAAAGCTTCAATATCAAGCATATGCACATCGTCTATAAACAAAACACCCGGTATAAACTCAGCTTTCTTCTCACTAATCCATTTCTTAACCATTTCATCAACTTCTCTCCTAACCTCACTCGGTATCTCTCTCTCAAAACCAATTGTAAACAAGCTAATCAAAGCCCTCTGTGATGCAAAATGTAAATCAAGATCGTTTAAAGTAAAGGTTCTCACAATCTCTTTCTCCTTCTTAACACTACCAGTAGGCATATCCATTAATTTCCTAGTCTCAACGTCGTAGTAACGTGCTTTCTCAAAATCTCTAACCTTACCTTCACGAAATACTCTACCGGTCTGAGCATCAATCCATATAACATCACCCTTCTTAATACCCATTTCAATTATCTGTTGAGTAACCTCTTCAGGCACGGTTAGAGTTACTTCTTCATCACGTGTAGCTAATTTAATACGTGCTTCAACGGGAATAGTAGCATATGGAATTAAGGGATGTCTAGCTTTACGAAAAGCTATTTCTTTAACAACACCTTCGTAAACAGTTCTTTTCTCCCTAACTCTAATACCAAGTGCTTTTCTCATAGCTTCCATCAATACTTCAGTCTTCTTTTTCTCACTACTATACACTTCAGAAGCACTCATAGCTACGAAAGGAGTATCTTCACCTAATTCACGAGCAATAGCTACAGCAACAGCTGTTTTACCAGTACCCGGTGGACCTACTAATAATATTCCACGACCAGCTATTCTACCCTCTCTAATCATCTGGACTACAATACCAGCTGCTTCACGAGCTTGTATTTGACCAACTAATCCATCAGCTACAGGTATAGCTCTACCTTTTTCATCTAAACCCAAACCACGTATATGGCTGTGAACACCTATTCGTTTAAATCTTCTCTCCTCAACTCTAAATTCAATACCACTCAATCTACATACCCCGTGTATTCAGTGATTTTTCCTAATTATTTTCTAGAAAAGATAGTATACTTTAATACTTATTAAATACTTTAGATATATTTGATTTGAAACAAAAATAATCTATTAAAACGGTGCAGTATTTTGTATGAATTAAATAAAGAACTGACCAGTAAACTCAATACTATATTGAATAAACTCGAAAACATCTCTAAAGAGAAACCATTATATATCGATATATTTAACGAATTAAGTAGATTAAACAATGAATTAAGTAGATTAAAAACAC
>Ga0105162_1001170_pt1 | contig 15603 bp, 18 predicted proteins | sample JNZ201metaG_FD_81532 | JGI IMG/M metagenome (GOLD analysis project Ga0105162, IMG submission 81532) | Hot spring microbial communities from Jinze hot spring, China to study Microbial Dark Matter (Phase II) - JNZ 20120812A | ecosystem: Environmental > Aquatic > Thermal springs > Hot (42-90C) >...
GTATGATAAAAGAGAGCCTAATTTAAGATTTGTTGATATAGTCTTTATATTAAATCCTCTTCATTGGAATAGAAATTATTTTTATTATTGGTATAAGAGTAATAATTTCTGGTATGGTATATCTTTAAGAGCAGATAACTATTATGATTCTCCTACTTCTATTAAGAATTAATTCGTTAAATTATTTTTTGAAGTATAGATTGTCCAGCGCAACTGTTTTTGTTTTCATATAGGTTTATAAGGATTAATATCTATAAGCATTTACTTCAAGTACAACGGGATGTGAGGTTTCACCACAGCTATGAACCTAAGAAAATCCATGAGGATGAACTGTGGGGCGGGGTTATCCTGGAAGGGTGGAGACTAATGAAATGAACATCGATGAAAGGTGTTCCGAAGTCCGTGAAACCAAGAGTCGATATCAAACAATATCAACCAATATGAAACCCAAACCCCATATATATGCTAGGATACATTCTGTGAAAAGTGATCGAGGTATTTCTATTGAGAAGAACATTTTCATGAACTATCCAATCAATAAAAGATATAACTAGCATTTCCACAATTTCCTTTTAAATCTTAATAAATACTCTGCTCCCTTATTATTAAATTCATTAATTACTAAATCTGACATGAGGTAATGAGTACACATTGCCGTGAGTTAACAGTTTTCGGCTTATCCCAGGATTTAGTAATCTAGTTGAGACGAGAAGTTGTAGCTTTACCTAGTGAAAGCTATGTAAAGCAAACCTTGTAGCAAGAGTCTTCATCATATTTCAAACATTTATTTTTCTAACCGTTCAGAACTACTATTACTCAAAGTCTTAGCTTTTAATATATCAGTTAACGCTATGGAATTGAACATTGAGAAAATTAACGAGTTTTACTTAAGTATTTGAAACCAGCGGGCCCGCCGGGATTTGAACCCGGGTCCTCCGGCTCCGCAGGCCGGCGCCCTTTTCCTGGCTAGGCTACGGGCCCTTTACTTTATATTATTCATATAGCTTGGTTTTATTTTATTTTCCTAGCTTCTTTCTTAGATATCTTATCAGCAATCTCTAACGGTACTGGTAGTTTATAACCCGGTTTCAACAATCTATTAGTTGCTTCAACAGCTTTTTCAAGATTAATCCCATAGCCTACGCTTACGTATAGTTTTAAACCAGAGTGTTCTATAACTCTACCAACTATACGACCATGTGCTTTAACATATACATTGTTATCAATAACTATTTCTTCACCAAACAATTTCTTCTTAGCAACACCAATACTTGGTTTACCGAGAACTAAACCAATATGAGTAGCTATACCAAAAGCTCTTGGATGAGATAATCCATGACCATTAACGAATACAATATCTGGTTTAAAACCTATTTTCTCAATCGCTTTGAAATAAACAGGTGCTTCACGGAAAGCGAGTAAACCAGGTATATAGGGTATAGCTGGTTTTCCATAAACAACAGTATTTTTAAGCACAAAACCAGTATTGTAATCAACTAGAACAGCTACACCAATAATCTCATTATCACGATAAGAAGCATCAACACCTAAAACATATTTAACACTACCCAGATCAATACTTGGAAAACTCTCATACTCTTCTAAAACTCTACGAGATAGTATTGATTGAAGCTTAACAGCACGTTCGTAATCAAAATCAATCATTTAAAACCCTTAAATCAAAACATCTAATTTCAAACCATTATTATGTTAAACCAAGTATTAAACATCTTTGATTCAAAATCAAACACTATATTTAAACTATTTAAACAGATGTTTTCTTAAACAAGAATTCTTTAAACTCACAACCTTTCTCAGTTATAACGAGAATATCTACACCATCACCAGATAAAACATCTCTCTCAATAGCTATTTTAACAGCATCTAAAACAATTTTCTCAGCATCCGATACACTAATACCATCTCTATAACTAGATTCAATATATCCTAAAGCTACTCTACCACCACTACCTAGCGCAATATATTTCTCTTCAATCAAACTACCAACAGGATCTAGAACGTATATTGATGGTTTCCTATCTCTATCAATACCGCCAACAACTGTTTCAGTAATGAGAGGAAATAGTTTATAAGAATAGAGTATTATTGAAAGTATTTTAGCTAAACTACGTGGAGATATTAAACGATTATGATTCAACTCATAGTTCTTAGCTTCAAGTCTCAGTAATCTAACTAAAAACTCTACATCACCCATTAAACCAGCAAAACCAACACCAGTATAGTTAGTTATAGAATATACTTTACGAACACTCTTACTGAGAACAAAACCATTATAAGTAAGCCTCTTCTCACCACCAATAACTACTCCATCACTCGCTTTAATACCAATAATAGTACCGGGTATAATGCTCAAAACACTATACACCATGATTACATTACTGTGTTATACTATAAACACGAGGTATTTAAATAAATACCTATTTGTAAAACAAATTGTTCAAAACAATTAGCAATAGTTTCGCCAAACCCCCTCTCTCTAGTAAACTATAATGTGTTTCTCAAATACCTCGATTAGACAATAGAGTTTAATCAGAAATAAAAGGAAATGATGGAAAATGAACGATAAATGCCCCGATTGCGGTAATTCATTGATATGGGTTTACGAAAAAGGAGAAATCGTCTGCAGTACATGTGGATTAGTTGTTGATAAAATAATCTACGATGGACCTGTTCGAGAAAGCGAAGACGAGGAGATTAAGAGAATTATTAAAACTAGGAGAAATCCACGTGTAGATAGATTATACTTTAGATACAAGTATCATAATAGATTGTATCGATTAGCGGAATCATATGTTAGAAACAAACCATGGCTTGAAGTTGATTACGATAAAGTTCTAGAAACAGGTAGATTAGTGAATACTATTAAACATCGTGCAACAATAGATGCTGAGAAGAAGATAACGAAACTAAATCTATGGAATTACATAGAGAGTGGTTTAAAACATATTCGTGAAATAAATCCCGCAGTATTATCTAGAAGTGGTAGAGGACGATATGCTCTATCCTATATTGTAGCATATTATTTGGATAAGAAAGAATACCCATCTATGAAAAACGTTGTTGAATTATTCAATATAAGTGAAACTAGTTATAGAAGATTATTGAAAATAGCTAGAGAAATACTCACCGTTAAAAACACAGTTGTAACGAAATAATCCATAATTATTTAAAATACTATTTCGTTATCTTCATTATTGATAAATTATGAAACCAGATTTACTTAGAAAATACTATATTAAAAACTATAGTGAATTCTACAGTATTTTAAACAATAGACTCCATAGTATATCAATACCTCGTTCAAAACATAGTAGTGTTTTCAAAACAATATTGTTAACTAAATTAAATACAGCTTACAATATGTTGAATAACGAATTAGATAGAATTATTGAAGTATTGAGAACGATAAGTGGAATGCATGTTTTCTACCGCGAGTTATTCAAAATAGAAACCGGGTGTGAACCGGAGAATCTTATTAAAGTATTTAAAAAACTAAAGAATAGTGCTAAGAAGATTTACTCAGAATACAGAGTTTTAATTAAAAACAGTAATAGTGGAGAAACAAGTATTTATTTTAAAAAAGGTTTAGCTAGATTAATATCTATATATAAGAGAAAGAGGAGAATGATAGATTCTATTAAAAATAGTTTAGTAGAATTGAGTAAACTACCCGATATTGCAGGAGACTATATTGTTATAATAGCTGGAATGCCTCAAGTGGGTAAATCAACACTATTGAGTAGATTAACTAGAGCGAAACCAGAAATATCTCCATTCCCGTTTACAACTAAAACAGTTATCGTAGGACACATAGTTGGAGAAAACGATGTTAAAATAACACTTATAGATACACCGGGTTTACTAGATAGACCGATTGATTATAAGAATCCAATCGAGTTAAAAGCTATAATTGCTTTAAAACACTTAGCTGAAACAATACTTTATTTATTCGACCCCAGTCCATTATCATACTATAGTTTGGATGAACAAATAAATGTCTTAGATAGTATCGTTAAATTCACTGGAGATAGAGACATATTAATACTAGTTAATAAAGTAGATATAACACCAGTAGAAGAATTGAATAAAATCATCAATATGATTAGAAACAAATATAGTTATGAAGTAATACCAATATCTGCTGAAACAGGGTATAATATAGATATATTGAAGAAGAAATTAATTGAAAAATACTTAGAGAAACAATTGTTAAACAATAGTAGAAAACCTTAAAAACCTATTAAACATAAGTATATAAAGACCCGACCCGGCCATAGCAGCCGGGCAACACCCGGTCTCATATCGAACCCGGAAGTTAAGCCGGCTGCGTTAGAGCTGGCTGTGAGGTCCGAGAGGCCTCGCAGCCGCTCTAAGCCGGGGTCGGGTCTATTATACTAATCTATTCTCAGCAGATTCGTTTTCTATTTAAAACATGTTTATTAATTAACATTGTTATAGAATATTACGGTGTATATTGTTGAAAAATAGATTTGTTTTCAATAAAATACTAGATGATCTATATCTTATTAGACAAATTGATCTAGATACAAAGTATTTTGAATCAATATGGGAGATTCCCGAGGGAGTTGTTTATAATTCATACGTATTAAACACTAGTAATGGTTCTATAGTTTTCGATACTGTTAAGAAGAACTATTGTAGTGAATACATTGAATTTCTCGATAAAAACATTAATCTCAAAAATGTTAAATACATTGTATCACACCATGGCGAACCAGATCACAGTGGTTGTGTTAAGGAATTATCTGATGAAACAAATGCTGTAGTAATAGGTCATCCCATACTAGGTAGAGAACTAAGTAGTTTCTATAATTTAACGAGATTTAAACCAGTTAACGACGGTGAATCTTTGAAAATAGGTGAATATACTCTAGTATTCCACTATCTACCCTGGCTACACTGGCCTGAAACAATAGTTTCACACATTGTTGAGAAAAACGTTTTACTCACATGCGATATCTTCGGCTCGTACGGTGTGTATTTTAATGAAATATACTTTGATGAACTATCTGTTGAGAAACAGAGAGAATACTTGATAAGAGCTAGAAAGTATTTTGCAAACATTATTGGATACTATAGAGAATGGGTTTTGAAAAACATAGAGAAAACAAGTAGTATTGGTTTAAAACCTGAAATCGCACTACCAGCACATGGTTTAGCATATAGAGGAGATTCTATTGATTTAATTAAAGAATATTATTTGAAATGGAGTAGAGGAGAAGTTATTGATAAGAAAATAGTGATAGTATATACTTCAATGTATAGATTTGTTGAAGAAACCGTCAATGATCTAGCGAGTATTCTAGGAGAAAATGGTTTTAAACCAATAGTATTTGGATTCAACGATACGTATAGAAGCAGTATAAGCGATATAATTGGTGAGTTAATAGATTGTGAAACAATAGTATTAGCTACATCATCCTATGATTCAAGTGTTTTCCCAATAGCTAAACTAGTAGCTGAATTAATTGTTAAGAAAATACCGCGTAATAAAAACATAGTAGTTCTAGGAGCATATGGATGGGGTTATAGAGTTAGTAGAGAACTATCGGATATTTTCGTTAAAAACGGTTTTAATGTTAAAACATTTGATTACCAAGCGGGGCAGCATAAGAGTATTATTAGAGAAATCTTCGATAAAATCACTGGATCTAGTTAATGTTTCAACAATACTAGATTGTTCAAACTATGGTTTAAAACCAGTACTTTTAACACATATCTTACCGGGACTCCCCTCTTCACCTACAACATTGACTTCGACATCCGGCATGAATTTTCTAGCAACACTTATAGCTGTGAGAGTATGCAGAGTTATCTCTGAAACACCAATACAGCTCTCACCACGTGCTAGAAACAAGTATGGTATAAACATATCACCCATATGTTTATCGAAAGCCATACCAGTATTAATTGTTGAAACAAGTTTCTCAGCAGCTTCCAAACCAACATCTTCAGCTCTCTTACCTCTTTCACCTAAACTATCACTACCTAAACGAGTACCTGATTTCGTATCAGAATATAGTACAATACCACTACCGGGTCCTAGATGAGGATCTTTATCGAGAGGATAGGATTCAATATCAATAACAGGTTTTAAACCAAGTTTCTCCTCAATATATTTCAAAGCACTAGATGCTTGTCTTTCAGCAACATGTCTAGGTAGTTTAACAGCATGACTCAAACCCTTAATATTCAAAACACCTTTACTCTCAACTATATTAATACTATTAATATAGTCTTTAACCGGTTTAACGTAAACTACAACTACTCCACCACCACGTGGATAATGCCCTCTTCTACGCAGATCGATATCTATATCTATACCTATTAACGAGAGATTGTGTTTGAAAACAAACCTCATGTAATCTATTGGAGGACTCCAAGCTACATCAGTTCCACCAGTTATTTCTAAACGAGAATCTCTATCACTAAAAACTAGTTCGGGTAGAATAGCTTGTATAACTAATGATATACTACCAGCAGTACCTATATCTAGTTTGAAACATCCAGATAATCTCTCTTTAGGTTCGAAAACAATCTCCATACTACCAACATAATCACCTCTAACACTAGCATTAGTTAACATAGCTAATGCTTTAACAGCTGTTAAATGCTGCGGTCTTAAACCAGGATTATCTCTCTTAGCTCTAATATTAAATACACGAACTGGTTTAAGAGTTAATGCAGATAAACTAAGACTATATCTGAGAATCTGTCCTCCACCTTCACCCATAGAACCATTTATTTCAACCAAATCCATGTCTACACACTCTCTTAATTCTCTCAACACCGTTAATACTCTTAATATAATCAACAACTGGTTTAGGAACTAATTTCTCCCAATCACTATCATTGAGTATCAGTTTGCGAATATAAGTTCCATTATATAGATCTGGGTTGATTAAATCTATTTTAACAACTTTTAAACCAAACCATTCATAAATATACTGAACATGTGGATTACCAGAAACAACAGCATCTACACGAGGAGTCATTGCTAAAACATATGCTGTCCAAGCAAGTGGTTTATTAATATCGGGAACGGGTATTAACCAGTATTGATCCCTACTATAACCATAGTATTTTAAAGTTTCATTAATCATCTCTATTCTCTCACCAGCTGTAAATGGATTACTACATGTAAAACCATCTTGAGCAGAACCTATTATGAAAACCACTTCATCGTATTCTCTAATAATCTTCTCGAATACATATAGATGACCAAGATGAAAAGGCTGAAACCTACCTGGAAACATTATTCTCTTCAAACAATACACCATTATCTAATAGCTGTTAAATTAATCGAATCGAGAATATTCGGAGTAAAAACTCTAATACTTTGTTTAAACATATCTCTAATCAACTTAGCTAGTTCTAGAGTAGCATTAGATTCACCATGGTTTAAAACAATATTCCTAGGTTTAGGTTTAATACTCATAATGTATCTAATAAGTTCTATTTGATCACTATGACCACTAAATCCTTCAATACTATAAACATCCATATTCATTTTAACAACTTCAACCTTACCATCTACAACTACCTGTAGATCTCTTAAACCATCTTTAATCTTCCTACCAAGAGTTCCTTCAGCCTGATAGCTGACAAAGATCAGAGCATTACTGGGATCACTAGCCATTAATCTCAAATACTCTAAAGCAGGTCCTCCAGTCAACATACCGCTAGTAGCTAGTATAACCGATGGCTTATCTTCTAAAATATCCGGTTTAGCTTCTGAAACAGATATTCTATGGAAATAATCTGATTCAAAAGGATTCTCACCTTTGAAAATAGAATCTCTCAAAGTCTTACTCAAATACTCGGGGTATGAAGCATGTAGTGCTGTAACTTCATTAACTAAACCATCTACATAAATACTTATTTCTGGAATCAATTTGTTATCAATAGCTTCTTTTAAAATAAGCATAATCTCCTGACCACGTCCCACTGCGAAAACAGGTATTAATACAATACCTTTCCTCTCAACAACTCTATTAACAATATCGATCAACTCTTTTTCAGCAACAGCTCTTTCAGGTTGTCTAGTTGAACCATATGTTGATTCAATAATAAGAGTCTCAACTCTATGGAATTCACTATGGGCTTTATCAAGTAGCTTAGTGTTAGCATACTTTATATCACCAGTATATACAATATTGTGTAAACCAGTACCAACATGTATATGTACTAGTGCAGAACCAAGTATGTGGCCAGCATTATACAACGTTATCTTAACATCAGGAGCAACATCTGTTACCTCATCATACTCTAGTGGAATAGTGTGTACAAGCATTTTAACAACATCTTTTTCAGAAAAAGGAACGTAACTATTCTCTCTCATACTAACATCAAGCAGATCCTTGAGCATAATGATCATCAATTCTCTAGTAGGCCTGGTAACATAAACCGGTCCACGGTAACCGTATTTGTAAAGCATTGGAACTAAACCCATGTGATCTAGATGAGCATGTGTAATAACCACAGCATCTAGATCAGCTAAATTAAATTCATCAATATCGATCATAGGGTAAGCTCTATCAGGTGTTGAAGCACCCATATTAATACCGAAATCAAGCAATACTCTACTCTCACGAGTCTCTAGTAGAATAGCAGATCTACCTACTTCCATAAAACCTCCGAGAGCTGTTATTCTAACATAATTGTTTTTAAAAATAACATCTCTATGTATCCTATCGCCGAGATATTTGAGAAACTGCATACGGTAACTACTTTCTCTCAATAGTTTCGAGTAAACAATATTGAGTATACGAGACTCCATAGTCGATAATCTAATAGGTACAGGTCTCCAACCAGTAGATGCTAGAATATAGTGTCTAATATAATTACCCTTACCAACGATCAAACCGGGTTTCTCAGCTCTAATCCATACTTCACCAAACACATCGTCAAACTCAATACCATCAGGATCTACTCCAGCATCTTTAGGAGCAATCTCTAATATCTTCTTCTTAGCTTCACTAGGAGGTAGTCTATGCTCCTTATCAACTCTCATTATAATTCTCTTATGAACTTTCTTAGCAATGTTTTTAACTAGATCAAGATACTTCAATATAGCTAATCTATTCTTAACGTAGATAACTATAGTCGGTCCTTCGAATTCTAAACTAGATAATTCGAGCTCGGGAGGTATCTCCGATATAATTTTTTTCAATAACTCTAATCTCTCGCGATCAATAACTTTATTATTATACAATACTAACACCTATAAACACGGTTAAAAACAGTAGAATCAATTGTATCGACAAGAATATAGAAACTGTTATTAATTAATAAGGATAAACCATTATAAATTTATTGTAAATAATCGAGAAGAATTATTTCATAAACAATAGCTTCAACTCTGAGAAATGATTTCGTGTTTAAACAATCTAGTCTCTTCTCTATAAACACCCGGTCCTATGATAACAATATCAATTCCCTCACCACTATAGCCATCTCTAGTTATAGCTGAGTAAACAGAATTATATGCTAATTCAACAGCTTCTTCTAAATCCATATTACTCCTGTAATTCTCCTCTAACACTCCGAGAGCTATTGGAGAACCACTTCCAGTAGCCATATACTTCTCTCTACTAACAGTACCAAATAAATCTAGATAATATATCTGAGGACCATTTGAATCATATCCTCCAATCAATAGTTGAACAATATATGGAATAAATCTAAGATATACATTGAGTATTAAACCGAGATAACTGGATAGACTATGAATAGTTATCTTCCTACCAGTATTCAATTCATATCTCTTGGCAATATACTTAGCATTCTCATAAATTATTTGAGTATCAGCAACTAATCCAGATATAGTCATAGCTATGTAGTCGTCAACTCTGAGTATTTTCCTAACACTCTTATGGTATATTTCAAAACCACCAGTAGCTCTCTTATCAGCAGCTAGAATAACGTAATCACCCGCAATCAAACCAACAGTTGTTGTCTTACTAATATTTCTACCATTCTCGTTACTCAGACGATTCATTAAACAAACACCTCTTGATTTAAATAAATCAAATACTAGTTATATAACTATTCTAAATATTTATAATTAATGAAGACATAGAGTATCTAGTAAAACGGTGTAGTATTTTGAGCCATATTCATGTAATAAACCTGCCTTTAAAAATAATCATTGGATCAAATGTTTTAGACAATATAAACGAGATCATTGAATCAATTGGTTTAAATAAAATAACTAAAATAGGTATGGTAACTGGTAGAAAAACGTATGAAATAGCTGGTGCTAGAATAGAAGGAGAATTAACTGAGAAAAACATTAGTGTTAAAACATGGATAGTTGAATCATCTACGATAAACACAGCTGAAGAAATAGTTAGTGAAGCTAAGAATAATGAGGTAAAACTAATGATCGGAGTTGGCGGTGGTAAAGCAATAGATATTGCTAAATACGTTGCATATAAGATAGATAGAGATGTTGTAAACATACCTACAGCAGCTAGTCATGATGGTATAGCATCACCTTTCGCTAGCTTAACTGGATTAGATAAACCTATGAGTATATTAACTAAAACACCTAGAGCAATAATAGCAGATATAGATATCATATCTAAAGCACCTTCTAGATTACTAAAAGCTGGTGTAGGAGATCTGCTGGGTAAACTAGTAGCTGTTAGAGACTGGAGACTAGCACATAGATTGAGAGGAGAATATTATGGAGAATACGCTGCGAAACTAGCGTTACTCAGCGCTAAACACGTTATAAAATACTCCGAGTTAATAGCATCGAATAGTATTGAAGGAGTTAGAGTAGTAGTTGAGGGATTGATAAGCAGTGGTGTAGCAATGTGTATAGCCGGTTCATCGAGACCAGCATCTGGTTCAGAACACTTGTTCAGCCACGCTCTAGAAATATTAAAACCGGGTAGAGCACTACATGGTGAAAAAGTAGCTCTAGGTACTATAATAATGCTATACATATACGGTTCACCATTATGGAGGAGAGTTAGAAGAATTATGAAGAAAATAGGTTTACCAACAACAGCTAGAGAAATAGGTATAGAACCAGATGTAATAGTTGAAGCACTAACTATAGCACATAAGATTAGACCGGATAGATACACAGTACTAGGTGAAACTGGTTTATCCAAAGAAGCTGCTTGGAGAATACTGAGAGAAACCGGTATTATTGATTAAAATCAATTAGATTGACTCTCACCACTAGTTTTCTCAACAGATTCTCCGCTCTCTCTCTTTCTAGCAATAATTTCTGTGAAAACAACTTTATCAACACTATCTTTTAGAAACTCGAGTATATCTGTAGCTAGAGATATTTTACCATACTGTATATTCCTCTTACTCATGTATTTAACTGGAATAGTAATAGAAACAGATCTATCTTCACTAGAATACTTAATCTCGAGTTCATCACTTTTAACACCAAGATACCTAGTAGCTAGTGCTTTAACTTTATCAACAAGATCATCTATTTTAGCAACAATTTTAACTCTATAGACAAGAGTTTTACCGGCAAGAGGGTGGTTGAAATCAACAACAACTCTACCACCACTAATATTCTTCACAATACCCTGAACACCGTTAATCTCAACAACTTCACCAACACGTACATCAATACCTCTTCTCTTGAAATCACTCAAACGATACACTCTCACTTTACCAGGGTCTCTAGTACCGAAAGCTTTCTCAGGAGGAATCTCTACAACTATCTCACTACCTACATTAGATTTCCTAATCTCTTCTTCAACAATCTCGTTAATCCACTTCCTACCTATAACGATTAAACCCGGTCCATATATTTTCTCGGAATCATAAATATTCTCTCTCTTAGCTAATTCTTCATCACTAGTATCTATTAAATTACCAGTTTCTTTAACACGAATACTATACTCTATTAGTAAGAAATCGTTATCTACAAAACCCATATAATACACCATTATATGTTGTTAAACTAAGTTTTTATTCTAGAACATGAAAAAATAGTTAACTAGGTATTAAAAATATTTGGTAATCACATGAATAAGAAGAAAATTTTAGCAACAATAGTTTCAACAACAGTTATTTTATTAACAATAACTTTTCTAAACCAGAGTATTATCTATAAGATAAAATACTATGAAACAAGAGAAGGAGTATTAATACGTTTAATGAATAATACATGTGAAGAAGAATATAGAAAACTAGTTAACACAAGTACTAAATACTACTTGATCGGATTAATATGTCTAATAATAATACTAGGATGTACAGGTCTATATATCGATGAAAACAAGGGAGATGATAGATTAAACAACAAGTTTCCAATACTTATCTCCAACTCTATGGAGATTAGAAATAGCTCTCCCTTTCTTAACAACACCCGATACTATTAAATCACTATCGACGAGAGCTAAACCAGATACAATTGGTTTCAAATAATCTTCATCAACTACTACAACGGGGTCGTTTATTTTAAAACTCTTTCTAATACTGCGAATACCGGGGATCATGACATCAGCACCGTTTAGTAATGGTTTAACAGCACCTTTATCGACGACAACAACCGGTATTGAATCTAGGAAACTAGTATTCTCATATAGATATTTTAAATGAGGAATCCATCTATCATCTATTTTTATTAAAAACGGTTTAGAGTTGACAATAAGTATTTCACCAATATCTCTATTCTCATAAATCTCTACAACATCATCTCTATCGATCATTAAATTAGGATATGTTTTAATCAAATCATTTAATAAAACACGTCTATCTCTTTTAGATAAAACATATCTACGCATTGTTTAAAACCCTTCAATCTACTATTAAATAAATTGTATAGAAAAAGATATTCATAAATACACCGTAATAAATAAATATAGAGTATTAAATTCATTGAGAAAAGAGAGTATTATTGCTTGAAACAGGAGGTTACTGTATTGGAAGAAACATCTTATAAAATGCTTAGAGAAAATCTCGGGTCAAGAGTTTTAATTAGAATACGTGGAGACATAGAGATTAGAGGTAAATTAAGAAGCTTCGACCAGCATTTAAACATAGTTCTAGAAGATGCTGAGGAATTGAAAACTAATGGTTTCAGAAAACTAGGTACGATAATAATACGTGGAGACACAGTAATATTGATCTCTTCGCAGAAAGAGTGAATTAAGGGTGAATCACCATGGTTAAAGGAACAACAAGTATGGGTAAACACGGTAGAAGCAAAACACATATAAGATGTAGAAGATGTGGTAGACACTCGTTCAACGTATCGAAAAAATATTGTGCAGCATGTGGATACGGTAGAACCAGTCGTATTAGGAGATACAAATGGCAGAATAAGAAAGTGAATAGAGTTAGAATAGTGTAGAAAGAATATAAACCCAGTAGTTAATCAAAATTTGATAGAGATAAAGGGCCGGTAGCTCAGCTCGGAAGAGCGCCGCCCTTGCACGCTACACTCTCCTACCGAAGTCGAGAGAGGCGGAGGTCCCGGGTTCAAATCCCGGCCGGTCCATTAAAACACTCTTACTCTACATGTAGATTTAAACTAGTTTCTTTAATCAATTTTTTCAATAAACGAATAATTTGGTTAAATAATTTAATTGATTAGCAAAGCTTATAAACTCGTTTTTAAATAGTTTCTATCCCTAAAATCAATTGTTTATTTAAAAATAACGTGTTTAAACAAGAAAATTTAAACAGGGTGTATATTATTTGTGGAATAATAATCATGAACAAGTAGATAAGATTAGAGAACTAGAGGAAAAAATAGATAAAATAATCAGCGTTCAGAATACATTACTAGAAGAAATAGCTATTCTAAAATCACGTTCTAGAATAGAACGTCGAGAGATTAGGAGAATAGAGTATGTTCTACTATCATTAATAGAAGAATTGAAAACAATACAACCAGTTACTCAAATAGATATTGATAAATTAAATCAAATAGTTGATAAATACTTGAGTAGAGATAAGAGTGTTGGAGAAACATAGTTTAAAAGAAAAAACTATTATTTCTTCTTCTCTTCAACAACAATCATTGTAACAGTTGTTCTAATATCACTCAATCTCCTAATCTTATCAGTAATAACTTCACGTATCTTCTCGAGAGTATCTGCTTCAATCTTAGCAACAACATCGTAAGTACCGTAAACAATATACACTTCCTTAATCTCAGGTATTTTAATCAATTCATTCATAACTCTAGATTCACTACCAATCTCTGTTTGTATCAAAACAATAGCACTAGCCAATCAAAACCACCTATGGATATATTTAGTTCGTTAACTAAATATATTTATTGCTGAAAACTTTATATAAGGTATATTGTTTGAATAAACCCCGGATACTAGTAGTTTACTATAGAGAAGACGATCCGGGTAAAAATACTTCACTTAAATTGATTAGAAAAGGATTCGCTACTCTTGTAAAACCATTTAATATTAAAGGAAAACCCATTGTATTGAATCCATTCAGTAACAACTATTTAATACCTAAACATAGAGAATACGTAGATAAATATGGTTTAATAGTTGTAGACGCTAGTTGGAGAAAACTATCGATAGATAAATTCATTAATATAAAAGGAATACATTTAAAACTACCACCATTAATACCGGGAAACCCGGTAAACTACGGTAAACCATGTATACTATCTAGTATAGAAGCAGTAGCTTCATCACTATATATAACACATTATTTCGAAACATACTATGAGTTGATAAAACTATATAAATGGATGAAAACATTCGATGATTTAAACAAAGAACTACTAGAACAATACAGTAGAGTAAACAATCAAGAGGAATTAGAGAAAATTATAAAACAATACTGGAGTAAAGAAACACCTTGTTGAACTAACCGGGAGCGAGAGATAGATAATAACCCGCATTCAGTTTCAAGCTCGTATCCGACTATGCGGCAACCCCCGGTTTCGCGCAGACCCTCATCACCGGGATTAAGCCTTTCACTCCGCGGGACGGTTGTTTCAACGCATCCACTACCGTCCTCAACGGGTTACCGAACCCCCGTTACCGGGGATTCCACGCCGCATCATCGCCATCTAAGTAGTGGCCGTGTCATTTCTGTACCGTAGCCACGGGTCCTACCCGTGCTCCTTTCGGAGCCGCGGTGTCTGCGGAGTGTGCGGTGTTTCCTCACTCCGAGTTTCTCCAACTCGGAGCGTTAACGAGCTATCTATCTCTCGCTCCCTTTAGTCTCAATTCTTTATTTACTAAACGTCCTTAATAAAGATAAAATAAACCGGGGAGTTACACCCCTATGTTTCAACTCCAAAACATATAAACCCCGGATATCGCCGGGGTTTTGAGTGAACTGGTTTTCCAATAGAGCTTGTGAAACCCCCCGGTTACACTCTTATATTTCCACTCGAAAAATGTTATAGAAATAATTCTACTAAACCCACACCCCTTTACTTCAAATGGATTATTTCTATCGATGAATAGTTTTCATTAAATAGTTTGTATAATTATATTGTTTTTATATTTTAAATAAAGTAATATAATAGGATTAGATCGATTAATTAATCTTTCAAATATTTTTAATATATTTAATTAAATTCTATTTTGA